>Ga0210040_10011042_pt1 | contig 10273 bp, 28 predicted proteins | sample CryGeyCG12114_NA_FD_185462 | JGI IMG/M metagenome (GOLD analysis project Ga0210040, IMG submission 185462) | Groundwater microbial communities from aquifer - Crystal Geyser CG19_WC_8/21/14_NA (SPAdes) (version 2) | ecosystem: Environmental > Aquatic > Deep subsurface > Groundwater | place: USA...
GGGGAGCCGCCGAAGCCCCCCCCCACCTACGAGGAGCTGGCGCTGGACGTGAAGAACGCGCCTGACGTCGCGGCCGTGAACCGGCTCGCCACGACTGCGGTGAACGTGCATCGCGCCAAGCACGTCACCGATCAGCAACTGGACGCGCTCAAGAGCGCCGTCGCCGCCCGCCGAGCAGAGCTCGCCACCCCCGAAGGGAACGTCGCATGACCGTCACCAGCACCCCCCGCCCGATCTCCCGCACCGACTACCTCACCGACCGAGCCGCCCTCGCGGCCGGGTATCGCCATCTGGCCGACCTCATCGAGTCCGAGCAGGCCCCCATCCCGGTCAACCCCTCGGTGTCGCTGTTCCTGTCGCACGGGGTAACGCCGGTCGACGAGCAGCCCGCCGCCGCCCGCGACCTCATGCGCGCGCTCGGCGGCGGGCGCTACGAGAAGGACGTCACCTCAGCTGGCGGGTCGCTGATCCTCCGTGGCATGTGCGGCGGACTGCCGGTAGATGTCTGGGTCACCCGCGACGCCGTGTGCGAGCGGGTGGTCGTCGGCACCGATGAGGTCACCGAGACGGTCCCCGTCGGGGAGGACACCCGGCCGGTCGAGACGGTCAGTCGCACGGTGGAGCGCGTCGAGTGGCATTGCGCTCCGCTGCTGGGTGCCGCCGAGGACGCGGATGGCGTCGAGGTGTCGGCATGACCGCCGCCAAGATCCGCAGCGGCCGCGCGACGGTGTGCGTGGGGCGGCCGGACTGCTACCAGCCGATCCCTGCGGCGGTGGCGTCATGATCACCCGCGAGCAGGTGGCCGACCTGCAGCCCGGCGACGTCATCGAATTCCGCGACGACGACTGGCCCGGGACGGTTATCAGCGGCCCTCTCGTGTCGACGGCGATCGGCCTTTGTCTCGGCAACTTCACGATCGTCCGCTGGGCGAACGGCGAGCCGAACGAGCGCAGTCGGGCCACCCTCACCGTCGTCTCCCGTGCCCCGCGCCCGCTCTACGCGAACCACGACCGCACCGAGGCGATCCCGGGCGACGTCATCCGCGACGAGGACGGGGTCATCTGGCTTCGAGACTCTCACGGCAAGTGGCAGTCCGCCGACAGCGTCGCCGACGACGAGAGTCTGTGGTGGACGACGGGCCCTCGGCCATCGCTCGTGATCGACGGAGTCACCGGGCAGGTGGTCCCGTGACCCCGCACGAGCAGTTCGTGGCCGCCATGAACTCCGGCGCCCCCATCGTGGACAACGCCTCCCCTCGCCTGTTCCACCTCGGTGAGATCGAGGGCGACCTGTGCGCCTGCGGGGCACGCATCCCCGGTGACGTGGACGCGTGCGCGGACTGCCGGTGGCTGGCCGCGGAGTGGCCGGTGACGTCGTGACGACGCGGCACGAGTACGTGCCCGACGAGTCCTACGAGCGGTCGTCCGAGCCGCCCTGCGCCGTCTGCGGCGAAGCCAAGAAGACGAAGGGGCACGTCCGATGACCGCCCCGACGACACGGGACCTGGCTGCCCGCATCCTCGCCGTCAAGGTCGTCCGCGACTGGCTGGCGAAGGAAGAACGGGACCTGCGGGACGGCCTGGCCGCCGGCCTCAAGGTCGGAGAGGCGGTCTCCGGTTACATCGACGAGGACGACGAGGACACGTTGCTCGGGTTCGCCCGCCTCACTAAGGGCCGCGAGTCCGTGTCGGTCACCGATCGGGACGCGTTCCTGGAGTGGGTGGCCGAGCACGCCCCGGGCGAGATCGTGACCATCCCGGCGAAGGAGGACGTGCGCTCCTCGTTCGTCGCCGCCGTCACCGATGCGGTGAAGAAGCACGGCGGATGGATCAGCCCCGACGGCGAACTGGTGACCGTGGACGGAGTGGAGCACACCCAGGGCTCCCCGATCCTCACCGTCAAGGCCACCGCGGAGGCCGACGGGCTGGTCGCTGACGCCTTGGCGTCCCGCCGGCTACAGCTCGAGCCGGGCGGCGCGTGATGGACACCGTCACCTGGACGACGACGCACGGCGACACCGTCGAGGTGTACCTGACGAAGTTTGAGGACGGCACCCTCGCGCGCCTTCTCGGTCCCAGCTGGCGTTACCGCGTGCGCGCCGCGAACAACAAGATCGTGGAGTGGGGCGAGTCCTACACGCGCCGACGTGCCGCTGTCGCCGCCGCTGAGCGCCACCACCCGAGGGTCGGCGAGCCCTTGCCGCTGCCGGACCACAACCGCCCGCTCGGCACCCCAGGGACGGCCGACGAGCCACCCAGCTGACCGTGGGCCCGGTGCCGTGACCGCGACGACCGGCACCGGGCCCGCACACCGCACACCTACCGCACCACCCAGGGGGAAGACATGCCCGAAGGGGCGCAGGAACAGAAGGACGGTGCCGCGACGAGCGGACCGCAGCGCCTCCAGCGGAAGCGCAGCAAAGGCTGGCGGATGCCGGAGGGCGCCGTCTACGTCGGACGGCCGACGTTCTGGGGCAACCCGTACACCGCGGGCCCCGGCGTCGCGCGTATGCCGTGGCTGCCCGAGGGGACCGTGCTCACCGTTGAGCAGACCGTCGCCTGCTATGCCGACATGGTTCGGGGTGGTGGACCGAACATCAACGGCGACCGGTGGCTAACGCCTCGGGTGGGACTGGCTCACCTTGAGCTGCGCGGCCACGACCTCGTCTGCTGGTGTCCACTCGAAGACGGTCAGGGCAACCGCGTGCCCTGCCACGCCGACGTGCTGCTGGCGATCGCCAACGGCGGTGCCGCGTGAGCGCGCCAGACGTGGACGACGTCGCCGTGGAACGGGCCTGCGACGGCGACCGAACCATCCGACTCGAAGCCGCCGAACTCACCGCCGCCGTGGACCTGTGCGAGCGGCGCGGCCTGTCCGCCGGCCAGACGGGGACGCTGCTAGGCGTCTCGGCCCGCACCGTCGCCTACGTGCGGGGAGGTGGGGAGACCACCCGCCCGCCGCGGGGTGACCGCACGAAGCCGCTGATGCGGCCCTCGGACGTCACGTTCCTGACCGTCGCCGAGGTGGCCCGGGAGCTGCGGGTCTCCAAGATGACGATCTACCGCCTGATCCACGGCAAGGAGCTGCGGGCGATTCAGGTGGGCCGCTCGTTCCGGGTGCCGGGCCGGGCGCTCACCGAGTACCTCGAGGACCTCGGCGGTGTGGCGTGACCGCCCCGATGCCGCACTTCGGCAACCTGCCCCGGTTCACCGAGCCAGCCCTGTGCGCGGAGACGGACCCGGACGCCTGGTTCCCGGAGAAGGGCGGGTCGGCGGCGAAGGCGAAGGCCACCTGCCGGGCCTGCCCGGCGCGGGACGAGTGCCTCGCGTACGCCCTGGAGCACGACATCGGGTTCGGGGTGTGGGCTGGCAAGACCCCTGAGGAGCGGAAGAAGCTCCGGCAGCGCTCTGGCCGGTCGCAGGCGCCCGTCGTGCACGGCACGGAGGCTGGGTACAAGGCGCACTACCGCCGCAAGGAGCAGCCGTGCGGGGACTGCCGTGAGGCTTCCCGGGCGGCCCGTCTGCGCCGTGGCTATCGGGGTGCCGCGTGACCCCCCGGGAGCGGCTGGTGGACGCGCTGGTGCCGCTGGCCGCCGAGCTGGTGGGGACGGTGCGGGACTACGGCCCCGACGACGTGACCGCGGTGCTGGCCCGCGTCCCCGACGGCCGGTACGACGCCTTGGCCGTCGTCCTGGCCGCGATGGTCGATCCGGACGCGTCGCAGACGGAGCTGCTGGCCTGGACCGACTGGTCCCCGCCCCCCGTGATCGGGCAGCCGCTGCCGCGGGAGCACGGGTCGGAGCGCGGCTACCAGCAGCACCGTGCGCGGCGGGACATGCCCGCCTGCGAGCCGTGCAAGGCCGCGCACCGGGTGCCCGCTGCGGCCGGGGCGCGTCGTCGTCGCGCCGAGCGCCGGGAGGTGGCCTGATGGGTGCCCGACACGCTGGACAAGTGTTCGAAACCGCAGGTCAGACGGGCTATTATGGGGGGGTCGACATAAGTCGACCCCCGGGGTCATGGGCGCGCCAACGCCTATCCGGGGGCCTCGCCAGCTTGTTGGGAGCTGACTGATGAGTAGTAGTACACCACCCCTGCGACAGGCCCGAAGCCGCCGTGTCCCCCCGGCCGAGCTGTGAGCCTCGCGTGGGTGCGTCTCGATACCGGGATCGCCCACCACGACAAGACCCTGGCACTGCTGGCGGACCCGTCACCGAAGCGGTGGCAGGCGGTGGCCTCCTACACCTTCGCGCTCGGCTGGTCAGGGGAGCACGGCACCGACGGGTTCATCCCGGAGACCGCCCTCCCCTTCGTCCACGGCACCAAGACCACGGCCGCGCTACTCGTCGTCTACGGGTTCTGGACCCCGGCGCCTGGCGGGTGGCGGATCCGCAACTACGCGACACGGCAGGAGCTGGCCGTCATCACGGCCGCCAAGAAAGAAGCGCAGCGGGTCGCTGCGGCCAAGGCCAACTGCATTCGATGGCACGGGAAGGACTGCGGGTGCTGGACCAAGGTGATCGACGAGTGACTGCATCCGATCGGAGTCCGACCGGAGATCCGACTTCGGATCCGACCCGGGACTCCGACCCGCGACTCCCACAGACGTACGTACGGACTGACGGAGACGAGTTGGCTACGGAGAGAGATCGTCTTTCGGAACGTACCGCGCGAGACGGCGAGAAACACCACCCCACCCTCTGCTCTACATCACGCCACGGCTGCTGGGCCTATTGCGTCTGCGGCTGGTCCACCGGGGATCGCCGCTACCGATCCGCGTTCGGCGCTCACCTCGCCTTCGGGCGGCACCTGCTGGAGGTCGCCGCCTGCCACCCCCTCGCCCAGGAGTCCGCATGACCGAGATCCGGTCCCTTCGCCGCCACGAAGTCCTCGCCTGGTTCATGGCTGGCTTGACCGCTGGGGACGCACTACACGGCGGCTCGTGGTGGCACCCCGTCGTGTTCGCCGTGTTCGCCGTCGCCTTCTACGCCTTCCGCAAGCGCGAAGAGGCCACGGCATGACCCTCACCGCCCTTTCCCCCGACGACCCGCCCGCGCGGCGCGGTCCCACGCTGTGCGGCTCCTACTGCTGGCTCTGCTGGCACACCCACAGCCCGGAAGGCGACTACCGCCGGTGCCGCTGCAACCACCCGCTCACCCACCACGCCAAGGAGTCCCGCATGACCGTCCTGAGTTGCATCCGCCGCGCTCTGCACTCGCTTTACGACGCCCGCCCCGGCACTTGCTGGGCCTGCCGCAAACCATGGCCGTGCGCAACTCGTCGCAGACTCGACAAGGGGAAGCCGCAAGCAGGAATGCGCCACTGGTGCGCAGTGGCTAACTACCGCCCGAGATCACGGCGTCCCCTGCACTTTCGACCCCCAGTGGCCCGGGCCGGACTCATTTTAGCGCCGAGACCTGAGACCTACACCCACGTCTGCCGGGGATGCCGGTCCGACGAGATCGCCGCGGAGGAGACGGCATGAGCGGCGAGCCAAACGACGGCCCCGGTCCAGACGGGCACCACCGCATTACCGGTGAGTGCTTCGCCTGCATGGTCGGCGTCTCAACCGGTCCGGAGTCCCACGGTGACCGCTGCCCGCTGGCGAAAGGGCCGACACAATGACCGCCCTGGGTCCAGAGCGGCGCGGCCCCGAACGGCCGGGCCCGGAATACCCGCCCGAGTGGGACAACGAGCCCGAGACGTGCCCGCGCGGCGTCACTCAAGCCGAGCACGGACGGGCCGGGGACGAGCAGTGCGGATGCGACTGGTTTCGACCTGGCGACTCGGACGGCGAGCCGTGACCCCGTCCTACGTCCCCACCGCCCTCTCCCCCGCCGTCCCGCGCGAGAACCAGCCGCCCACCCGCCCCTGCGGCTCCTACTGCTGGGCCTGCTGGCACACCCACAGCCCGGGAGGCGACTGCCGCCGCTGCCGCTGCAACCACCCGCTCACCCACCACGCCAAGGAGTCCGCATGAGCACCACCACTTGCTTGAAGTGCACGACGTCATGGTCAGGGCCAGGCGACCTGCCGACGACCTGCCCGGAGTGCGGCTACGAGACCGCTTTGCCGGCGGGGTACCGCGAGGCGTGGGACGCATGGGCGCGGGCGTCTGAGGCTGGCGAACCCCGGGAACGGCTGCGCGAACTGTGGGCAGCCGTCAACGCCGTGCTGGACAACGCCGAGGCGGACGGCCGCTGCTCCGCTGTCTCGGGCGACGCCCGCCCCGTGACCACCACGCCCGCAACACCCACCGAAGCCGAGCGGCAGATCGCGCATGAGGTCTGGAACGAGGCGCTGTGCAACCACGGCATTCCCGGCTGGAACCTCACCGACGCATTCGCTCAGGCTCTCGCTGACCAGCGTGCCCGATACGAGGCGCTGGCGGTGGAGCTGGACCCCATCGAGGTCGCGCTGTCCGGCGTGGACTACGTCGCTGAGCGCATCCGGAAGGTGGCGGGGCAGGCATGAGCGCTGACATAAGCGACGAGCGCCTGGCGGAGATTGCTGCGGCGCTGGTCGCCATCGGCAAAGCGTGCCTCGTCGTGGCCCCGACGCTGCGACAGCCGTACTCCGACGATCCCGAGCGGATCCCGTGGGACAAGTTCGTGAAGGGCCCCGTGAGCCGCGCCTACAACCTGGGCCACGACCTGCGACGAGAGCTTCGGGCGCGCGGCGTGGAGGTGCCGAGGTGACGCCCGACTCGATGCGCCTCCAAGCGGTCGCCGACCTGGCCGACGAGTTCGACCGCACCCACACCGATGCCCGCGGCGACGCCGACCGGTTCATCACCGCGCTGCAGCGTCAGGGCTGGACCCCTCAGCCCGCCCGAGCTGACCGTCCCGCTCAGGCCCGTACCGCTCCCCGGCCCGTAGCCGAGCGGTATCTCGCCGAGTTCCGCCAGGTCGTCGCCGAGGCGCAGCGGCGGCAGGGCGAAGGCGGTGCGGGATGAGCGCTGAGACGCGATCGGACGACATCACAGAAGAGTGCTGGGACCGCAACCATGCCGGCTGCACCGGTTACACCGAGCCTGAGTGGGACCCGGAGCTGTGCAACTGCCAGTGCCACGACGACATGGCGGAAGCGATGCTCGCGGAGCGCGACTCGTGAAGCGCGGCGACGGCCTCCGCCGCACCGTCGGCCTGGCCCGCGGACCACTCGCCCTGCCCCGGCGCACCCCGCTGGCCCGCACGGCTGCGAAGCGGGCACCCCGCCAACCCGCCCAGGAGCCCCGTGGGGCGACGAAGACCGGCGACTGGTCGGCAGACACCCGGGCGCTGGTCATGGCCCGCTGCTGGGGTCGCTGTGAGACATGCGCAGCGGAGGCGACGGACCTGCACCACCGGCAACCCCGGAGGACCCGCAATCACCGGCCCAGCAACGCGTTCGCCTGCTGCCGCACCTGCCACGGGGATGTCCACCGCTCCCCCGCCGCGTCCCGCGACGCCGGCTGGATCGTGTCGACGTTCAGCCGCCCGGAGTCCACCCCGGTGCTCATCGGCGATCGCTGGGTCTTCCTGACCGACGACGGCAGGTACGTGGACGACCTCGAGCCGAGGACGCCGTGAACGTCCTGTCGCTGTTCGCCGGCATAGGCGGCTTGGAGCTCGGCCTTGAGCGGGCCGGCATGACCACCGTCGGACAGGTCGAGATCGACCCCTTCTGCCAGCGCGTGCTGGCGAAGCACTGGCCGGAGGTGCCAAAGCATGACGACGTCCGAACCGCAGTCGACTGGTGGCAGTCCCAGGACCGCCCTCCGGTCGACGTCATCGCGGGCGGCTTCCCGTGCCAGGACATCTCCTCAGCCAACACTGCCGGGCCTCGAGCTGGTCTGGCCGGCGCCAAGTCCGGCCTCTGGACCGCCTACCGAGACGTCGTCGCAGTCGTCCGACCCGGCTGGGTCATCGTGGAGAACTCCCCTCGCTGGCGTACCTGGACCCCTACCGTGCGGGCCGACCTGCACAGCCTCGGCTACGGAACCGGAGCACTCGAGCTGCCCGCCGGTGCGCTTGGCGCTCCCCACCGGCGACCCCGATGCGTCGTGGTGGCCCACGCCAACGGCCACGGCGAACCATTACGCACCTTCCATGCGCAAGTGGCCGGCCTTCGCCCGCTTCCAAGACGAGGTGGCTACTGGGCGTCTCGAGGCTGGCCTGTGGGAGTGGGCGATGGGCTTCCCGGACAGGTGGACCGACTGCGGACCCTCGGCAACGCGGTCGTCCCCCAGGTTGCGGAGCTCGTCGGCCGACTGATCGTCGCGGCCGAGTCGGAGGCCGTGGCATGACCGGCTACTCGGGCAGCCGGACATCTTCGGCGGGAACGCTTTTGATGTACCGGCCGCGGCCCCAGTCGTGGTCGGTGGAGTACGAGACGCTGGCGTACCACTCACCCGATGGCCACCTGATCCAGGCGTCCTGCACGGCGGGCACCCAGCGACCGTCATGCCACACCTCGACCGCTCGGGGCGGGTCGATGCGCCGGATGCGGTCGCTGTCCACCCGGACGACCGTAGGCGGCGTCCGGTGACCGCGTGGCAGCTGTCCGGCGCTTGCCGTGGCCACGACGCCGAACTCTGGTTCGCCGACGACCCGGCCGCGATCGCCGCCGCGCAGGCGGTGTGTGCCGGCTGCCCGGTGCTGGCCCGCTGCGCCGAGGCGGGCGCCGACGAGCCCGACGGGGTGTGGGGAGGCGTCCCCGCGGTCGAGCGGCTGGCCCCGCTGCTGCTGGCCGACCCCGAACCGGCGCCGCACGTCGCCTCGAGGGGCTGCTACGTCTCCGGGTGCAGGCACCCCGACTGCTGCTCGGAGAACACCCGCTGGATGAGCGAGTACCGGCACCGCGACGCAGCCCCTGTTACAGGCCCGGCGACGCTGGAGTCCTGGGAGCAGTTGGAGATCGGAGCGAGCGCGTGAGCAGCAGAGTTCTCTGGTGGGTCATCGTGGATCGCGCCGCAGAGGAACGGTGGCGGGCCGCGCTCGGACAAGCGGATATCGAGGCTTGGTGCGCGGCCCACGGCTGGGATGCGCGTGACGTGCGGTCCAACTCGGTCATGGTCAGCGCTCTCAAGGCCACCGACTACGCGCCGAGCCGTGTCGAGGTCATGGCTGAACTCATCGAGCGCGATGAGCACGGTAAACCGTTCCTGCGCGGCGGGAACATTGCGACTCGAATGGTGTGGGCCAACTACTGCTGCCCGTTGCCTGAGGGCATCGCGCTGGTGAGTCGGCCGTGACCGAGGTCGAAGCCATCCGGCAGCGCATCGAGACCCTCGCGGACCGGTGGCGCGCCCACCCGGACCGCATCCCCGCCGACGTCGCCTGCGAGCAACTGCTGGCCGCCCTCGACGGGCCGTCCCCCACCACACCGACGAACGGAGCAGCAAAGTGACCGTGACCGATCCGAACTGGAAGCCCGACCCGGCGAAGGTGGCTGCGCTGCTCGCCGACCACGAGGCGGACGTCCTCGCTCAGGAGATGGTCGTCGAGCGATTGCGACAGCTGGTCGACGACGAGGAGCGCGAGCTTGACCCGTCGGCAGCGTCGGGTGGAGGAGATCCGCGAGGCTTGGGCGAAGTACGGCGTCGAGATTCCCGCGGGCCTCCGTGCGGCGTTGGACGCGGCCGCGTGACCGCCCGTCTCCGCTCCCACCTGGACCGCCTCGTCACCGCCCTGGGGGCAGCAACGCGGGGGCCGTGGCGAGAGGGCGCGCTGCCCTACGTCTACGCCGAGCTGCTCGACGGGATGCCGGTGGTGGCCGACTGCTACGGCGCCGCCGACGCCGCCGCAAACCTCGCCGACGAGTGGTTGCGGGACGGCTCCGCTCCACAGCAGGCACTCGCCCTCCGCACCGCCCTCGCTTGCGCTCTGCCCGACGACACCGAGAGGACCGAAGAAGCATGAGCACCGAGACCGCAGCACCTGTCGAGTTCAACGAGGTGCAGGTCGTTCACATGGGCGACCAGGAGGAAGGCCCGGTCACCATCCACGGCGCCTGGTACGTGATCACGGGCGAATACGCCGCCGAGGAGGGCCCGGACACCGTCATCCGCGTCGAGCACTGTGTCGACAGTGAAGGCAACGACCGGGCGGAGTACCTGGCGCGGGCGATCGCCATGATGCTCCAAGCCCTGCACCAGGACCGGGTGTCGTCGTGACCTCCTCCTCCCCCACGGACCGCACCGGGGCCGGGGACGCGACGACGGAGGCGTGCGCCCCCGACTGTGCCGAGCGCACGGCGTGCCCGGTGGTCGGCGAGCCAGGCCACTGGCAGTGCGGC
>Ga0210040_10011043_pt1 | contig 10273 bp, 7 predicted proteins | sample CryGeyCG12114_NA_FD_185462 | JGI IMG/M metagenome (GOLD analysis project Ga0210040, IMG submission 185462) | Groundwater microbial communities from aquifer - Crystal Geyser CG19_WC_8/21/14_NA (SPAdes) (version 2) | ecosystem: Environmental > Aquatic > Deep subsurface > Groundwater | place: USA...
GGTCACCCTCGACATCGAGCGCGATGCGATCACCGGGCTCCTCGGTCGCAACGGCGCAGGGAAGACGACACTCATGTCGATCATCGCCGGCCACGACCGGGCGAACAGCGGCACCGTCCGGGTGCTCGGAAAGGATCCGTTCGAGGACGCCGGCATCATGTCGTCGACGAGCCTCGTGCGGGACAACCAGCGCTACCCCGAAGACTTCCGACTGCGCCACGTGCTCGAGATCGGCCCTGTCTTCCACCCGAACTGGGATGCCGAGCTCGCGAGCGAACTCGCCGCCGACTTCCGACTGCCCGCCCGCACGCCGATCAAGAAGTATTCACGCGGTCAGCTCTCCTCGATCGGGATCGTCATCGGGCTCGCGTCTCGCGCAGCGATCTCGATCTTCGACGAGCCATACCTTGGCCTCGACGCGACCGCACGTCGCTACTTCTACGACGTGCTCATGCGCGACTACCTGGAGTACCCGCGCACGATCATCCTCTCGACGCACCTCATCGACGAGATGGAACCGCTCCTCGAGCACGTCGTCATCCTCGAAGCGGGGCGGCTCGTCCGCGCCGCGACAGCCGAGGACCTTCGCGGCAGCGCGACGACAGTCAGCGGGCTGGCGAACGTCGTCGACGAACTCGTGCAAGGTCGCACCGTGCTGCAGACCCGACGCGTCGGTGCACTCAGTTCAGTTCTGGTCGACGGTCCCGCCGACGACGCCCTCCGCGCCGCGGCCGCTCGCTCCGGAGCCCAGATCGAGTCGGCCGGCCTGCAAGATCTCGTCGCGGCGTATGGCGGCGACGACTCCACCATCCTCGAAGGGGCACGGTCATGACCGCCGCCATCACCACCACCCGTCCGCTGACTCGCGGGGTCTCACCCCTCGCGGTCCTGCGCCTGCATCTCACTCAGCGAGTCAGCCTCGCCGTCACCCCGGTCGGCATCATCGGTGTCGTCTTCGCCATCACGGCGATCATCAACGTCATCTGGTTGCAGGTCGGCTCGGTGCCGGGAAGCGCCGGATGGCTGGAGGGAAGCCGCAGCAATCCAGCAATGCTGTGGGCGCTTCCCGGATTCCTCGGCTGGCTAGGGGTGCAGACGGTCTCGCTCACCTTCCCTCTGGCGCTGTCGCTCGGCAGCTCGCGTCGGGCCTTCACCCTCGGCACCCTCGCAACCCATCTGCTGATCTCGACCTACCTCACCGTTCTGATGCTCGTGCTGCTCGGCCTCGAGAAACTCACCGACCAGTGGTTCCTCAACCTCTACGTGATCGACGTTTTCATCCTCGGCGCGGGCGACGTCCCCTATCTGATCCTGATCACGTTCCTCGCCAGCCTGTTGGTGCTGTCTGTCGGCGGCGCGATGGCTGCAGCGTGGGTCCGGTTCGGAGCGATCGGTCCGACCGCGTTGAGCGTCGGCTCACTGCTCATCCTCGGCGCGCTCGCCATCCTCGTGGTCCCGATTGCAATCACGAGCTTCGAGCTGTGGTGGCTCTTGGCAGGGGCGCTGACCATGATCGCCCTCGCCGTCACCGGCCAGTACCTCTTCCTCCTCCGCGCCAGCGCACGCTGAACCGGTCGGCGCAGTCAAGGCGCCCTCACTCCCGGGGAGCGCGGGCGGACAACAGCGTCAAGCCACCAAGGGCAGCAGCGATCGCCCAGAACACCACGACGATGCCAGCCGAGCCGGTGAGCACCCCGGCTGCCACGGGAAGGGCAGCCTGCCCGATCCTGTTCCCCAGCATCCGCACACTGATCGCCGTGCCTCGCACCTCCGGAGCCGCAGCATTCGCGACCCAGGCAAGGGTCAGAGGGTGGGCATAGCCAAGACCCACACCGGCAAGCAGCATGAGCACGACGAGTCCCCAGACAGGCATCTCGATCGGCAGCAGGGCGATGGAGATACAGGCGATCGATAGGCTGCCCGTCAGCAGCGCACGTTCACCGAGCACCTTGATCAGCGCGCCCATGAAAGCCCGCGAGAACATGCTCGCCGCCGCCCGCACCGTCAACAGCACACCGATGACCCCCACCGAGATTCCGTATTCGACCCCCAGTGCCGGCAGGTAGACGCTCAACAGATCCAGAACAGCGAGCACGGTCAAGCTGGTGAGCACCGCGGCGGTGAGCCCCGGCGTCTTCATCGCCGTGCGCCAACGCACCGGGGTGTGGTCTCTCCTCGCGCGGGGATCGGGACGGGGCATGAAGAACGCCCATGCCACCGCACAGGCGACCATGGCGACCGATCCGACCGCCCCTGTCAGGTACACCGGGGACAGGTTCGGGGTGTTCCCCGAACCACCCATCGCCGCCAAGACGCCTGGTCCGAGCATTTGGCCGAAAGCGGTCGCGAACGCGAACCAACCATAGGCGCCGCTACGACGGGCACTGGGCCACAGGGTTGCCACGCCCGACTGCAGACACAGCATCACGACGACCTGACCGAAGCCGAGCACCACGTTCGCAAGCAACAGATATGGAAGCGACCCCCCGACCGCTACCAGCAGCACCGTTGCCGTCACCATGGTCAAAGCGCCGGCGAGCATTGGTCCACGCGTCCCGCGCCTGTCGGTGAGTCGGCCGAGCGGCAGCACCACCAGTACCGGCAACAACGCGAACGATCCGGCGATCAGTCCCAACCACTCGGGAGCGACACCGAGGTCGAGTGCGGCGTAAGAGATCGCGGGACGAAGCAGCGCTACAGCGCCGGTGAGAAGGGCGCTCTGCACGAGCAACGTGAACCAGGCGAAGCGGTTGGGGACGGCACCGCCCTCCGGGACCACGCCCAGGCCAGTCACTCGCTTTGAGCCGATCAGGCCCGCACGTAGGCGGTCTTCGTCTGAGTGAAGAATTGTCGCGCGTGCGCGCCCTGCTCCTTCGGGCCGTAGCTCGACCTCTTGCGCCCACCGAACGGTACGTGCGGGTCGACCCCGGCGGTCGGCAGATTGACCATCACCATGCCTGCGTCGGACCGGCGCTGGAAGTCTTCAGAGAGACGAAGCGATGTCGTGCAGATACCAGAAGCCAACCCGAACGGTGTGTCGTTGGCCAGGGCGACCGCATGTTCATAGTCGTCTGCCTCGATCACTGTTGCGATGGGGCCGAACATTTCTTCCGTGTTGACCCGGTCGTGATTCTGCGTGCCCGTGATCAGAGCCGGTGAGAGATAGTAGCCCTCGGTCGCCCTTTCGAGCCGCTCGCCGCCGTGGACCTCTGCGTGGCCGAGTTCGCGCGCGATCGCCAGGTAGCTCAGATCGGTGTCCAGCTGAGAGCTGTCCACGACGGGACCGATGTCGGTGCTGCTCTCAAGCGCGTCCCCGACGCGCAAATCCGCCATACGGGCGAGCATGCGCTCGACGAAGGCATCATGCACCGCTCGGTCGACGATCAGCCGACTAGACGCGGTGCAACGCTGCCCTGTAGCGAAGTACGCGCCGTTCACAGCGATCTCGACCGCGACATCGAGGTCGGCGTCCGCCGCGATGACGAGGGGATTCTTGCCGCCCATCTCGAGCTGCACTTTCGTGAAGCGTTCGGCAGCGCTTGTTGCGACGTGCTGGCCCACCGACTCCGAACCGGTGAACGTGATCGCGTCGATACCGGGGTGCGTGACGACGGCTTCCCCGACCACGCTGCCGGCACCGATGACCATGTTGAAAACCCCTGGCGGGAAGCCCGCGAGTTCGATCAGCTTTGCGAGGGCGGAGGCGGAGGCGGGCACCAACTCGGCCGGCTTGAAGACGACCGTGTTCCCGAACGCGAGCGCCGGAGCGATCTTCCACGCAGGAATGGCGATCGGGAAGTTCCACGGAGTGACTATCCCCACAACACCAACCGGTTCGCGATGGATGGTGACGGAGACGCCTTCTCGGGTGGAGTCTTGATGCTCACCCGTCATGCGCAGCGCCTCACCACTGAAGAAGCGGAAGATCTGACCCGCCCGAACAACTTCACCGACGGCCTCGGCGCGCGTCTTGCCTTCTTCTCGCGCGAGCAGTTCGCCGAGGGCGGCGCTGTCAGCGAGGATCGCGGCCGCGACATGCTCGAGAAGGTCGGCCCGTGTCTGTGGACTGGTCCTAGCCCATGCCTTCTGGGCGTTCCGGGCCGCATCGACCGCGTCATCGACGAGAGCCGCTGAAGATCGGGCGAACCGCCCGACGACATCAGCGAGGTTCGAGGGGTTCAGGTTTTCACGGAATTCATCACCGCGCGGAACAACCCAGGATCCGGCGACGTAGCTACCTTGCTGCGACATGCGGCCGATCGTAGCATGCCACTGAGGGGTTAGTATGCTACCCATGACGACGACGTTGGCTTCAACCGGGTCCGCAGAGACACCCGAGGGCCGCAACCGTTCTATTGCCGACGCGCTGAAACGAGCGGGCGTCGATGAGGCAGATGACGGTCGCCGCCGCCGTGCCGAATACTCCACCGACGCGTCGAATTACCGCGTCGTGCCCGAGGTCGTCGCGTTCCCGCGCTCCCGCGACGAGGTCGAAGCGGTTGTACAGGTCGGTCGCGAACTCGGCGTTCCCATCACCGCGCGCGGTGGCGGGACGTCGGTCGCAGGCAACGCCGTCGGTACGGGTATCGTCATGGACCTCTCACGCCACATGGGCCGGGTCCTCGCCGTGGATCCCGAGGCTCGGACGGCGGTCGTCGAGCCGGGCGCTCTACTCGCGTCCATTCAGCGCGCCGCCTTACCTCACGGCTTGCGATTCGGACCCGACCCTTCGACCTGGGCACGATGCACGATCGGCGGCATGATCGGCAACAACGCGTGCGGCCCTCGCGCCCTCGCTTTCGGCAGAACCGCTGACAACGTCCACAGCCTGGACGTGATCGACGGTCGCGGACGGACCTTCACGGCCGCCCGAGGGCTCGACACCGTGCCGGGGCTCGCCCCACTGGTCGACCGGCATCTGGACATCCTGCGCACCGAGCTCAGCTCGTTCGGGCGCCGCATCTCGGGCTACTCGCTCGAACATCTGCTTCCCGAAAACGGCCGCGACCTCGCCAAAGCTCTCGTGGGCACTGAGGGAACGGTCGCAGCAGTGCTGGAGGCGACAGTCCGGCTCGTCGAGCAGCCGGTCGAACCCGTGCTCGTCGTGCTCGGCTACCCCGACATGCCGTCCGCGGCCGACGCCGTGCCGGCACTCCTTCCCCATCGCGCAATGGCCATCGAAGGGCTCGATGCGCGGATCGTCGACGCGGTACGCAGCATCAGAGGGACTATCCCCGAACTGCCCCCCGGGGCTGGTTGGCTCTTGGTCGAGGTTGCCGACCAAGAACCCGCACTGGCTCTCGAACGCGCGGCGCGACTCGCCGCCGACGCCGGAACCGCTGCGGTTCGGATCCTGCCCGCCGGCCCCGAAGCGCGCGCGGTCTGGCGGATCCGCGAAGATGGCGCCGGCCTCGCCGGCCGTACTCCTGCAGGCCACCAGGCCTGGCCAGGACTCGAGGACGCGGCGGTCCCACCCGAGCACCTGGGTGCCTACCTGCGAGAGTTCGAGGAGTTGACCCGCCACTACGGATTGACCGGGATGCCCTATGGCCACTTCGGTGACGGCTGCGTTCACGTGCGCCTCGACCTGCCGCTCGAGACCGACGGCACGGTGTTGCACGCGTTCATGTCCGAAGCCGCGCAGCTCATCGCATCCCACGGCGGGTCGCTGTCCGGTGAGCACGGCGACGGCCGCGCTCGCAGTGAATTGCTCGGCTACATGTACTCGGAACGGATGCGAGGACTCTTCGGGGCCTTCAAAGAACTGTTCGACCCGCAGGACGTGCTCAACCCCGGGATCGTGGTCGCGCCTCGACCACTCGACGCAGATCTTCGTCGTCCGGCGGCGTTGCCGATCCGCGCCGTCGGCGGCATGGCGTTCCGGCACGACGACGGTGACATAACCGCCGCCGTGCACCGCTGCGTCGGTGTGGGAAAGTGCCGGGCCGATACCTCTGCCTCGGGCGGCTTCATGTGCCCGTCCTACCTGGCCACTCGTGACGAGAGGGACTCCACGCGCGGCCGGGCGCGCGTGCTGCAGGAGACCATCAACGGCGGACTCATCACCGGCGGTTGGCGCTCGCCGGAACTTCATGACGCGCTCGATCTGTGCCTGTCGTGCAAGGCCTGCTCACTCGACTGCCCTGCGGGGGTCGACATGGCGGCGCTCAAGTCCGAGACGCTGCATCGCACGTATCGTCGGCGACTGCGCCCCATCTCGCATTACACGCTCGGGTGGATGCCGCGCTGGGCTCGCCTGGCGACACGGGTGTCCGCACTGGCTAATGCGGCGCTGCGGATTCGCCAGATCGAGAAGTTCGTGCTCTTCGCGGGCGGAATGGACACTCGCCGTTCGATTCCTCGTTTCGCGCGCAAGCCGTTCCGAGCCATCGCTCGGAAACTGAAGCGGACACCCGGAACAGGTCAGCAGGTGCTGCTTTGGGTGGACACGTTCTCGGACAACTTCTCCCCCGCGATCGCCGAGGCGGCCGTCGATCTGCTGGAGAGCGCCGGGTACCGCGTGCTCCTGTCCGCAGAATCGGTGTGCTGCGGCCTGACCTGGATCACAACCGGTCAACTCGACGGCGCTCGCCGTCACCTTGCTCGGTTGGTGGAGACTTTCGAGCCCTATGCGCGCGAGGGGGTGCCGATCGTCGCGCTCGAACCGTCATGTCTCGCGGCGGTCAGATCGGACTTGCTCGAGTTGATCCCTGACGATCCGGCGGCCCGGATGGTGTCCGAGAGCGCGCTCACTCTTGCCGAGTTGCTCACCGCCCCAGCGCCCCTCGGTCCCGGCGAGGCATGGAACCGCCCCGATTTGTCCGGGACGCGCTTGATCGTCCAGCCGCACTGCCATCAGCATTCGGTGATGGGCTTCGAGGCCGATGAGCGGCTGTTGCGCGAGCTGGGTGCGGAGCTCGAGGTGCTCGCCGGCTGCTGTGGACTGGCCGGCAACTTCGGGATGGAACGCGGACACTACGAGGTGTCGGTGGCGGTCGCGGAGAATGCGCTACTGCCGGCGCTACGTGCCGACGGGGGCCGCTCGGTACTCCTCGCCGACGGGCTGTCCTGCCGTACCCAGGCGGAACAGTTGGGTGGCGTCGAGGCGATGCACCTCGCCCAGCTCCTCGCCGGTCAGGCTTGCTGAGAGCCCGGCTGGGCGACGTCGTCGAGTAGTGCGAGTGCGGGGGCCAGCGCAGGATTGTCGCTGTCGGCACGCCACGCGACATGCATCTCGGCCTGCCGTTCGACCGGATGGTCGGCGATCGCGAGGATGGCGACCCGACGGGGACGCAGCCGTTCAGCGGACCGAGGAACGAGCGCTATGCCGAGCCCAGCGCCGACCAGTACGAGCTGACTACTCACCTGGCTCACGTATTGGACGTAGTTCGGCGTCAGTCCCGCGTCTCGGAAGAGCGACACCGTGAATTCGTAGTAGTACTGCGCATCAGCCGGCGTGTACGTGATGATGCCGTAGTCCACGAGGTCCGCGAGCGTCGGAGGAGAGTCCCGCGCAGTGAGCGGGTGGCCGACCGGCACCGCCACAACCATGGGCTCCCGATACACCCGTCGACTGCCCAACATCGCCGAGCGGGGCGCGCCCCGGACGAACCCGATATCGAGATCACCCGCGAAGAGCGCGTCCAGCTGGGCAGCTGTGACCATCTCGGTGAGCATCAGTTCCACATCGGGCATCCGCCGGTGCGCTGCGCTGATCCAATCGCCGAAGACGTTGAGCGCAGACACTGCGGTGAATCCGACGCGGATGCGCCCGGCCGCGCCGTGTGCCACCCGCTGGGCGGTGAGTGGCGCGGTGTCGGCGAGACGCAGAAGCCGACGGGCCTGGTCGAGGAACACCACCCCGGCGGCGGTCAGCTTCACCGCGCGCGTGGTGCGTGCGAACAGCTCGAATCCGAGCAGGATCTCTAGCTGTTTCACCTGCCTGCTGAGCGGCGGCTGCGTCATGTGGAGACGTTCGGCCGCGCGACCGAAGCCGCCCTCCTCGGCGACGGCGACGAAGCCACGGAGCTGATCGAGGGTGTACATGGGTTCACCTCGCCTCCCATTCATACCCTGCGTGTATCAATCGATGCTATACCGGGCATGGCGCGGGTGCGAGAGCCCGTTTACGGTCGACGGGAGACGAGTTCCAACGACGGAACCGCGCAAGGAGGACCACCCATGGGTCGATTCGCACCGGATGAGCTGCGAAGCCACTTCGCCTCTAACCTCTCGTGCTTCCCGGTCACGCACGCGACCGACGACTTCGAGTTCGATCGTGATGGCTATACCGATCATCTCGAGCTCCTGTCCGGATTCCGTCCTGCGGCGATCACCGCCCCGGGCGGCACCGGCGAGTTCTTCTCCCTCAGGCTCGACGAGGTCGCTGAGGTACTCCGCGCTGCGGTGGCCGTCGCACCCGAGCACAGCGCGGTTCTCGGTTCGGCGGGCTACGGCACCTCCACTGCTATCGCCCTTGCACGCGACGCAGAGGATGCCGGGGCGGACGGCTTGTTCCTGCTGCCGCCGTACCTGACGGAGTTCGATCAGCGCGGTCTCATCGAGCATGTGAAGGCCGTTTGCGCCGCCACGTCGTTGGGGGTGCTGGTCTACCACCGCGACCGCGCCCGCTTCACGGTGGACAGCGTCACCGAACTTGCCGAGGCCTGCCCGAACTTCATCGCGTTCAAAGACGGCATCGGCGACATCGATCTCATGGCGAAACTGTCCGCGCGCCTCGGCGACCGTCTCGCCCTCATCGATGGGATGCCGACCGCCGAGATCAACGCCGCGGCGTACCTCGCGGTCGGCTGCCAGACCTACTCATCGGCGGTGTTCAACTTCGTGCCGGAGTGGGCGATCGGGTTCCACGATGCGGTCACCTCGGGCGACGGCGCAGAAGTGTCACGCCGCCTGAATTCGTTCGTCATCCCGCTGCTCGCGATCCGCGACCGCCGTCCCGGGTACGCCGTGTCGATCATCAAGGCCGGGATGCGTGCGGTGGGCCGTTCCGCTGGCCCGACCCGGCTGCCTCTTGTGGATCTACTCCCCGATGAGTACGACGAGGTCGCCTCGCTCGTCCAGGCGGTGGCAGCATGAGCGGGCCATACCGACTGGGGAGCCTTCTCGGCGACGGCATCGGCCCCGAAATCGTTCCGGCTGCACGGACTGTGCTCGACGCCGCTGTCGCCGCAGCTGGCGGTGCGCCCATCGAGTGGCACGACCTGCCGATGGGGGCGACGGCCCTCCACGAGTTCGGAACTCCGATGCCAGAGCAGACCAAGACGGCGCTGGCAGACCTCGACGGCTGGCTCATCGGGCCGCATGACAGCGCCTCGTACCCGGTCAGCTGGCATGAACGCCGCGAACGGCCGCCTGGCGGCGAGCTGCGCCACCACTTCCAGCTGTTCGCGAACCTCCGGCCGAGCCGCAACCGTCCCGGAATCGCATCCATAGCGAGCGACGTCGACATCTTGACGGTGCGCGAGAACCTCGAGGGCTTCTACGCGGATCGCAACATGCTCACCGGGTCCGGCGAGTTGCAGCCGACTGAGGACGTGGTACTCGTCGTCGGTGTCTTCACCAGGGCACGGATCGAGCAGATTGCCCGCATGGCCTTCGAGTCGGCGCGTGCGCGTCGCCAGCATCTGACGATCATCCACAAGTCGAACGTCATCCCTGTCGCTTTCGAGTTCTTCCTGCGCATCTGTCGCGAAGTGGCCCAGGACTTCCCGGACGTGACGGTGGACGATTACCTGTTCGACGCCTTCACCGCTCACCTGGTGCGCCACCCCCAGCGTTTCGACGTGGTGCTCGCCGAGAACATGTTCGGCGATGTCCTCACCGACCTGATCGGGGAGATCGTCGGGGGACTCGGAATGTCCCCCTCGCTCAACGCCAGCCGCGAGCACGCGATGGCTCAGGCTGCGCACGGCTCAGCACCGGATATCGCGGGGCAGGACCGAGCGAATCCCGTCGGCATGATGCTGTCGGCGGGCATGCTGGCTTCGTGGCTCGGCGACCGCCATGACGACGAGATCATGAAGGAAGCCGCGGAACGCATCGAGCACGGTGTGGACGCCACTGTCGACTCACCCATCCGTACGGCCGACCTCGGGGGCAACGTCGGCACGCGCGAGTTCACGGCTGCCGTGGCCGCGGCGGTTGCCGCGGGGGGCAACCGGTGACCGCCGCGCGGACAGGCGGGCGGGCGCTGGTCGAGTCGCTCGTGGCCAATGGCGTGGACCTCTTCACCTGCGTTCCGGGAGAGAGC
>Ga0210040_10011044_pt1 | contig 10271 bp, 8 predicted proteins | sample CryGeyCG12114_NA_FD_185462 | JGI IMG/M metagenome (GOLD analysis project Ga0210040, IMG submission 185462) | Groundwater microbial communities from aquifer - Crystal Geyser CG19_WC_8/21/14_NA (SPAdes) (version 2) | ecosystem: Environmental > Aquatic > Deep subsurface > Groundwater | place: USA...
GGGACATGCCGTAGCCCAGCGCCGCGAAGGCCATGCCGAGGAGGATGCCGATGGCCAGTGAGGACAGCAGCAGGACCAGGAAGCTCTGCACCCCGGGCACGAAGATCAGCAGCACGAGGGCGACGAGCAGGCCGGTGGAGACCCCCGACTGGACCCCGCCCAGCAGGACGGTGCTCCAGGTCCGCCGACCCAGCACCCGCTCCACCGACTTCAGGTCGGTGCCGACGATGGCCAGGTTCTGCACCTCGAACTTCTCGTCCGCGAGGTAGTCGACGGCCTTCTGCGCGTCGGCGTAGCTGGAGAAGATCCCGACCGACTGGGGGAACTGGAGCTCGAAGATCGAGCCGATGGTGCGTTGCTGCGGGATGCTCATGACCCTCCTGAGGCTGGACCACCAAATCTATCCCCTGCGTCCGGAGCCGAGCCGACCAGGATGAGCCGGACGGGGCGCGGGCCAGAGCCCCGGCCGCGTCCGAGCGGAGCGAGGACCGATAGTTCAGCGCCAGTCGGCCAGCGTCACCACCAGCGTGTTCTCCACCGGCCGCGGGGAGGTGCCGCGGTGGTTGCTGATCATGGCGAACACGTAGGGCCGACCGTCGCGACCGGTGACGTAGCCGCTGATCGCGGTGACCCCGGTCAGCGTGCCGGTCTTGGCGTGCGCGTTGCCGGCGGCCCGGGTGCCGACCATCCGGGAACGCAGGGTGCCGCCGACCATCCGCCGGCTGTCGCCCGCCACCGGCAGCGCCCGGTGGAACGCCGCGAACCAGGGCTCCCCGCGAACCTCCACCAGCGTGGTGGCGAGCGCCCGTGCGGTGACGGTGTTGCGCCGCGTCAGCCCCGAGCCGTCGGTCAGCGAGACCCCGCTCATCGGGACTCCCAGGCTCTTCAGGTACGCGGTGGTGATCTTCAGCCCGGCCGCCCAGCTGCCCGGTCGCCCTGACCGGGCGGCCATCGCCTTGGTCAGCGCTTCGGCGTGCATGTTGTTGCTGAGCTTGAGGAACGGCACCAGCAGGTCCGAGAGCGGCATCGAGGTGTCGCGGGCCAGCCGGGTGCGGGAGCTGGCCGGCGTGCCGACGACGACCGTGCCGCCGTCCACCCGGACGCCAGCCCGGGACAGCTCGGCCCGGAACACCGCGGCGGCGTAGAGCTCGGGCCGGTGCACCGTGACCAGCGTGCTGGCCCGGCTGCGCCCCAGTGGCACCCGGCCGGAGACGGTGATCGTGCCCGACCCGTGGTTCCGCCGGGCGGAGAAGGTGCTGGAGCTGGACGACGCGCCGGTCGTGGTGTTGTTGACGATCTTCACGTACCGGGCCGCGGCCGCCGGCGTCGTGGTGATCGTGGCCTTGCCGCCCAAGCGGTCCGGCGCGTAGTTCACCAGCACGGTGCCCGAGTCCAGGTCGGCGTTCGGGGCCACGGTGAGCGCGGAGATCTCCGCGGCGTAGTAGTCGTCGGCGTACCCGGTGGACCATCCGGGGTTGTAGCGCTGGGCGTCGAACCAGGTGGCGTCGACGGCCAGCCGCCCCCTCACCCGGGTGATGCCGGCCTTGCGCACCTGCTGGGCCAGCGAGCGGTAGTCCGACTCCCGAGTGGTCGGGTCGCCGTACCCCTTGAGGTAGAGCCGGCCCTGGACCGCACCGCCGACGACCTTCCCGCGGCGGAACACCTCGGTCTTGAAGCGGTAGGAGGGGCCGAGGGTGTCCAGCGCGGCCGCCGCCGTCAACGACTTGGTGTTCGACGCGGGGACCAGCGCGCGGCCGCCGGAGCGGTCGTAGAGCACGGCGCCGCTGCGGGCGTCGAGGACGACGGCAGCGCTGGCAGCCTGCTGCACCCGGGAGTCGGCCATCACCGAGGTCAGCTTGCGCACCAGGGCGGGATCGGGCGGGCCGGCCGCCGCGGCGGGGGTGGCCGTGCCTGCGGCCAGGGCCAGCGCGGCGGCGCCGGCGACGAGGACGGCGAGCGGGCGGGCGGACCGACGCCGCTCGAGGGCGGCGGGACGAGGACAGCGCACGAGGACTCCTGTGGTCGGCCCCGAGGCCGCTCACCCTAACCGAGGAGCGACCGCTACTCGACGTCGAAGACGCAGAACTCGTTGCCGTCGGGGTCGGCCAGGACGTCCCAGCGGATGTCGTCGTCCTCGGCCCGGAGCAGCGTCGCCCCGGCCGCGACGGCGTCCCGGGTGTCGCCCCACACGTCCCAGTGCACGCGGTTCTTCACCGTCTTGGGCTCGGGCACGTTGCAGAACACCATCGGCCACGGCATCCCCGGCACCCGTTCCAGCCAGCAGAAGTCCCCCTCGGTCGAGTGCTCCACCCCGACCCCGAACAGGTCGGCCCACCAGCGGGCGATCCGCTCCGCGTCCCCGCTGTCCACGCACAGCTCGTACAGCCGGTACCGCGGCAACCGGTCCGGCTCGCGGAGGAACGCGCAGAGCTCCCCGCCCTCGGGGTCCCGCATCAGCGTCCAGGGCAGCGTGTCGTCGACGACGGTCGCGCCGAGCCGGACGAGGTCGTCCACTCCCGTGACGTGCAGGTCGAGGTGCACCCGCTGCTTCACCGTGACCGGCTCGGGCACCTGGTTCACCCACAGCGTGTGCTCGGGCACGTCGTCGGCCAGGATGGCGTTGTCCCCGCGCCGCTCGGCCGCGAGCCCGAGGGCGCTGGCCCAGAACCGGCTCATCCGGTCGGCGTCGACGGCGTCGACGCACAGGTCCTTGTAGCGCAGCCGTCCGGCCGGCACGTCAGTGCGACTCACGGCTCACCTCCGATCCGCTGCGGCCGACGAGGAAGTCGAGATCGGCCCCGTGGTCAGCCTGCAGCACGTGGTCGACGTAGAGGCGCTCCCAGCCCCGCAGCGGGCGCGCGTAGGCCTCGGCGGAGGCGGCGGACGGCGTCCGGGCCGCCCACTCCTGCGGGTCCACCTCGGCGTCGAGGGTCCGGGCCGGCACGTCGAGGACGACGACGTCGCCGGTCCGCAGCCGGGCCAGCGGTCCGCCGGCCGCCGCCTCGGGGGCGACGTGCAGCACGACGGTGCCGTAGGCGGTGCCGCTCATCCGGGCGTCGCTGATCCGGACCATGTCCCGCACCCCCTGCTGCACCAGCCGACGCGGGATGGGCAGGTTGCCGACCTCCGGCATCCCCGGGTAGCCGCGCGGACCGCAGCCGCGCAGCACCAGCACCGAGTCGGCGGTGACGTCGAGGGCGGGGTCCTCCAGCTGGGCGTGCGCGTCCTCGATGCTGTCGAAGACGACGGCCGGCCCCCGGTGGACGAGCAGCGCCGGCGAGGCGGCGGCGGGCTTGATGATCGCGCCGTCAGGCGCCAGGTTGCCGTGCAGCACGGCGATCCCGGCCGCCTCGACCAGGGGCGCGTCCCGGGGGGCGATGACGTCGCCGTCCCACACCGGCTGATCGGCCAGGGTGTCGACGAACCGCTCGCCCGTCACGGTGACCGCCTCCGGGGAGAGCAGGTCGGTCACCTCCGCGAGCGCGGCCCGCAGCCCACCCGCGCGGTAGAAGTCGTCCATCAGGTACCGGCCCGAGGGCTGCAGGTCCACCAGCAGCGGCACCTGGTGCCCGATCCGGTCGAAGTCCTCGAGCTGCAACGGGACGCCCAGCCGCCCGGCCAGGGCCAGCAGGTGCACGACCGCGTTCGTCGAGCCCCCGACGACGGCCAGCGTGACGATGGCGTTGGCGAAGGCCTCCGCGGTCAGCACGGCGCTCGGCCGGTGGTCGCGGTGCACCAGGTCGACCGCGAGCCGACCGCTCGCGTGGGACAGCGCCAGCAGCCGGGCGTCGGCGGCCGGGGTGCCGGCGAAGCCGGGCAGCGTCATGCCCAGCGCCTCGGCCAGGCACGCCATCGTCGACGCCGTGCCCATCGTGTTGCAGTGGCCCTTGCTGCGGACCATCGACGACTCCGAGGCGGTGAAGTCGCGGGCGCCCAGCGTCCCGGCCCGCACCTCCTCCGACAGCCGCCAGACGTCGGTGCCGCAACCCAGCGGCTGCCCGCGGAAGTGGCCGGTGAGCATCGGGCCGCCCGGCACGACGACGGCGGGCAGGTCGACCGACGCCGCCGCCATCAGCAGCGCGGGGATGGTCTTGTCGCAGCCGCCGAGCAGCACCACGCCGTCGACCGGGTTGGCCCGCAGCATCTCCTCGATGGCCATCGCCGCCAGGTTGCGCCAGAGCATGGCCGTGGGCCGCACCAGCGTCTCCCCCAGCGACATCACCGGCAGGTTGTGCGGCACGCCGCCGGCCTCCCACACCCCGGCCTTGACCGCAGTGGCCACCTCGTCCAGGTGGGCGTTGCAGGGGGTCAGGTCGGAGGCGGTGTTGGCGATGGCGATGTGCGGGCGGCCGTCGAAGGAGTTCTCGGGGGTCCCGCGGCGCATCCAGGCCCGGTGGATGTAGGCGTCCCGGACGTTCCCGCCCGCGTCGCTGTACCAGGCGTCGCTGCGCATCTCCGCACCCTAGTTCGCCCCTAGGATCTGCGCATGCGGGCCCTGCTGATGACCGCCCCCGGCCGGGCCGAGGTGGCCGAGGTACCCGGCCCTCGCGCGCACGGGGGCGAGGCCGTCGTCGAGGTGGAGCGGGCCGGCGTCTGCGGCACCGACGTGGAGCTGTTCCACGGGCAGCTCGCCTACATCGCCGAGGGCGCCACCCGCTACCCCATCCGGCCGGGCCACGAGTGGTGCGGCCGGGTCCGTGCGGTGGGCGCCGGGGTCGACCGGGCCTGGCTGGGCCGCCGCGTCGTCGGGGACACCATGCTGGGCTGCGGCCGCTGCGCCCGCTGCCGGGCCGGACGGCACCACGTCTGCGCCGACCGGACCGAGATCGGGGTGCGCGGCGACCAGCCGGGGGCGCTGGCCGAGCGGCTGGCCCTGCCGGCGTCCGCCCTGCACGCCATCCCCGAGGAGCTGACGCCGGCTGCCGGGGCGCTGGTGGAGCCGGGGGGCAACGCGCTGCGCGCCGTGCGGGCCGCCCACCTGGAGGGTGGAGAGGAGGTGCTGGTGCTGGGCGCGGGCACCATCGGCCTGCTGGCCGCGGCCTTCGCCGCCGCGCACGGGGCCCGGGTGGTGGTGGCCGACCCGCGGCCGGAGACGCTGGCCCTGGCCACCGCCTTCGGGGCCGAGGGCGTCGACCCGGCCGAGCTGACCGAGGACTCCCGGTTCCGGGCCGTGATCGACGCCAGCACCGGCCCGACCAGTCCCGCCGCGGCGGTCCGGCTGGCCCAACCGGCCGGGCACGTCGTGCTGATCGGGCTGTCCCCCACCCCGAGCACGCTGGACAGCCGCGACCTCGTCTACAAGGACCTCCGGGTGACGGCGCTGCTCGGCGCCTCGTCGGGCCTGGACGGCGCGATCGCCTGGTACACCGCCGGCGAGGTCGTCCCCGACCCGCTGGTGGCGGCCGTCGTCGGCCTCGACGGGGTGGCCGCGGTGCTCGCGGGCGGACGGCCGGCGGGTGCCGGGCCGGGGCCGAAGGTGCACGTGGACCCCCACCGGCGGACCTGACCCGACCAGGCGACGAGCAGGTCCGGGCGCTGGGGGCGTCCTGGTTGATAATCGACGCGTGGCACCCTCCAGCGCGACCTCGGTCTTCATCTCCCGCATCCGCGGTCTGCCGGTGCTCGACGAGGCCGGGGACCAGGCCGGCAAGGTCCGCGACGTGGTCATCCAGCGGCGGGCCGCCGGCCGACCGCCGCGGGTGAAGGGCCTGGTCGTCGAGGCCTTCGCCAAGCACCGGGTCTTCGTGCCGATGGCCTGGGTGACGCGCGTGGACGCCGTGCAGGTGGTCATCACCGGCCCGGTCGGCACCCGCCGCTTCGAGCGCCGGGAGTCGGAGATGCTGGTCATCGACGACCTCTTCGACCTCACGGTCGGCCGGCTCGACCAGGCGACGCCCGCGGTGATCTTCGACGTGGCCATGCGACCGGTCCGCAGCCACGACTGGGTGCTCTCGGAGGTGGCGCTGCGCGAGGTGGTGAAAGCCGCCCGCTTCGCCCGCCGCAGCCACACCGCGATCGTCGACTGGTCCGAGGTCGACATGCTGCGGGTGGAGCACGGCCAGGGCACCGAGCAGCTGATCGCCCAGATGGAGGACATGTTGCCGGCCGACGTGGCCCGCGAGCTGCACGACATGTCCCCCGCGCGCCGGGCCGAGATCGCCTCCGCGCTGGACGACGGCCGGCTCGCCGACGCGCTCGAGGAGCTGCCCGAGGACGAGCAGGTCGCCCTGATCACCGAGCTGGACACCGACCGGGCCGCGGACGTGCTCGAGGAGATGGACCGTGACGACGCCGCGGACCTGATCGCCGAGCTGGCCCCCGAGCTGGCCGAGATCCTGCTCGCCCGGATGCAGCCCGAGGACGCCAAGGACGTCCGCCGGCTGCTCAACTACGCCGAGTTCACCGCCGGCGGGATGATGACGCCGGAGCCCCTGGTGCTGCCCCCGGACGCCACGGTCGCCGAGGCGCTGGCGCGGGTCCGCGACGCGGAGCTGACGCCCGCCCTGGCCTGCATGGTCTACGTCTGCCGGTCGCCGCTGGAGACCCCGACCGGCCGCTTCATCGGGGCCGTGCACTTCCAGCGGCTGCTGCGAGAACCGCCCTCGACCCTGGTGTCCTCGCTCCTCGACAGCGACCTGGAACCCCTGACCGCCGGGGCCAACCTGCACGCGGTGAGCCGCTACTTCGCCACCTACAACCTGGTCAACGCTCCCGTCATCGACGGCGAGCACCGCCTGATCGGGGCGGTCACCGTCGACGACGTGCTGGACCACGTGCTGCCCGAGGACTGGCGCGGCACCCAGCTGGACTCCCAGTCCGCCCTGACCCCCTCGACCCTGAGCGGGGTGGGCCGTGGCCAGGGCTGACCGCGCGTCGCAGCGGCTGAACATCCCGGGGGCGCGCCGCCGGTTCGAGCTGCCGAGGGTGACAGTCGACCGGGACGCCTTCGGCCAGTTCGCCGAGGGCTTCGCCCGGTTCATGGGCACGGCCCGGTTCCTGGCCTGGATGTCGGTGATCGTCATCGTCTGGGTGCTGTGGAACATCCCCGGTGGGTTCGACCGGCCGCGGTTCGACCCCTTCCCCTTCATCTTCTTGACCCTGGTCCTGTCGCTGCAGGCCTCCTACGCGGCGCCGTTGATCCTGCTGGCGCAGAACCGTCAGGAAGCCCGGGACCGGGTGGGCCGCGACGCCGACCGCGAGCAGGCCGCCCAGAGCCGCGCGGACATGGACTTCCTGGCTCGCGAGATCGCCAGCCTGCGCAACTCGGTGGGCGAGCTGGCCACCCGGGACTACGTGCGCTCAGAGCTGCGCTCGGAGCTGCGGACCATGCTGGCCGAGCTGGACGCCGCCGCCGAGGACGGCCGCGACGCGTCGTCGAACCGGCTGGGCAGTCCCACCCCGCCGGACCGGCGGGAGCGCTGAGAAGGCTCGCCTAGGCTGGGGGGCATGCTCGAAGCCCCGACGCCTGTCCTCGACCACCCCCTGCTGCCGCCCGTCCGCGAGGCTCTCACCCGCGTCGACGACCCCGAGATCAAGAAGCCGATCACCGAGCTCGGGATGGTCGCGGCCGTCGAGGTCGACGCGAGCGGGCGGGTCCGCGTCGAGGTGCTGCTCACCGTGTCGGGGTGCCCGATGAAGGACACGCTGACCCGGGAGGTCACCAACGCGGTGTCCGCGGTCGAGGGCGTCACCGGGGTCCGGGTGGACCTCGGGGTGATGAGCGACGAGCAGCGGGTGGCGCTGCGCGAGCAGCTCAAGGGCGGCCAGACCGACCGCGAGATCCCCTTCGCCAAGCCCGACTCGCTGACCAAGGTGATCGCGGTCGCCTCCGGCAAGGGCGGCGTGGGCAAGTCCTCGGTGACGGTGAACCTGGCCCTCGCGCTGGCCGCGGCCGGCCGCCGCGTCGGCGTGCTGGACGCCGACATCTACGGCCACTCGGTGCCGGCCATGCTCGGCATCGCCGACGCCCGGCCCACCTCGGTCGAGGACATGATCCTGCCGGTGCCCAGCAACGGCCTCAAGGTGATGTCGATCGGCATGCTCAAGCCGCGGCGCGACCAGGTGATCGCGTGGCGCGGGCCGATCCTGGACCGGGCGCTGACCCAGATGCTGGCCGACGTCTACTGGGGCGACCTGGACTACCTGCTGCTGGACCTGCCCCCCGGCACCGGTGACGTCGCCATCTCGCTCGGCCAGAAGCTGCCGAACGCGGAGGTGCTCGTGGTCACCACGCCGCAGGCGGCGGCCGCCGAGGTCGCCGAGCGCGCCGGCACCATGGCCTCGATGATGAACCAGCGCGTCATCGGCGTGGTGGAGAACATGTCCTACCTCGCCGTCACCTGCCCGCACTGCGGGGAGGAGCAGCGGCACGAGGTCTTCGGCCACGGCGGCGGTCAGGACACCGCCACCGGGCTCAGCACCCGGCTCGGCTACGACGTCCCGCTGCTGGCGCAGGTGCCGCTCGACCCGCAGCTGCGGGCCGGCGGCGACGAGGGCACGCCCGTGGTCAGCACCGCGCCCGAGCAGCCGTCGGCCAAGGCGCTCGCCGACCTGGCCACCGGGCTGGACCGGCGCGGTCGCAACCTGCTCGGCCGTCAGCTGGGACTGGCCCCCGCCGGCCGCTGAACCGCGTTCGGTCGCTGAGCCCCCGCGTCGCCCGGCCCGACAACGGGCGGGCGACGCTCAGGTGGCGTCGGGGTCGAACGGGGTGAGCACCCGGGCCCGGCCCGCGGCGGCGCCGACGGTCTCGGGCTCCTCGCCCTTGACGCCGTTGATGGCGTCGGCGACGTCGGCGGGCTCGTCGCTCACGGTCGCGGTGACGCCCTTGATCTCGGCCTTGACGTCGGCGACGATCGGGTCGACGTCGTCCATCAGGTGCTTCTGGATGAACGCCTTCGGGTTGAGGTCGCGCATGTCGACGTCCTCGAAGCCCGGGCCCAGCTCCTTGGTCAGCTGCTCCTGGGCGGTTCCGGCGATGGTCCGCACGTACTGGACCACCCGGGCGGCCTTGCGGGCCAGGTCGGGGAGCCGCTCGGGGCCGAACAGCACCACGGCGATGACCAGCAGCAGGAGGAACTCGGGTCCGTTGATGTCGAGCAGCATCGGCGTCATGCTCACCCCTCCTTGCTGCCCAGCGTGACCCTGGCCGACCGGTCGGCCGACCCGCGAGTGTAGTCGAGCACCACCCGCTCACCCGGTCGTCGGGTACGGATGGTGACGATCAGCTCCTCCATCGTGCGCACCTGCTGGTCGTCGATCCGGGTGATCAGGTCGCCCTCGCGCAGCCCGGCGTCGGCGGCGGGACCACCGGCCTCCACCGTCTGCAGCGAGACGCCGGAGCCGGAGTCCTGCACCGTCGCGCCGATCACGGGGTAGCTGGCCTTGCCCTTCTCGACGAGCTGCTCGCCGATCTGGCGGGCCTGGTCGACGGGGATGGCGAAGCCGAGACCGATGTTGCCGGTCTGGCCCTGGCCGGAGCCGAGGGTGAGGATGGCGGAGTTGACGCCGATCACCCGGCCGGCGGCGTCGACCAGCGGCCCGCCGGAGTTGCCCGGGTTGATCGGGGCGTCGGTCTGGATCGCGTTGATGTAGGCGGTCGGAGCGTCGGCGTCGGAACCACCGCCGACCACCACCGGCCGGTCCTGGGCGCTGACGATGCCCTGGGTGACGGTGCCCGGCAGCCCCAGCGGCGCGCCGACGGCGATCACCGGCTGCCCGACATCGAGGGCCTCGGAGTCGCCGAACGGCAGGGGCTCGAGGCCCTCGGACGCCCGGACCTTGATCACCGCCAGGTCGTAGGACGGGCTCCGGCCCACCAGCGTGGCGTTCTGCCGGCGGCCGTCGGAGAAGATGACGCGGATCCGGCCACCGTCGGCGGCACTGGCCACGACGTGGTTGTTGGTCATGATCCGGCCGGCGGAGTCGAGCACGAAGCCCGACCCGGTCGAGCTGCCGGTCTGGATCATCACGGTGCCGGGCAGCACCCGCTTCGCCACCTCGACGGTGTCGACCTGCGGCGGCGGCGCGGGCAGCGGGCTGGTGCTGCCGCTGGCTCCGGGGTCGGCCGGTGAGGCTGGCGCGGTGCTGGCCACCACCGGGTCGGCCACCGTGCGGCCCGCCAGCAGCGATCCGCCGTAGCCGGCGGCGCCGCCGACCACCAGTGCGGTCGTCGCGGCCAGGGCGATGACGGGTCCGAGCCGGCTGCCGCGGCGCGGGGCGCTCCGCGCGCCGCTCCCGCGGCTGCGCGGTCGCCTGCGTGCGCGGGTCGTACA
>Ga0210040_10011045_pt1 | contig 10271 bp, 9 predicted proteins | sample CryGeyCG12114_NA_FD_185462 | JGI IMG/M metagenome (GOLD analysis project Ga0210040, IMG submission 185462) | Groundwater microbial communities from aquifer - Crystal Geyser CG19_WC_8/21/14_NA (SPAdes) (version 2) | ecosystem: Environmental > Aquatic > Deep subsurface > Groundwater | place: USA...
AAAAAAAAAAAACATACAAAAAAAAACAAGCAAAAAAACAAGCAATCCTAATCTCACCGAGTAATACAATCCTTGTTGATTAGCACAGCAGATAGTCCCAAAAACCACCACAAAAAGTTCCTGAATCCCCATTCCGTTACAGTATCCAGAATGATTGCAAACCAATCATACAGTACAAAACTGTGTCGAGGTTCTAAGTCAATCCAGTCTGAATGCCAAGTACGATATCTGTTGTAACAGGGCCTCCACGCCATGCATCCAACAATTTTTGGATCCTTTCTACGGATCTATAATTAAGAAAGCGAACAATAGATACGTTAGATCATTATTACTGAAAAATGAAATGTGATAAATAAAAAATTAATAATTAATAAAAGTTAGTATAAAAGCCGAACTTACTGGCTTTTAGCCAGATTCACTATTATGAGTAAAATGTAAAATCTGCCGAAATTATTATAGCATTAGAATTATTATCCCAACGAAAAAAATAAACCCCTATAGTAGTGAATGTAATATTTTGGTTAAATCGTCATTTTTTTGAATTTTTTTAGCGGAGTATCCCATTGCCTAATAACTTTGGACTGAAATAATGTTATTGTAATTCCTCATCCGTGCATACACACACCAAAGAAGACAAATATATAGGATAATCAATATAGTCAGGTGAAGTCTGAATAAATACCTCAAAAATAACTTTTGGTCCAAAAGAAGAAACCACTGCCTTGTTGTACATTTCCTGGTGCCTACGGAAGGCACCAACAACACCAAGAACAACCTACAAAAGAGCACAAATAATCAAACAGAGCTAAGAATCTGGAGTATGTTGCTTAAATTTACGGGTAATTACGTACTGTTTCGTTGTAGTCTTTGATATCAATGATGAAGTTCAATCCAAGGGAAAGGCAAGTGGTAACAGCCTCATCGAATGTGGGCACTCTCTCTCCCTTAAATCGTTCCCCCAATGGATGCAAAACGGAGATATCAATTTGCTTAAGCTCATCCCAAGTCATGTCAGTGATATCTCGGTCAATCCCCGCAATTCGAATAAGGTTCTCATCGTGAAATACGACTAAAACATTATCCTTGGTAAGACTCAAGTCAAACTCAACAGTAGAGCAACCCTTTGCTTTGCATTGACGGAAAGCACTCAGAGAATTTTCGGGGGCATCCAGTCCTGCCCCTCTGTGGCCAATAACTGCAACACATCCTACACTGGCATCATTTGGACACGGGGAACATTTTGGTCTAACTCTAGAACTAAAGGAGAGATTCAATTCCGAGTGTTCGGTGGGTGGTATTGGGTCTAAAATGGGGCGTATTTCCTTTCCAAAAATGTTTTCAACCGTTTTCGAATCGGCAGGGGGGACACGGAATTTGTAAAAGACACCAAAGACTGTGGAGACTGCAAAGATTGAAATGATTATCCAAGTTGATGAAAATAAGTTGAAAACGATGGAATAAACGCAGTAAAAGATCATCCAGAGTTTCACTGCGGTCACGGCTATGTACAAATTCTCAACATGGAAGGGAGGACTTGAATGCAGGTGAATGGAAGGAGATAACGTTGGCTCCATCTTAGTTAGTTTAACCAAATGTGACTAGAGATTTGCGACTTTTCAGTTTTAGAAGCTGCTCAAGTAAAGCGGGCTAGATTAACTTGTCTAAATAAATGGTGTTGAACATAAAACTCTTGTTGAAGGTTGTTTATTTGAACTATTATTGCCCTCAGTTCAGTCCCACTTTTAATTTTAATTAGTAGTTAGTAGTTGGTTAGTTATTAAAAAATCCACCAAAACCCCTGTCAGGATATTTAGGAGTTTTTGTACTGTCCTAATAATTCATTATCTTTTGAATAATTCATTCCGCCTATAGTTTGCTCTATGGCTTTGATTGCACGGCTTTGACAGCTAGAGAAATCGGATGCGGCGTCCGAATGCCACACCCGTCGTGTCCAACCATGATTTCCATTGTTGCAAAGCCAGAATAAATAGGAATGATCATCAAAAAAGGTAGCCATAAACAACCATCTTTTCAAGTTCATAGTTAATCTGAATACTTTATTCAAATGAAGCACAAGCTTGTGATTGACATTTTGCTCAAATTAATATATTTTACATAGTCATGTGAGAAATAACTAATAACGTAATAAAATTTATAATTGGCACCTTTCTAATTATACATTGAGCATTTTGAAAAACTACACAGCCGATTATTCTGCATATAAGCTGTATAAATTTCAACCACTTGAAAAATACTTCGCAATTTACATAGATTATTGTTCCTACGTACTAACTAAACATACCAATGCCATAAGTAGTGCTGCATTAAATTAACACATTTTATCCAATCAATTAGGATATCCAAAATCAGTCTTTAACAAAAAAACAGCTTTCCTACATGACGCAATTTTATACTTACAGGCATGGCCTTTTCCCTTCCTGAGTGTGAAACTAACTTTTTTTTGGTTTATGTTGGAAGATGAAAGTTACATAAACATACAAAACTAAAGTAAGTTAGTCGTCATCACAGGTACTTTTTCGAGGCAAAAGGCATGTGGATTATATCGTAGTTTGTGACTGGTTACAAAATTTGAAGCTTAGGAAGTCAAAATACCATCAGCAATAATAATTTACTCGTATTGTAGAGACAATGATACCAATCTCAGATTCTGAAGCTGTGAAGCTCCGCACGACATCAAAACAGTTTTACAAAATTACCATAATTCTGAAATTTTTATTATTCTACAAAAAACACTATAAACTAACAGTCAATTCACAGAAATTAAACAACCAAGAAAATCGCTACGATAAAGTTTTTCAATTTCAAAACTTCATCGTTAAGTTCGTGTAGACATTTTTTTGTAGACATGTTCAGATGGCATCGAATAAATAACGTGTGCCTTTTCTGGCTTTTTTGGTATTTGAGATCCGCAGGGTAGCCAAAGATCAAGTATGTTACTGCAAGTACATTATAATAGCAGTCTTGAACTGACATTCGCAACATGCGAAATAATTCCATTTGTCAATCAATTGACACACTGTACGATCCCACAAAGAACAACAAGTCAAATAAGTATCATAATTTAATCAATCATTATTACAACTAAATCTGGGACCTAGTCTAGTCTTTGGTATAGAGGGTAAAAAAGAAGTTACGATCGCTTGCATCAGTTTTATAACTGTAAATCTTTACTCCCATTCCATTTGATCCAATGGAATAAACTATTTATCCCCAGAGAAATACAAATTGAAGGTATCCGCCAGAGCTGCTACACATCCGCTCAACACTCAAGTCAATATTCTAAAATCTTATTTCACCAAGAAAAGTCAGCCTTGAGTTAAAGGAACATGTTGCTCTTGTTCGTCATCATCATCATCTTGTGAGGAAGGAGAGGAAGACCTTTCTTCACTCACCAAACGACCACCTAAAGATCGCCAAACCAAACAAAATCAAGAATTTACAACTTGATTTCCCCGATTGTCTCCAGAAGTTCATGTGATACCACATAGGACAATAATAATATTTTTAAGCAGAATGGTTATTGGTTATTTTATTTTGACACTTAGCAATGCCAAATAAAAATCTACTAGCCAAATTTCTACCATTACAAAAGTATAAAAGCTTCCAACAAATACTCACAAGACAAGAAGCTGGGCTGATAGAGATAGCAATTGAACCTTAAACCATATACCTATGCAACTATAGAAAGAAGACACTCAAGATGGGACCATTTGCTTTAAATTGCTTGTGGAAAAACGCTTGAATTTAAGAAATTAATTTTTGTAGCCAGCAACCAAATCTCTACAGGATATATCATTTAACACGTGGCATTTGTATAGCAGTTCTTCATTTTGCATTCACAGTTTGAAAAATTGGAAAACCTATATGAAGCGTTTGTTTGAACAGATATTATTACAAAGTTGAAAAATTGAAATAAATTGACTGACACGGACAATTTGTGAAAACTAAGCAACAGGCAACAAACGATGAAAAAATCTCATGCGAGCGAGCGCAAGAAATCACCGTAATACAAATGCCACCATAGTGCATAGATAGAGCCCCAAACATTTGAACGATTTGAACCGGTGAACAAGTTAACCCATAAAAAAATCATAATTACCATGGATAAAGTTGAAAACCTCGAATACTATGGAATTATCTGTGTGTTATGGGAAGATGTGGGGCAAAATTGGGGCTGTTGCTGAAGGCGCAGATAATTAACTTATCTCGCACATTTACAAACTAGTGCTCACAATATCAGCCTGAAGTCCTGAATCGGAATCGTAACTAATGGTGCTCACGGTTTCGGACTTCGACTTTTGCAGAGAGAGTGATAGTGGTCCATCTATACCTTGTTTGTTGTCCTCAGCTATTTAAAGCCATTGACCATTGTGCGCAGGAAGGAATAAAAGAGATGAAGAATTCATATTGAAAAATGTCAATGCATACATATTTACAAAATAAAATCGCAATTATTTTTACAAATAATAACATTCTCAGACATATACTTGTAAAAAAATACGAGTCCGAGACTACGACTTCTGATTGAATACCAATCCCACATATTAAGTATGCAATAGCAGCACTATGCAATAATGGAAGAAAATCAATAGAATTAATCAGAGAATGGATAAGGATAAGCTTTGTAGACTTATTACTGTACAACAGAAACCTCCTTCAGCGGAAAACAGGCATTATTCATGCATAATCAATTATGCAAACAAGAGTGTACTACCATAATCGAATTTGGACAGGTTAATAAAACAGACAACATTTCATTATACTAATCTACCATACAACTACCTATGCAAATTAATATCTGAAATCGCATTTTAGAAAAGGCATGACCGACAGCTTTTTAACGTCAATTAAAACAATAAGCATTAAAACAAAAACAGGCGACAACAGTCAATCTCGAAACACAAGCAATTTAATTTATTCACACATTTACAGCTCTAAAATTGAGCATCTATAAAGTGGTCTTGCTAGGCTCACCTGAGGAAGAATGGATGATATCATCACATTTTTTCTTGTCCGAGATGATATACCAGGCGGTCATGAGGAAGAAAAGACCACCAAGGACTTCTACAAAACTAGTTATAAATAAAGAATACTGGAGGCTCCTGAACTCTATAAGGTTTGCAGTCATGTTGTGAGAATCCTGTCCTGCACTAGGACTGGCAACAGTTGTCATTGTCATATTAAGCCCAGTAATTAAAATATCTGTAGTATTAGCCATCAGTCCGTCTGATGAGCTTGGATAATGAAGCACTTTCTTCAAAGAATCAGACACAAGACCAATTAGGTAAGGACTGCCAGCATCTCCTAATGCATGAGAGAGTAAAATTTGACCAGCTTCGGCTGTAGATCTTCTAGTTGGAATGACCACATACTGCAAATTAAAAAACCAAATTTAATTTTACTAGCGAATCATGACAATCAACAATGGACGAATTGCACGATACATACCAGCAAAATGTCCGCAACAATTGACCAGTTGAGATTAAGAAACAATTCCCCGAAAAATACTAATGTAAAACAAGCTTCAGTATGATACATTGCCAGCAGGGCACCACCATAGACCAAAGGTGTACTGACTAATAATCCAAAGGCGCATATAAGCGGGTCAGCCCGAGGATTTTTTACACGTAGTTTTTGAGCAGCAAATGAACCCAAAGGAACTCCGATAATTCCTGACAGCATTGTGATAACACCAAACTTGAGGGATACCCTAGAAGCAAAAATGTATTGCAATGAGTTGTGCCGTTTTGTCGTGCCGTTTTGCCACACAACTCAGCCAACAAAACTTCATAGAAAGAAACATAAGATACTAATACTTACTCCTCCATAGAAATCCTTTCTCCACCATCTTGAAGATTAAGCCCTAAATGAATAAAAGTAGGGCCCCACCATGCTAAAGCTCCGGCTACGAACGAAACGCACGTAAATCCCAGGGTAGACAACATAAAACTTCGACTGCAAGAAAAGAGATAAGAGGCATGAGAATTTATTTTCATTCATGTACTCTTCAGGAGTGTCGTGCTTTTCATGCAATGAGCAAGGATTTGTAACTCAATTAATGCAGTGAATAGAATGCAATCAGTTCACCGCCACGTCAGGAATACATGTATCATCATAATTGCATTCCATTCACACAAATGACAACTGATCAAACATAATATATTTATGTTTATTTTTGCCAAAGAATCACATATTATGTGATTCTTTGGCAAAACTTTTTTTTACATGTTAAGCTGATACCGTCCTTTTTCTCTTCCAAAAATATTTAGAGATTCATAAAGATAAGCTATTTTTATCTCAGGCTTTTTACAATGTTTGACCAGACCCTGTCCACCCAGATTGGGCAAAAATGTGGCACAAAGTTGCATTATGGCCCAATGTATGACCATCTGAATATTAGGATCCAATTCTCAAGTTGGAGTTCAGAATGCAGAAAAAAGGCCAAATTTTTAACACGGGAATTCGGGTTAACTGGAGCTATTGGCACCGCTAAATTTTTTCAAAGTTTTTTAACATAGCCATCAAAGCTTATTTCCCAGTTGAGTTAGGTGGTCATCAGTAAACCAAGCGTAGCTTTTACACCTATACGTGAAGCCAGTGAAGCAAATATAGCTCTAGTCCCCTGGAAATTCCCTATCTTGCCAAAATCCAAAAAATTGAAAAAGCCCTTAATTTCGAGGTTTTCCCCATATTATTTTCAAGACATATAGAAAAATGATACTCGATTTTCAAAATATGTTTTTAACTTTCAACTTCCGCCTTGTGTGATATTAGTTACATAATAGTTAATATTTTAAATGATAATGTCTGAGACCTAAATGCATCTTGTGCCAAATTATAGCCAAATCTGGGCGGAACAGCGTCCGGTCAAACATTGCTAGTTTAGTAAGTGTCGCTGTTTAAAAAAGTCAATATTTTGTCAATGAGTAGTTTTACTTTTTGGCAAGATCAGTGATGTCCTCCTTCCATGCAGTGGCTTTCAAAATCGATCCATCACTCTCTCCACGTGGAGGATCCGTCATGAAGAAAAGTATGAGAATGACAGCAATGGCCCCTAGCACAGGAGTAACTCGCAATGACCATTCCCATCCACCAGCAATACGTGATGTTTCGGAGCCAACGATATATCCCATCCCACTGTAAGAAGATAGCAAAAAAGAGAATTAAAATCGATATGCTTAATGTTCAAGTGCTTGTTAGGTCGGCGAGGATACTTTGTAATATTTTTTCATGACTATACATGATACGAGTAGAGTATAAAATCAAAGTATAAGAAATACAGTAAATTTGCAGCTATGGATGCATAATTGAATATTGGTAACTCAAAATTGACTCGGCGAATTATGAAGTCGTAGCAAGTCCTAGATAGTTGAAAGCAAAAAAATATACATTGTAAAACTATGTAGCTCGTCTCGTATATTTTGTAATTATTATGCTCATGCATTTGTAACATAAATCATAAGCAAGTCCTATGGTTCAAAAAACAGGTGGCAAAATAATATCGTCTTTCACGATTAGCATATTAATCCACATTGACAGATGCATGCAGTTCAGCAGTTCACGAGATCACATATATAATTTACATTAGAATTCACGGACACGGTCCATAATTGGCACACGATTTAAATAAAGTTACCAGTGTTCTAACTCCTGGCACTATTACACAAACAAACGCAAATTTAAAAAATCCTATGATGTGGTTGCATAATATTAAAACTGTGCATTGCCAAACGACTATATGAAATGATAGCTTGGTTCTATGCTATCATCAACCTGTACACGCGGGTTGGTTATTTACGTAACACAGTAAAGGAAGCAAACTTTCTCATTATCAGCAACAAAAATGTAATTTACCTGCCAACTGGAATAGCAAAGTAGAACAAGGCCAGCATTTTGGAACGTCTGTCTTTTGCGAACATATCGCTGATAATGGTGGGAGCTATAGTCGAGTAGCTGGCTTCTCCGATTCCCACCATAGCACGGCATAATATAAACCATGTGAAATTGTTCTGCGTTTCACAAGAATAATTAGACATTAAACTTTGATTCCATCATACCAATATTGACTCCATATTATCCACTTTACAAAAGAAAAATATGCTTCTAATGATAATATTCACAGCAATTTTCAGTAATTCTGCACAAATTTTATTGCCAAATGAAAAAACTTGGAAACCACCGATAATCACATCACATACCTCCATAAAAGATCCCAACAATGTAGTTAAGCTCCACAAAAATACACCAAAGCCCATAATGTAACGACGGGAATAGCGATCTCCCAAGTACCCGAATATCGGAGCGAATATCATGTAACTGACTACAAAGACAGTCTGTAGTAAGCCAGCTGTACCATTTTCAATTTTAAATTGATCTTGAATATCCTTTAAAACTCCTGAAAAATGAATATTGTCAAGTATTGAATGATTTGTTTTATCACAACTCACAAGAATTTTCTATGTAACTTTTTTTAAATCTGGTACACTCACCTGCTATTGTAAACCTATCCATGTAATTTATTAGATTAACATAAAAGAGGATCAAAACTGTGACCCATTGTTTGAATGTTATACTATTTTCGGGTTCTCTTATATTTGCAACCCCATCCCCACCAGCACGTGGAATATTTTCATCACTACTCGTAGCAGTATTAGTTTGCAAATAGTCTTCACTAACTAACTGTTGATCTGATTTATTGGCTGGTAACATTTTTTTTCCAACGGTTTTTGACACTGCTCCTCCTGACATTTCATCAGTCATTCTGAGCTCTGAGACAAAATATAAACTGGAACTGGAAGCACAGGAAGTTTAGTTTCACTAAATAAGCACTTATTACTTATTTTAGCACACTAGCAGCTTGCAACGGATATGACTTTCAATCCAATAATAAAGTGAACCTCGTACGTAGATGTCAGTAGATTCTGACTTTATTCACTAGATATGCGTTGTCCTTTCCTTTCCCTTATCGTCATGTGTCATGTCTGTAAACATTGGATAAATCACACACATTTGTCAACAAGAAGTGGTGGCTAGATGAAACGGACACACGCGCATCATTAAATTTTTAAATAAAATCAAAAGCTGATTTAATAAGATAACGTTATTCCTTAAAAATACATGATGGGATAATTTATTCTTGGTATACATGATTGATTTAGAGACTGACTGTTGTTAAAGTCTACACATTGGCATTTCCTGTCACAATTAAATAAACTGATACGCCCGTACTTGTAGCGTATATTATACATAGTTGCTCACCCGGGGATGATACAACACGCCACGCGGGCGATTTTCGGAAAGAAGTTGTTTTTAGATTTTAGGTATTGAGAATTGACGGCTTAATACCACTACGCTACTAAAATAAAATATTAAATATTGTATTACTATGATTGAATTTACGAGAAGGGAGAACGCCTTTATATCCGTCAATGTGCTGTAATTATCATAACAAAAAGCAATACCATCAACCAAACAATAATAATACATAGGCTAAGGGGCTTTCTGAGAAAAGCCAAACATAAAGTTATGTTATGTCCACAAGTCCACATACAGAACAGGAAACGAGAGTTAACCTTTCAGTAATCTATAGTATAGTAATAAATGCAGGCAGAAATGAATGACAAAATAAGCATATATGAAACGAAGGATCATGGACATGGATTACATTCTCCCTTCCCTATTTGTTTAGTAAATAAAAGTAGATATGAAGTCATGAACTGCGGGCACAAATCACAAATCTAAATGAAATGGCGTCAGTCATCTCTGCTTGTACACGTTCAAAAAAAAATGACAAAAATAAAATAGAAGAAGACCTTTTCAAAAGAAATCTACCATAAACAACCAATGACATAGTCTTATTCTGCTATTCCTGCGTGACCAGGCCACGCACATTTACAGAAAAATAAAATGTTGACTGTCACAGGTCACAGATACTTTTACTAAAGAGACCAGGAGATTCTCCGATAATATTTTTAGTATACTCTGATTCTCATGAGATACGGTTCCTAATTTTAATTCACTCCCATTAAGAAATGAAAACGAATATATCTTTTTCTCACCATTGGCAGAGTAGTCCAGTAATCCAGTATAGTAGTGTGGCTACTTGTCTGCGCATTGAAATGTGTGAGCTTTTTGAATAATATCTTTCTTAGAGAGACCAATGGTACAACAAAAAAGTGCCTGTGTGTTTATTATTTACAGTTTGGCATTGTTATTACTCAAAGTACATAGAATCGCAGTTATCACATCAC
>Ga0210040_10011046_pt1 | contig 10271 bp, 10 predicted proteins | sample CryGeyCG12114_NA_FD_185462 | JGI IMG/M metagenome (GOLD analysis project Ga0210040, IMG submission 185462) | Groundwater microbial communities from aquifer - Crystal Geyser CG19_WC_8/21/14_NA (SPAdes) (version 2) | ecosystem: Environmental > Aquatic > Deep subsurface > Groundwater | place: USA...
GAATTTCGCAAAAACTTTGATTTTGACATCACTGTCTGTTTGACAACATAATAGAAAAATTTAGCCTTAAAGTTATTTGGAATTGGTTGTTGTCTTCTGGTTTCCGGTTTCTGTGTAAACAAGCTGGTGAAGTTTATTTGTTTTCCAGTAAATCGCATTAAAAGTGCCGCAATTTATTTCTCTCTTTGAAACTCCTGTAAACTTATTGCTACAAAAATTAGGCCAATTTTCTTTCATAAATTTAACAAATCACCTTCTCAACAAAATAGCAAGCTCACTATTTTCAACTAATATCTATATCCTTCAGGAGTTATGCATAGATCTTATGACGAAATTTTCAGTTCATCACACACAATTAATTCTGCGAAAAAACCTTTGGCATTTAAAAAAAACCGACGTTGATGTAAGAACTTTGCAGTTTGAAACAATATACTGTTTTTGGAAGACAATGCGATATGAAACTTTTTAATTGAACTGAAAGTCTATGAGCAAACTGTGTTACGCGTAAATATTGTCCACCAATTCACTAAGACAACGTCCTTTGAGCATATAAAATTTTGAACATTGTCACGCTCTAATTCGAGATCTTTTTTCGCGAATATAAGAGAAAACGTTGGACTTTCATACAGTAATCCAGTAATACACCATTTTTAATCACAATGTACACCATATGCTGGCTCATTTATCTTTTGCGATTAATTTGCAGCATATCATACCAACAATGTTCATTAAGTGATATTCATCCTGACAAACTTCGAAGGTGTTCAAATCAAAAGTCATATTTCCTAATTCTCTTCAAAATAGTTAAATAGTTATTCAGTAGGAATTTGTTGTTTTTGTAAAAACAAATTTGCAAAGAATAGATGGACAGAACGCAAAACCGATGGGCATATATTCTTCATATTATATAGATTGGATTTATCAGCATTTAATATTTATTCAATAGACATGTACAAAAGCAATTTATTATTTGAAAGCTATGCTACAAAAGCTTGAATTCACTGATTGCTCCAATAGTCCTCCTCTTGAGAATATGTCATCCTATCATTTGAAAAGAACTTGTTATGGTTGAGAGGCGTCAGGAAATTGGATTCTTGAATTTGATCATCTAATGGGAGTTCAAAGTCTGCGCTTGTATCTTTCGGCATTTTGACTCCAAAAACATTCACATCATAGTCCTTGTTATCAACGAAACTTTCAATTTTTTTCACTTTTTCTTTTGATTCCGATTCTCTTACAGAAAACATATCCGGTTTCTTTTTACTTTCTTTACTTTCTGCGAAATTAGCGAAATCTTTCACAACCGGTTCCATAGGCCTGCCTGTTTCTCGTGTGACTTTTAAAATTTCTGGGCTATTGTATTCGGAGTCTGATAATTTGTTGCCTCCCTCCATTGAATCGCATTCTTCAGAATCGTTCATATCAAATGACTGTTGTGTAATGATTTCTGATGATTTTGGTTTAGAGCTAAAATAAGTGAACGAAATATTAGTCATTTTAATGCATTCATAATCTATGTAACAAGGTTCTGCGCCAATGATGTAGTAAAAGATGCACCATATACTAGTTAGCATGAGGGAGGAGCCAACACTTATTTGCGCTCCCCGTAATGCCCTCTGGATGTCTATGTAACTAATATTTGAAATTATATCTGTTTGTATCTGAATAAGCTTTTTTTTCTATTTCTTAATTTCTAGTCTCAAATAGGGCTACGGGCACAGAAACATATCCGGATTGGAGCTGGCTTTCAACGATGGAAAATTGTTCTACTCATTATAAAGACAAGTTAAGGCATCAGCCAAATTGTATTGATGATTTTGAAATTCGTTAAAAATTTCCTCTTAAGCTAGAATATAAAGTTAACTTGATTTTTTCAATGATGCAAACCTCGCTTGTCTTATCGATTATTGTGTTCAACTGATCGGATTTCTGCTCCATTTTATTTTTGTGTGTACATTTAAAAAGTGATAAAAACACAGTGACCTGTCTCATACAAATCGTATTGTGATGCAGACTTGGGCAATACTATGCATATACTAAGAACTTTTAGTTAAAAAAATTATGAAGTATACTGTGAGTCATTTTGGCTATAATATCATTGTAGATTGAGCAGTGATCTCGTTTTTATAAAAGAATATACTTCTTCTTCTCTTATGCGTACTTTTTGCCATTTCTAGAACCAATATGAGAATAATCTTCGTCATCTTCATCTTTTCCTTCAGAAGAGTAAAGACTGGTTTTTTGGCCCTCATCAGCCTCTATGGGTTCTTCCTCTGAATCCATTCCTGGAGGACTATGAGAAATAGGAGAATTCAAGAAACTTGAAGGGTCAGAATAACTGGGTTTATTAACAGGAGGGAAAACTTCATCCTCATCGGATTCATCCATTCCTGGAGGACTGTGAGAAATGGGGAAGTTCACAAAACTGGAGGGATCGGAATAAGTGGGTTTATTAACTGGAGGAAAAGCTTCATCTTCATCGGATTCATCCATACCCGGAGGACTATGCTGGATAGGGGAGTTCAGAAAACTTGAGGGATCAGAATAAGTAGGTTTATTAACTGGAGGAAAATCAGAATTTCTCATTTCTGGCAACTTTTCCGGTTGTGCTGTGGTTTTTAATTGATTGTCTTCATTATTCATTTCGGGGACCTTACCGGCCATATATTTTAAAAGCCAATTGGGATCTGCTGTTACTTTGTTTAGTTTATCAAATGCATGTTGTGCTGAATAAAATTCCTCATCGAAACCTAAAGTTGAGTAAAATATGTGGTTAAAAGTCAAAGTTGTGGTCTTATAATTGTTAAGTAGAATGCAGCGATGAAAAACAATGGTCTGAAGGTTTTTTAATCTTCTATATTAATATCTGTTTTTTAAGATAACTTATTTTAAGTAGGCGATTTTGGTAAGAAATTTCCTTAAAAACGAATTGAAAAAGCTCAATCTGTAAGACAACCAAAAAATGTGTCTTCTCAATCCAACAAAACTTTTGTTCGTAATTCGCTACTGATGGCAGAACAACTAATTTCACAAAACATTTCATCAAAACCAGGGTAATTTAAAAAATCGACAATGTGCCTGTATTCAGGCCCCCCGGTATAATAATGCTGCGGGTTCCAAATAGTTTTAGGTTCCCATTTGATTGCGAAATTCATAATTTTTGAAATTTATTTATTCAATTAATTAATCTAACCACTGTTAATTTGCAAAAAATACCTGAATTTACACAGCGAGAGAGACCCAAAATCGTTAGAACATAAAACTGTATTTTTAACATTTTAAATGAAAATTTTTCTCGTTTTGCACACATTGCTTAGAACTTTCTCTGTTCACTGTAACTGCAATAATAATGTTTCACTTGACCTAGTTTTTGCTTAATAATGTAACTATAAATATTGATAGTTATTTCGTGCATTAAATTTTAGAATGTTCCGTATTAAAACACTGTGAATATACGAACTGTGCTCAACTTCATATGTTTTGCTCTTATTATAATACATCTACTTCTATATGAGATGACGAAACCAATAACTTTATAATTAGATTTTTTAGTTTGTGAGTGATTTTCTAATTCTCATAGTAGCCCTGATGATGCTTACGATTTGTTATTGAAAGCCTGGCACTATTCATTTCGACTTTTTAATCCTAAAAATTACGATTGGATTACGAAATTGAATAACAAAAACTTATTATAATTAAATGAACTTGAAATTCGTGATTGCTCCTGATATATTGCGTACCAGGCCTCTTTGCTTCGTTTAGCATAAAAAATATTTGGTGCATAGTGCATCTAGATCTAGTGTTATAACTACGGTGAATAGCAATTGTGCATACTGTTTAATTTTGTATTGCTGGATTCTGCTTTTTCTGTCGTTCTGAGCCTAAGCTGAGTTCCTAAATGCTCTTTAACTACAAATACTTTGTTTGAGATATGAAATCCTAAGAAAATTAATAATAAATTGAGTAATTTGGTTTCAAATTAACAATAACTATCACACATTTGTTCAGATTGATTTATACATATGCAGTTGCTGAGTGAGTCACAATATTACATTGCATGTATAATAAAAAAGAGTTTTTTTCCGCTAAATATTATGGACATTAGCGGTTTCATTGTCAGCAAAAGGTAAGCCATTTTTTTCAGCGATATTTGTTTGAAAATTGAAAAAAAGATTAACGAATTATTGTTTCCAAAACATTTTGCTGACTTCGTAATATGAGAAGTGCACTAGAATTCTGCTGTTTATTGAAGAACTGCGAAAGCAATTGCAATCCATTATGCGATATCATGCCTTAAAATATTCAAATGAGGTCTCCAAATTTTATATCGAAATCAAATCGTTAATTTATCTTGTTGGGAAGAAGCACCTTTTAATTTTGCCTTCATTTCTTTACTTCTTTAACACTGGCATTATGCTATCAATCGGACTCAGTCAGTCAGAGTCATCTCTGACACACTGGATTGGCTGGAGCTAGACTTGAAATTTTGGCGGCAATTCAAAGAAATCTTACTGTCAATAAGTCAAGGGTCAAAAACATATCACTAAACCAATTCACTCTGACTACTTTTGAATACATGTTAAGTCACCAAACCATGTTTCTTATCTTTTTTTTCTGAGTTCATTCACTCATTACTCGCTGACGAAGAGCAGGTGAAAAATTGTATCACGTGCTCATATAATTAAATCATATCTTCAATAGTCTGTGGATGCATAATTGGTTAGTGAGCCAGAAACACGAATAGTAAGGGCATAATCAGGTTCAGACCTAGATTATGCAGCAAAAAAAAATATTTTTTCTAGATCTTGGCTCAAAGTGTAGTTATATACGGATCGTGTTTATCAAACCTCGGATTTGTGGGAAAAAGTATTGGAGGACTCAGTCATCATGAAAGAGTTGGGCAAAGTGGAAGCATTGGAATTTTCCACAATTTTGAATTCCTTGGATGCTGTTATGTTTGACTGTGATGGTATATTTTATGCAAACAATCTGAAAACTTTTAATTTTAATTCTGTCAGTTATTCTTTAAAAGCCCTGTTGTTAAAAGTTCAATTTTTAGTTTATTTCTTTTCAATATGCGTAGGTGTATTATGGCTAGCTTCCAAAATGATAGATAAAGCAAATACACTAGTCAAGGATTTAAGGACTTTGAACAAAAGGATTTTCTTTTTGACAAATAATTCCACTAAAACGAGACAAGAACTACTAAAGAAACTGAATATGATGGGATTTGAAGCTACTTTGGTAATAATCACAATGAATTATTAAGAGTATTTATATGGGAAAATAAATATGGTATTGAAAATAATAATAGGAGGAAGTCTTGGGCAGCTCGTTTTTAACAGCGCAGTATTTGAAAGCGAAACATTTTGATAAAAAAGTGTTCGTTTTGGGAACCAAAGGAATTACCCAAGAATTAGATGCGGTTGGAATTCAGAGTTTACATGTTGGGGTAAGTTGCCAAAAAGTTGTATTCAATTATACGTCAGCTAGGAATTCGTTGAAAACTGGTAATAAAGAGAGCATTATGTTTTGTAACTCCGATTGGGAGAATCTACGTTGAAAACAATTTATACATTTTTCAGGCTGATCCATTGTACATGGGCGAAGGAGATTGGGTTGACCATATAAAAGCTGTCAAATTGGAACCAGGTATGAGTTTATGATTTATGCATGTATTTGGTACATTTAATGAACTTGATCTATACGTATTGCCACTAAAAAATTATGGCAACGCGTCATTTTTCCTGCAGATTCGGTGTTTTTTTTTCTGAGTTATAACCTGCGAATTAAAGCTAAATCAATTTTCCACTAAAAACATATCTGAACCCTTTGGGCATTGATTTTCTTATGGTCACGCTGTTACTTATCACACGCGCAGGCCCGGGCCCAAGGAAAGAACTTTTCTGGAAAGCAAATCGATCGTTGGCTAAAAATAGAGGTTTTCTAGGGTTTAATTGATACACTACATTTTTGGAAGAAGTGAATCATTTCATGGGATGTCCAAAATAATACTTTTCATCATTTAGCGTAAGAGTAAGTAGTACAAATGTTTGCGAGTTAGCAAAAGCGATTTTGAAAATACGAGTAATTGGGTTTCCAATATCTGATTTTCTGATGAAAGAAATACTTCGCTTAGACTTGTGGTTTTAAAACCCGTGTGGGCTTGCCGAAGAATTTTATTATTTTAATGTTGCAGTTTGCCGCGGTTGCAAATAAAAGTGGAAGATCGTATTGAAAAATTAAACGTATTAATAGCAAGTTTGGTATGTGTTAAAAATAAAAAAGTTTCCTAAATGCTATATGGAGCGAAGGTATGTCGGTGTTTTTAGCAAATCAAATATAAGCCCGGTTCCCAAACGAAAAAAATAACCCCAAAGGTGTATCCTGATTCCTGATCCTGAGTTGTAGGTTGTAGCTAGTAATTCACAACATTGCATCTGTCTTAAACTGCATTAAAAAAATTTCAGACGTTGGAGCTGTTGTAGTTGGCTTCGACCCGCACTTGAGTTACGTGAAATTGTATCGTGCTACTTCTTACTTGAGCCATCCCGAAATTTACTTCATTGCAACTAATACTGATGAAAACTTACCTGAAGGTCCGGGATTAGTGCTGCCAGGTACCGGGTCGATTGTGCAAGCTGTGGCGACAGCTTCTGGTCGAAAACCAGTAGTCATTGGAAAACCAAACCCTTATGCTTTGGAATTTGTCCAAAATGTGTATAATGTTGACCCGAAAAGGATTCTTATGGTTGGAGATAGGTGGGTGTATTTTATTGTACTTTAGTTGCATAAATTGCACTAACTGAGAGTAGGGATTGCCACCGGGGATCACCGTCTATAGTTTTCCCGGGACTCTGTTCATTCCTAATACTGAAAAAAATTTACCCTATGCCGGATTTCAAATTTTTATTTTAAAGCATTTTAGAAAAACTAGGAGACCATTGTGGAGAGTTAATTTTTTCTATTGCATGTCAGAAATTTTCATTAGCTACTGTAATAGAGATCCCCTATGGCTATTTGATTAAATTTTTATTTATCTTTTTGTCGTTTGGTAAAGAGGAAAACATAACCAACGCCAAATAACCTTATTGGACTGTTTTCCATCTTGATTCGGTCCAGTCCATACAGTATAGCTATTAATCTGTATGCATTATTTTTCAGAGCCAATACTGACATACTTTTTGGACAAATTTGTGGAATGCAAACTCTTTTAGTGTTAACTGGAGTCACATCTGTAAAAGATGCTGAGGAGTATGAAAATTCGGCCGACCCCCAAATAAGGAAATGGGCTCCACATCTTTATACTCAGAGTGTTACCACATTTAGTTCGCTGATAAAGAAACACATGTTAAATGCAAAAGAACTTCAATAAAGCCTATTGAAAAATGTGTTGGCTTAGACCAGTTTAGCGCTATTATTTTACCATGCTAACATCCATTGCATGCTCTACAAGTAAATCTGCGCCAAAGTATTGTTGAGAGTGGGACGCTGATTTAACTCTAGATGGACTGCTAACTCCTTTTTTTTAAAACAATATTTTTTATTTATATATCCAAAGTTATAAAACATGACAAAGAAGATGAAGACATATTTCATTATTTGGAAAAATTTGTTGAGTCTGGGCAGAGTAGCGTATGTTTTGAATCCAAAGATGACTTTGCATTGGCATCATATTGAGAACTCATGCTTCAATGGGTTGGGTTTGTTCCAACTCGATTCAAATGAACTAAAAACTTGTTTCTTTTGATAATGAAAATGATATTTCATGTAAGCAAAAAGGAACTGTGGATCCGTAGACACAAATTCAATTCTCCTCTGTATTTTTCTGACGGAAAAAAAGTGCATCTAAAAGTATGCCGTTTGGGCATGGTATGAGCTGGTTTGTCATGAAGCCATGAAAACCGGTTCTGAATCTGAGGGCTGGACCAGGCTAGACTTTATTTGCTCAAAGTTCTAGCTTATCATATACTAATTGAGGATGTAAATGTGAAATGAAATGCATTGTACTCACATTGTACCCACTCTTGTTCATTGGCATAGCGAACTGCAGCAATTATTAAGTGAAACAGTGAGCTTCGAACAAAATACATATAAGATTGGACTGAAAATGAGTGTCTGCATCTCCAAAAAGGTACATTTTTGCACGGTTTTTCGTGTGTGAACGGTGTGACAACAGTTTCGGACTTTTAAAGCGGTGTGTATCTTGATTTTCGTATACATTGAAACACATATTTGTTTTTATACTTTCTAGGATTTGTACTAACAATAATATTCTTACATAAGCCTGAAAAAATAAACCTAGAAGGCGTACAAAAATTATAGCTTCCCTCAGAGAAATGAATATCCACACGTCTTGTAAAAGTTAATATCATCATCATTATTTAATATGAGAAATATCATCCATCGTCACGTGATTCCTATAGTGTTTTCGCTAGTTTTGTATGCCTCAATAGGGCCGTTTGTTTTGCTAACAATTTTGGTGAACGAAACCATACGATTATGCATCTCTATTCACTTCCTGTTCAAATATCCCACTGGATTGTACAAACTCAGTAGGAATGGATCAGATGGACTTTATGGACCAAAAGTTAAAAACACGACTAGCCAATGTTTACTCGCCGTTTTGCTTCCTAGGAATGACAAGACCACTAGAGAAGTTTACATTTCTGGACTTAAGGATAGACTTTTTAATTGCAGGTGGGACGAAAATTTTAAAATGCAATTTGATGCGCCGTAGTTTGAAACCAAAACTTTTTCATTGCCTTGTGGCAGATAAAAAGTTGCCAAATTTCTTTATTTTGATAAATCTAATCTTGTAAGTCTTTTGGCTTCAAAATCACACATTTTTTCTTGTATACATTACAATAGCTGAAATTTGTTAGTACTTTGTATTCAACTTTTTCAAAGCAATGGATGAGGATGATAACCTATTTTTTGCTTTTTAATTTACAGCAATGCTGTAATCCTATTTCTTTCAGTGTCAGGGATGCAGATCATTTGAAGTTGTACCGGAAACTGACAAGCATTTACATAGTGCGAATGGGATATGCTTGCTGGAAACGGGACGAGAATTTCAATGTCCAAAATCATGTTCGACATTTAAATGTGGGAACTGAAAAACACGCCAAAAAACTTCTGTCTCAACTTTCTGTGGAAATGGGAACCGATAAACCTCAATGGGAAATGGTGCTTGCCGATTTCATTGGTATGAAAAAATTTATATATTTTCTAAATTATTCAGTGCTAATGAAGAAAAAAATTTATTTAGATCCGGATGGGGTGGATAAAACATTTATTTTCTTCCGACTACATCATGCATACATGGACGCTCTTTCTATCATGATGCTTTTCCGAAATTATATAGCCACAGTGCCATTTGACTTTGTAATAGATCCATTAGAGTTCAACATTCCGTGGAAAGTCAAATTGCATCTACATATTACTTGTTTGCTCAAAGGTGCGTCTAGTACGAGAATTTAAAGCCTTGCTCAATATTGAGAACTTGAGAAAAACTTATTTAGCATCATTTTTTTTACTTGACAGGACCATATTGTATTTTCAAGGCTCTCTACGACCGGCAAACCGGAACTCCATGGATTCATCAAGAGAAAAGTGGGCACACCTTATTTTCTTGGTCAACCGAGTCGGTTCATGTGCAAAAAATCAAAAGTATCCAAGCCAAATTCAATAAAAATAAGCCAACATTGACACAGGTTAAAAAACCAATTTGCGTGGATTGAAAGGAATGAGTATATAATATAATTTTAAAATCAATTGCTTTTAAATTGAGCTTCAGCAAAATAAGCTTTCGTTAGTGTCCCATTCCTATTCTATAGAAAATTGAAAGTTGCGCTACCTGTGGGTGAAAAGAGCTATTACTTGTGTTGCTGTTTGCAATACACAGCAGAATCAGTATAGTGTAGAACTTTCACTTTTTGCGCAAAATTTTTATCTTTATTAATGTTTTTTTTTTTTTTGCATTTGCGAAATAGCTAAGAAAAATGCGTGAAGAAGTAGGTTTTGTTGAATATCGTATGATTTCCGCAATTGAAAAGACTTGGACACGCTATTGCTCAAACAATGAAATCAAAGTAAATAATTTTAATGATTGATGAATATTTCATATATATCGATCCATCATTTTTAAAAAGAGAAGGAAACAAAAAATATAACCTAATTCTTTTTAGAATCTGCTATAGCATTATATGAAGTAACGTGCGGACAGCTTGTAAGGCACAATTGCAGGGCATAAAAGTGAATTTAAACAT
>Ga0210040_10011047_pt1 | contig 10270 bp, 7 predicted proteins | sample CryGeyCG12114_NA_FD_185462 | JGI IMG/M metagenome (GOLD analysis project Ga0210040, IMG submission 185462) | Groundwater microbial communities from aquifer - Crystal Geyser CG19_WC_8/21/14_NA (SPAdes) (version 2) | ecosystem: Environmental > Aquatic > Deep subsurface > Groundwater | place: USA...
TGCCGCTTGGCTCGTTTCGAACGCCTGAAAGAGGACGCCAGAGTTCAAACGCGTACTTTTCACGCCAGCAGTATATTCCTGCATCAGCCATGGCGACGTTGATAAGAGCGAACAATCGCACGAAATCGGCTGTATTATCAGGGTCGTCGACCAGCTTGCCGGCGCGGCTGTGATCGTATGCAATTTGACGTACGATCTGGTTGTAATGGCGGGGTGGTGTTCCGAGCAGAGTCACCCCATCATACGCCCAAAACAGGCCAGCAACAGTTTGGTCTTCGCGGCGCTTGGTGCTACGCAGGTCCTCGGCACCTCCCATGCGGACCACATCGTCTATGGCGTCCTTGTACTCCTTGAGGTTCGTGGTGATAGCATTTAGATCGCCAGGGATGATTGGTGGATCGGCATTCTGATGGTCCTTCTGCACGGCGAAACGCTTGGCGGATTCTCCATAGAAAGGGCCGTGGTAGAGACGTTGGGCTGCCGAGCCTGCGGAAGGATCGTTTGGATTGGACGAAAGGATACGTACAGGATTACTTGGATCGTCCCCAAAGTAATATGGCTCAGTTGCTCTGGGCATATACATCTCTCCGTTTGTGTCCTTTGTGCCTGTCCCAGGCTCGGTTGCCTTGGTTTCCAATGCTTCGAGCATTTTCTTGCCAATTTCAGCACCGAATCTGAAGCTGGCAGATTGCTGGTAGACGTCTGGGTTACCCACATATGCGCGAAAGTTTCTGTCCAGGAAATCGCCGAGCAATTTCATTGTGTTTTCGGAGACACTTCCTTCACGCTTAGCAGGGTTGCGGTAGAGTTTGCCCAATACCGTGTAGGCTGCACCTGCGACGACCCTTTCAGCGGACAGTTTTGTTGGTTTGTCTGTTTGTGAGGATGAGACCGTGTCTTTTTCGAGGTACGTAGAACGCCCCGGCACGGCAGCGAAGTAGGCGTCGTGTATCGCAAGATGAAAGATACCCAGAGCCCTGGCGCTCAGAGGCGGGCCACTTTGTGGACCGGCCAGAGTATGAGTGAGCCTATTGAGGTCAAGAGCCACTTGATTCCACCAGAAGATGTAATTGCTGTTGTAGTCCCGTTCTTTCTCTGGCTCAGCCTCCACAATAGGTGGCAGTGGAGGTAATGGATCCATCGTGCTGCTGGTCATGAAGATCTCACTTGTCCTGCAGCAGAGAAAAAGAGGGTATAGCTTAGGCTCAAAGTCTTTGGATCAAGCGTGGTTCCTGACAGTGAGGATGCTTCGCGTTTGCAGGTGTTGAAGAGAGATGGACCTGGGTTTATATGGAACATCTTGCTTAGGGTGATGCAAAGGAGTGTCCAGCTCGCTTACCCGATCCACTGCTTGGGTCAGCTTCCATCGTGTTCGCTGTGCACGCGATGACATCTGACGAGTGAAAGTGAAAGACGCAAAGACCGACCTCGTAAAGCAACGAGCAGTCCTTTCATTGTCGCACACAGTTCAGGCAGCCATGTTGGAAGGATGCCTGAAGATACATCGACACAGTGTTATCGTGCACCCAGCTCAAAGCTTCAGCGTGGACAAGGGACGGTTGTAGCCAAGGAAGGACCACGGCATCTGCCGCCAATCACGGACTTCAGCCATGTCGCACTGCTCAATGTTGCCTGAGTCAACATTGAGAACGAGGAGATCACAGAATGTCGAGGCTAGACGTCGTGACGCCGAATAGCCAAGGAAAGAATGCGAGTGCTCTTTCAAAGACAAGCCAATCACAGGGAGCAGTGTGCACCTGCAGAAGTCAGCCTTACGAGGGGGGAGTACCCGATTGTGAATTATCCAATCACTGCTCAGATATTCCAGAGGGAAAACATGCGCAGTTATTCGTCGTGTTGAGTCACTGGAGCCAGGTGCAGGACACAGTACTTCGTGTCTTCCCTGGTGAACGAGATTTCCAAGAACGAGGCTTGCATGGCAGCGAATAGTACCTTGGTAGTTGTAGCTGTTTCACAGCTGCCAAGCACAGCAAAGACGATAGTAAGTCGCCTTTGAGATACGTGCGCAGACAACTTGGAAGCCACAGAGCTGAAGGATATTGGTAGATGCAGGTTAAGATGCGGATGAATGTGTACATGTTGGCATGGTTCTTTTGGCGGGCGTAGGGGCCAAGTACGACCGGCTTATGCCAAGACTCGATGCCTAGGGCCTCCAACAATCAGGGACACTGCAAAGATGAGAGGGCTTGGAGCTGGTAGTAGCGTCAGACGCATGCAGAGGACCATCACACAGACCGCTGTTTCTGTAGCTTGAATACACAGGAAACCCAGGTTGGCAGGGCTGAAGTAGTGCAAGCCCATTCTACCAAGGTGCGGCTGAGGCCGAATGTCCTCTTGGTCGACCAGAGTCGAACTCTCATCTTTCAGGCACTGTTCCTATGCCCTTGTGACGCCTTAGTTTTCCTCGCCTACGCAACGAGTGATCTCGACGCCATCCTAACGGGCTGTTAGCGCTGATTTCTTTGTGCATAGCTGAGCTTACCTTCTCGCCTGTCGGCTCGAAGCTGTGTGCTAGCTTGCTCTCGTAGACGAGGTTTGGATTGCCGGTTCTCGTCTCGTCCAAAATCTCTGCGCCTTGTCGCTTCGCGTATTGTTGAGATGTCTTGTCGGCAAAGCGTGTATCGACACCATTCTGGGTGTTGCTCTTCTGCGCCTGCTTCTTCTCCTGTACGCTGCTCCTGACGTACTCGAGGTAGGGCGGGTTGCCAGGCTCGATGACGTTGTCAGCCGCCAAGACAGAGCCAGGTGTCACCAGCTTCAATTCCTCACATAGCTTGAGGTCTGTTGTGTATGCTGGTTTGTAGTGGTCCAAGAACATCATGTCGATGTGCTTCAATACCCCTGTAGAATGCAGGCGCTGGATGGAAACATCACTGGCACCGACGACCACCTTGACCACGTCCCCAAGTCCTGCGAGATCTACCAATGAGGAGATAACAGCTGCAAATTCTGGGTTTCTTTCCAAGCTGATGTACCTCTTTCCACCAGCCTTCCTTACTGCTTCGCCAAACAAGATGCAGGAATAGCCAATGTAGCCACCAAGCTCTACCATGGTTTCCGGCTTGACCTCGGCTATCAGATCGCACACGATCCTGCCTTTGTCCTCCCCTACGTTCATCAAGTACTTTTTCGTTCTTGCATATTCGTCAACGGCAGCTAGAACTTTTGAAGGAGAGTCTCTGATCTCTTCAATGTTGGACTTGCTGTAGACGTAATGCAACAACTCTATCTCTCTGCCATCGTCAAACTAGAACGGTCAGAACTGGACTTGTGCAACACTGAGCAGGCAACAAATACAAATGTCTCCGTCTTCTTTTGGTAGCCCTTGGAGTCGTCGAAGGAACCCATCTTGGATACCGGCAAAATCACAATTCGAGATATTCGATGGATGTTTTTCTTACTGACTGCTTTCTTCCAAGTTGATGTTCAATTGAGTAGCAGAAATCCTATCTCGTGTTTCGAGCCAGTGTTTGTTTCAGCGGTTGCGGTGCAAGCAGGAAAGGCATATCCGGAAAATCACATGTGCCTCCGATCACGCAGAGGGAGCAACCGAGCCCCAACACCACGGAGGAAGTCTTGTTACACGGGGAGGGGAGGGTCAGGTACAAGCTCGAAAGCTAAAGCGGGCCAGGATGCTGCATGTTTGTCAGGTCGAAGACATCAGTATGACCACCGGAAGTGGTGGCAGCCAATGGCCGGGCTCGAGCGCTCTGCATTGACAGACGATCGAGCCATGTTTGAAGGAGGTGGAATGGGACCATGCGGGGCGTGTGCGAGGTGTTGAGAAAGGTCAACGAACGAGTCGAGAAAGTCGAGAAAGTCGAGCTGGGAAAATCCGCTGATGACGGGGAGCTTGCAGCCCACTATCAGTTTCGCTAAGCCGGATGCAGTCCTAGCTTGATATAGCATCTGCGCGTGGACCTGGTTTGGTCCTGTTGAGCGACAAGCACCACTCACAACAGGATCGATCTCGTCATGGAAGAATCATCTCGCCAGTGTCATGCTGTCGCCCCAGACTCTCCCTGCTTCACATCGCTCAACATGTTCGAGCAGGCAGCCTGTTGCTGGCTGTGTCGGGTGCAACCTGCGAAAGAGTACCCCAACCCCAGAAAACATTCCACACTGCACTAGCATCACTAAAGCGACTAAACAGGCCGTCGAGCACTTGGGCAGGGTCGAATCACCTCCACCAATCGTCCTCCAGGCTCTAGCCTCGAACAGTCCACGGGCTGCCCCTCCTTCACGATAAACATAACTTAATCTATCCGAGACTTACACTAGGATCTCGCGCCCTGACGCCATAGATGATCGAACAAATCGGCGAGGCGCTCTCGCGGAGCTCGTCCTCCTGTGTCACCCAAGCCCACCTCCGTCAACGTGGGTCAGGTACAGACATCTTGACGTCCGCTGGCTGTACCCGTGTGCATTGGATATCTGCTATGTTCACACCACGACACGTCGACATCATCACTACCGATGGCTCGAGTCCTAACACATACTAAAGCTTGATTCGGAGACAAGGCTATCCTCTTCGGCTGCCGATTACACAGCAACCCTGCTCTTTCACATCCACCATGAAATCGTGCTTTGGTGGATCTGTCCTTTGCAGCCATCCTACTGGTTGACAATATGTACGTACACGAATACTCTACTCGGCTGCCAGTCTTGTTCGGCTCCATTCCAGCATGTCGACAAACCTTAGATATGCCGAGGACCAGACCCGCTTCCAAGCAATACTGACGAGTCCTTGATCCTCGTGCTCACAAAATTCTCAAAGAGATCATATAATATAGGAAGCACCAGACCCTGCTTTGTCGTTGCCTATCCGTCCTCCAGAAAGCCCATCTTTTTCTTCTCAACAAATACCGGGCAAAGCTGTTTAACCAGTTTCTCATATCTTTCCCACCATGTCTGACCTCAAAGCAACCGTCGCGGAGACGAAAGCTGGCTTTCACGTCGAGGGCTACGAGAAGATCGAATACGACTTCACGTTCATCGACGGTGTCTTCGACACTCGCCATGCCAATCTCGCCGATTGCTACCAGCGATGGGGCCGCTGCTTGGCTGTCATGGACCAGAACATCTTCGACATCTATGGCGAGCAGTTGAAAAAGTACTTCGATCACTACAAGATCGATCTCGATGTACACAAGACCATGATTGGCGAGAAGGCCAAGTCGATCGACACATTCCTCAGCATTGTTGACTCCATGACGAAGTTTGGAATCTACAGAAAGGTACTACAGAAAGCCACGACATTGAGCATTTCCGGGGCTGTCGTGCTAACTTGCTTGGCAGGAACCTGTGCTCGTCATTGGTGGTGGACTTGTTACTGATGTCGCCGGGTAAAAGCATTCACTGCCAAAGATGACTTCAAGGCACTCTGCCCCATAATATATCCTTGGCATGGTTCCGGTATCGGCAGTCGTACTAACTGTTCATCTGTAGATTTGCATGTGCGGCATATCGCAGAAACACCAACTTCATCCGTATCCCCACCACGGTCATCGGACTCATCGATGCCTCGGTCTCCATCAAGGTGGCTGTCAACTATGGCAACTACAAGAACCGCTTGGGCGCATACCATGCTCCAATGCAAACTTTCCTCGATTTCACTTTTCTACGAACACTTCCCAAGGCCCAGATCCGAAACGGCTTCGCCGAGTTGATCAAGATCTCTTCTTGCGCACATCTTCCTACGTTTGATCTTCTTGACAAATACTGTGAGCAGTTGATCGACACCGGGTTCGGTCGTACCGACGATGCGTCTGCAGAAGTGCACGATGCCGCCGACAAGATCAACAGAGCAGGTATCCACGAGATGTTGAAGCTTGAGACACCAAACTTGCATGAAATCGGTTTGGATAGAGTTATTGCATACGGCCATACGTAAGTCTTACATTCGACCATTGCATGTATTTGCTGACCTGGGAGCAGATGGTCACCTCTGCACGAGCTCGTACCAGAGGTTCCTCTACGACACGGTCATGCTATCTCCATCGATATGGCATACTCCGCCACACTTGCACACATGCGCGGCAACCTCCCTGAAGCCGATTACAAGAGAATTCTGAACCTGTTCTCCCGTGCAGGCTTGTCCATGGACCACCATGACTTCAACGAAGATATCCTCGACCAGGCTACTCAGGCTATTCTCAAGACCCGTGATGGCAAGCTCCGAGCTGCTATTCCAAGCCCATTAGGCAGCTGTGTCTTCTTGAATGATGTCAGCCAGGAGGATATGAATGCCGCTCTGCGAAAGCACAAGGAAGTCATGAAGACTTATCCTCGTAACGGCGAGGGTCTTGAAGCTTTCGTGGATGCTAGCGATACTGGGTACACATTGAACAACAAGCCAGTTGAGACCAACGGTGTGTCGAATGGTTTGAAGAAGCTCAGTGTCCTTAACGATGACACGAAGGAGGTCACCACCAATGGTGATGCAGAGACAAATGGAACGACAAATGGCGTTAAGGAGTCCACAAAGCATGCTTCAGGGCCCGAGGGTGTTGATGGGCTAAAACCCAACGGCACAAACGGTATTAACGGACATGCTGCCAATGGTAATGGACATTAGATAGCGGCTAAGCGAGGCGCTGATGGAAAGGACTACAAGGTCTTGGCGCTTGAGGAATGGGGGATCTTGAGCAAGGAAGCATAGACAGCTCCAAAAGTTGTATGATACCACAAACAATTTATTATTTGTACGGAATTTTCCTTCGCGACAGCTATGTTGTCAAGCTTCAATAATAGAGGTAATAATGTCAGGGGCACAACCTCGCGTGAACTTGCTCGGACTCCTTGTGCATCTCTGCTCATATCTTGTTCACGTTAGCCGTGGGTGCAATCATGCCACGTCTAACGTAAGACCTGAAACATTCTAAGAGTTCTGGGTACGTTTGTTCGAGAAATCTATCCGAATCGAATCGATGATGTCAGACAGAGCCGATTGGTAAGGTTGGGAGGATATTTCGTGGCTACCCGTTACTGCCGCCCACGCTTTGAGACTTGCTCTACTACTGGACGTAGCAAGGAGTCGGCCATTGAAGACTTGAACCTTGCCTTAAGAACCGGTCCTTTGACGTAAAGATTCGGTCGACCTCACCTAGTAAGAGTTCTGACATTACGCTATCACGAGCATTACCACGACCTAATCATAGTCAGGCGCTGTCTCCAATGGATATCAACTACTTCATATGCACATTAGGTCAGGCAGCAGTACAGCAAGACCATGGCAGCTTCAAGAACATCAACGAGCTTATCGACCAGCAAGCTGAACACGTGCCTAACCTTCCTGCTGTAGGCTTTTATGCTCCGAGCAAGAATTCCAACTCTTTTTGGAACCATCAGATCCTCACGTTCGAGCAGATCGGTCAGGGTTCGAAGGTCGTTGCTAATATACTGGCGAACAAGGTTAGGGTGTCTCCTAAGCAAACGGTTGCTTTGGTCTGTCCCAGCTCGGCAGACTTCCTTTTCTCATGGCTAGCTCTGATGAGATTGGGGCACCCTGTCCTGCTGATTGCGCCACAATGCTCGCCTTCAGCTATCGCACATCTTTGCAAGTCGTGTGAAGCATCCGTGCTGTTCTACGACGATGTTTATGAGGATCTGGCAGAGAAGGCGTCCTCTGCTGCATCGGCGGTCGAAGCGAGGCTGCAACCACAACCCCTTCCATTCGTCGGAGGCCCCAGCGTCTTCGAGGTTATCAAGCAATCTCCAAAGGACGAGCTTGGGCCACCGGACATTCAGCAGACGGATGTGGCATACCTCCATCATACTTCTGGCACCTCGACAGGCACTCCGAAACCAATACCCCAATCACATCGGGCAGGCGCCGGTGTCTTACCACGCCTGGACGGTTCCCAGCATGCTACCTTCACTACGACGCCATTGTATCATGGAGGTATTGCGGACCTGTTCCGTGCTTGGACAAGTAATGCGCTCATCTGGCTTTTCCCCGGCAAGGAGGTGCCTATAACAGCGGCAAACGTGGTCAAATGTCTAGATGTTGCTGTGAAGAGCACAAAAGACACGGCAACTCCGCAGGTCAAGTACTTCTCGTCGGTACCATACGTTCTCCAGATGATAGCAGCCGACCAGCAGGGTTTGAAGCATCTCCAATATATGGATATTGTTGGAGTAGGTGGTGCAGCGCTCCCCCCTGAGGCAGGCAACGACCTTGTCCAGAAGGGTGTCAACCTCGTCTCACGCTTCGGTAGCGCTGAATGCGGCTTTCTCATGTCCTCGCACCGAGACTACGACAGTGATAAGGAATGGCAATTCCTGCGACCAGGAGAGGGCGTCAAATATCTCAACTTCGAGAAGCAAGAGGATGGACTTTCGGAATTGGTTATTTTGCCTGGATGGCCGCACATGGCGAAGACGAACCGAGAGGATGGTTCATTTGCTACGGCAGACTTGTTCGCTCCGCATCAGTCAATACCGGATGCATGGAAGTATCATTCTCGGGCTGATTCGCAGCTGACCCTTATCACTGGCAAGAAGTTCGACCCATCGCCATTTGAGTCTGCCATTGCTGCGGCATCACCCTTACTGAGCGATGTCTTTATCTTCGGAAACGGCAAGCCATATCCAGGCGCTCTGGTTTTCCGTTCGCAAGAAGCCAAGAACATCCAGGACGAAGAACTCGTCCGGGCGATTGCGACGAAAGTCGAGCAACTCAATGCGGACAGCCAGAGTCATGCAAGGATACCTCGCAATATGCTTATTGCAATGCCATACGGCGAGGGAAACCTGGAAAAGAGCAGTAAGGGCACGATACTACGGGGCAAAGCTGAAGAACGTTATGAAAGCACCATTGAAGATGCTTATGCGAGTGTATCCTTTGGCAACGAAAATGTACCAGACAATGAACTGCCAGCCACGATCCAAGGTATTATCGAGTCTGTAGTAGGGACGAGCAGGCATGGTCAAGACGAACTGAAGGAAGACACTGACCTCTTTGCATACGGCGCCGACTCGGTTGCATGTGTGCAGATACGACATGCGTTGTCTCAACTCCTACCCAAAGACGCTGCGCCCTTACCATTGACTGTGGTCGAAGACTCAGGCACGGTCCAGAGATTGAGCAAAACGATCGTCAATCTTCGCCGCGGTCAGCAAGCAGACACAGAAGAGGACCAGCATGAACTTATGGAACGCCTCGTCAAAGAGTACAGCACCTTCGCCACCACCTCTCGTCCAACCACCAGCGGCCCTCACCCTCCATCTACAACACCCGACAAAACCGTCCTCCTGACCGGCCCAACCGGGTCCCTGGGTTCCCATATCCTCCACCAACTCCTCCAAAGCCCACAAGTCACCCACATCTACCTCCTCATCCGTGGCGCCACCCCCCACGCCGCGCGAGAACGTGTCCTCAAAGCCCTGTCCTCGCGCCATCTTCCCATCTCCCTCTCAAACTTCGACTCCAAGACCACCATCCTCCCTTGCAAGCTCTCCGAACCATCCCTCGGCCTCTCGCCCTCCACTCTCGAGACGCTCCGCAGCTCCATCACCACAATCCTCCACCTCGCCTGGTCCGTCAACTTCCTCCTTCCGCTCCGCTCCTTCGCCTCAACACATCTCGCAGGCCTGGCCAACCTCCTCACCCTGGCCTCCTCCTGCGCCAACCCACCACACTTCATATTCTGCTCCAGCGTCGCCAGCGTCGCCTCATACTCCCGGACAAACCACCACGGCGGCGTCCCGGAGTCCATCCTCAGTTCGCCCTCCGTCTCCGGCGGGATCGGCTACTCGCGCTCGAAATGGGTGGCGGAAAACATCTGCCTGTCCGCGCACCGAGACCGAGCCGCCAAGCTGCGCAACCACATCTCCGTCATCCGCGTCGGCCAGCTCAGCGGCGACATGGCCCACGGCGTCTGGAACAAGAGCGAGGCCTACCCGCTGATGCTGGGCAGCGCACGCGCCACGGGCGTCCTGCCCGACCTGCAGAACGAGAGGCTAGCCTGGTTGGCAGTCGATCGCGCCGCCGAGGCATTCATACAGTGCGCCTTGAGCGAACATGACGGGCCGGAGCCCGCGGCGGAGAAAAGCGACGACGATGGGCCGGCTGTCTACCACGTGCTGAACCCGGAGGTGAGCACGACGTGGACGGATCTGCTGCGTTGGTTGAAGAAGCGGGAGGACTTCGACGTCGTCTCGGCTGCCGAGTGGCTGGCGAAGCTGGAGGGCTTGCAGAAGAACGAGGAGACGAAGGACCATCCGAGTTTGAGGCTGTTGGGGTTCT
>Ga0210040_10011048_pt1 | contig 10268 bp, 13 predicted proteins | sample CryGeyCG12114_NA_FD_185462 | JGI IMG/M metagenome (GOLD analysis project Ga0210040, IMG submission 185462) | Groundwater microbial communities from aquifer - Crystal Geyser CG19_WC_8/21/14_NA (SPAdes) (version 2) | ecosystem: Environmental > Aquatic > Deep subsurface > Groundwater | place: USA...
CGGATGGACGTTTGTGTGTTATGCGGTCGTGTGCGGCGTGGGTTGGGTGGCGGTGTGGTTGATCTATCCCGAGACGATGGGTCTGGATCTAGAGGGTGTTAGCGAATTGTTGAGGGACGGCTGGGGCGTGGAGGAGAGTATGGTGAGGGTCAGGGAGTGGAAGAGGAGGCAAAATCTAGATGGATAGGTGCTTATGAAACTAGATGTCCCTGCTATAATATGGTCGATGTTGCAAGCATGAATCGACAGAGCGAAGGCTTCAGTACTCAGTCGCATGGCATTCCCGCAACGGACCGTGAAACAAAGTCTAGCGAGAGGTTGTGACTCGGCATTGATGCAACACTAGCTATATCTATAGTATTCTAGATCTGCTTCTTGTCCCTTCTTTTGTTGTAAGCGCTGACATTCTTGAACGGGAAGCCGGTGGTCCGTTTGTCCGCCCCAGTCCTTTTGGAGATTCGGCCACCACTGGTACCGAACATGATGCACCACATGCCCACCGCAGCCATCAGGCCGTACCCGAAAGCGCCAAGCATGTATGGTGCAGGTCCGTTGTGTGTCCAGCGGACATAGCAGTAGATGGCCGATACGCTGTGGAAGACGGTGATGATGCGCACAAGTGGAACGGCATATGGTGCCTTTGGATCGTCGTCCTCGGAACTGACCCCCTGTCTAATCGAGGTCGACAGTGGTATCGTTCCCGTGAAGAAGAGCACGACCGAAGCGAGAATCGTCAACGCAAAGCCCAACGACCGAGCAAAGTATAGCTCCAGATCTGCACATGTGGTCAGTTTCATCGTTCGATAAACATCTCCAAATCTACCGCCGTCTCTGTAGGCGTACGATTGCTCAAGCTGGGCAGCGCCCCGATCTCACGGGCAAGCTGGGCTTGGTGCAATGTACAGGACGCGTGATGGATATGTGCTTGGAGGATTTGAAAGAATTTCTTGCTTCGACTTACCGGTGGGCGCATGAACCTCAGTCGCCAACATGCTTATGACCAAACTTGGCGTGAGGATTAGAGGAAGAGCCTGTGTGCCTAGCCAGCCGGCGGAGCCGTAGGTGTATGCATAGAAAACCTGGCAGATCATGAGCTATCACGTGCAGGATGAAAGAAGCAGGAATGGCCTTACATCCATGGCTGATGAGTTGGGTTAGAGGATGGTCGTGGGGTTAGGACAACAAGTGAAATCAGTCGTCAAGGTGTGGAAGATGTAGCAAGAATGGTTGTTCAATGGCAGCCGCAGACACTTGACCAAAAGTAATAACAAAATATGATATAGGAAGTTGAGTGTTGCTGGATAAGGTACAGGTACAAGCCTCAAGTCCACGGCGAGCTCATGCCGGTTTCTAGTTGTTACACTCCCGTCGCTCAGGCTCCAAAGCAAAGACGCGTGACGTCAGTGACAGATGCTCTTTGCTGCTAGCCTACCTACCTAGGCACACTCGCCTATTGTAGATACCTAGGTATACAGGTAGCCGTCACAACATTACATGTAAAGCTGTTGGTCATAGTGGTGACATCTTCGTCCTTCCCACATAAAGCTTATTATCTACGACCAAGAGCGATCAAATCTTGGGGATTGAGCTGTCGACATTCACAAAATCTATCTATCAGCACCGAACCATTCGTGTCAAGGCTTCCTTGGCAATCAGGTCCAAGAACCCTCACTCGCCGACCAAGGATCTGGGACTGTTCGCTGCAACTGTTCCATGTACGACCATCGCACTAATGAGCTTCCTTGATCCGTTTGCTCGATTACTGCTATGCCAATCTGATTGTAACCATCAACACGCAAAGATCTACCTCGGCGCGCCCGATAAGGAGTCGACACTATGGGCAGTACGATCGTGAAGCTTTCCAACACGGCCTGCAGGTCCCTGCGCGGTTGTGAGAAAAGGCACTATCGTGAATGCCCGTGCCACTTGTTGGTTGCTGACCAGTCTGCTGGTGCTCTTGCTTGCTTGTGATCTTCCACTCGTCCGCGCGGCTGCGACAATTTTAGGGACCGAAAAGCTCCTTCCTCGCCTAGTGAATCACACGACCGAGATAGGAGACTTGTACTGTAGGTACATTGGCCGATGGTAATGGACGGAACAGTAGCTGGGAAGGACTGGAGCTGTCTTGTCGTTTCTCCACGTCTTCCGCTTCGTTGCGTATTCCAGACTTGTGCAGAGACTCTTGTCACTAGCAATGTGATGCATCTCTCACTCATCCTGCCATGCGCTTTTCTTGACAGTCTCTTGTGACCTGCTGGCCCCAACGCCGACTTTGACCTTGTTCCAATCGCGTTGCATGAGGTTATCGCCCTCATTCGCCTGTGAGTCTTCTCTCCTGGCTTCGAGATAGAAACGGCCACCCTCATAGACACCGAGGTACAGTCCACTACCGATAGCAGTCCAACCAGCCCGTAACGCTGCTCCCCTGAAAAGACCTTTCGTGCCCTCTTTTTGCAATACTTCCTTCGCAATGGACCAGCCACTTTTGCGAGAGCCAGCCAGCCCTTGTGTCAAGAGATTTGTTTGCTGGCCCTTGGGCTTGCCTGACTCTTCGTTTGCAGATAACATAATCCGGGTCTTGACGACATCGATAGGAGTTGTGATCCACGCTGCGCCACTACCAGCAAGACCTGCGCTCATAGCTGTGATCCGTGCTCTCTCGAGTATGCCATCGACAGGTTGACCACCTTTCTTGGTTTTCCTTCGCTCCATAAAGTAAGTCTTCAGATGCTCGAAGACTGGGAATTGCAACGCTGTGAAGGGCAGATTGCGGGCTGCCAACGCAGTGTAACCTCTCCACAACCTAGTAGGATTATTCCGAAATTGCTTGAACACAGCCCACGACGTTGAGCCTCTCTTCCCAGCTTCACTTCGGTACACTTGCGCATTTTGCTTGAGCACTTCTGCTGGTGTCAGAATCGCACAACTGACAAGCTCTGCTCCTCCACTGGCGATGGAATGAAGAAGTGGTTGAGGCAAGTATAGGGTCGAGTTCGGCGGTACAGCTTCGCCCAGGGTAAATTTCAGCGCTTCATAGGTCGTAAAGAAGGCGCCCGACGAGGGGATCGTGATAAGGATGATGGACCCAATACCCTGGTATAAGCCGCGATAGAGGGTACGTTTGGTCGTGCCATTGGCGTTCTTGTACACGTCATTGTAATCGGGAGCTTGCAGTCGTGTCTTGAGGGTATCCAAAGGATACACAAGCAGATCTACAGTGAAGGCTGCGAATGCGCCAGCCTATGGATTGTCAGCGTTCCATATCACACTCCAACGACCGCATGACACATACAAACCAAATGTCAAGATTTGTATTGGAAGACATAGAACGCCACTATGAATCGCGTAGACGAAGGGAATCGAACAAGGAAGGGAAGAGGGAGAGTGTGCATGTTGGTTCAAAGCACGAAGGGAAAATAAATCCATGTAGACAAGCTCCGAGATCCGAGCATCTCGAGATCGTCATTGATTTCTCTGGCATTGCTTGAGCCGCAACATGAGAGCGTTCCAAGGTTCCTTACCTGGTTCATGCGATAGACGTGCCACTGGCAGCCCATGGAATGCTATAAGACCAACTGCATGAAGAAATTGGTCAATTCGCACATGTCACATGGCCGCTGCCTTCCCTGAACAGCGTGCTGCGGGCTGGAGGAAGGACTTGGAGCTTGGAGCTGTTAACACAACATGCGAGCGGCGGTTGAAAGCATCCCCTTTGGTAGGAACGAACGTAGTGGCAGTGCCGATTTCAACATCAGGAAGAACGACGAGAGCGTACTCCGATGACTAAGTACCTACCTAGGTATCTGAAGATCCGTAGTTGCAAGCTGAGACTGCTTCATACCTCATGTCGAGTGTAACACTACAACTCGTACATACATCATCCGGCGTTTGAGCAAAGACAATCTGCACTATCTCCGTTCTCGGCTAACCTTCCACTGCACGCTCTCAAAAATGGCATCCGGGTTGCGGCCCACAAAGGTTGCGGCTGCGAGAAAGGCGAAGGACGACGAGGTCGAACAAGCACATTCAATAACTACAGAAGATTCTACCCCCACCAGCCACTTGAACATGTCGCTTGTAGAGTATGTTAGAAAGTCTACTCTGCCCAGAAACCGCACTGACGATTCGCAGAAGAGACACCCCGCTTAAGGCGGTGCAACTTGAGGCACTGGTATGCGCGAGCACCATTTCGGGCAATGTAGAGATCTAACGATTTGAAGGTTGTCATGAAAGTTATCAAGCACTGCGCCACACGTTACCCTTCTACCGCAACCGGCAGTCTTGTCGGTATGGACGTCAACGGCACCCTCGAAGTCACAAACACATTTCCATTCCCTATTGTCGACCTCCCTCAGGATGCTCAGTCCCAGTATGAGCAACAGCATTTCAACAGCGCTGCAGCAGCGCCTCGAGCGAAGGCAAACACAGCATACCAAGCAGAGATGATCAGGATGTTGCGTGAGGTCAATGTGGACGCAAACAATGTTGGATGGTACATTAGCGCGAATTTGGGCAACTTCGTCAACACAAACTTTATCGAAAACCAATATTTCTACCAGAAAGATCTGAATGAGCGAACAATTGCGCTCGTACACGACGTCAGCAGGAGTTCTCAGGGTGCCCTCAGTCTACGAGCTTTTCGACTGTCACCGCAATTCGTGGCTGCGTATAAAGAGAACAAATTCACCACGGACAAGTACGTGCTAGTAAGCCTGGTTGAGATCCTAACTAACAATCTACAGCCTACAAAAATCCGGTCTCAAATACTCGGATATTCTAGTCGAACTACCTATCCAGATCCACAACTCACATCTTGTTACCACCTTTCTACATCAAATCCCGTCCCTGCTCTCAAGCGGTACGCTACAAGAGCCTACATCTGTGGCCTCGATCGAGAACAACCCAGCACTGACCCGAGATACTCTTGCCCCAACTTTCGATAGCCTATCTCTATCGATTGATCCCTTCCTCAGTCAGACCTGTGACAACCTCCTTGAAAGCGTCGAAACCCACCATACTGAAGCCAACAATTTCTCGTACTACAGCCGCGCCTTGGCGCGTGAGCAGGCCAAGATCCAGCAATGGCAGGCGAAGAGGAAAGCTGAGAACGCAGCAAGAGCCCTCAGCAAGCAGGCGCCCTTGCCAGAGGATGAGTGGCAGAGATTATTCAAGTTGCCAACAGAGCCGAGCAGATTGGAGAGCATGTTGAACAGCAGGCAGGTGGAGCAGTATTCAAGACAGGTGGATGGCTTCGTAGCCGGAACCACGGCCAAGATGTTCGCTGTGAGGGGAAACTTATTGCCGAACGAAGGCGCTGCAGAGTAGGGTGCTGCAGAGTTAGGTGATGCTTACCCAGATGCTACAGACTCACATACTACGAAGTCGGGTGGTACAGAGTTGGGTGTTGCAGACTCAGTGGATGCATAATCAGGGGTCGCAAACTCAGAAGATGCAGACTCAGTCGCAGCAAAGTGAACCGCGTGCTCTTCAGGATGTTGATGGATGATGTATAAGGGGTTGCCCTGTGTTGCATAGCAGTCGGCGTTGAGGCGCTCAGGCATGATGTTACGAAAAGTGATCGCATGAGTATAGAAATGCTTCGGCTCTGCGAGGTTTACTGAAGGTCATGGCTACAAACTATCGACTGCGACGAGACATCGCGGCAGCTTCGGCAGTCTGCCGGTCACGCCTTGCAGAGAGTTTGTCTACTAGCATCAATTACATTGACCAAAATAACACGAAAGTGGACAACGGCCAAGATATAGGCATTTAGATTCATAATTGAAATCGCGGGTATCATTCGTTTAGCTTTTCGTGGTATCGCTTCTCAATACTATGTTTCCAGCTCGCTGTCGTAACGATGCTGCTTGAGCAAATGGTAAACGATTTTTCAGCTTCTGCAGACCTTTTCTCGCCGCATAGTACGCATGAAGTTGCAGGTGCGACAAAGGTCCTGCTCAGAAGGGCGCCCACGGCATGCTTAGGCCTTGGCAGCACCGGCCTTGATGAGAAGGATATCGCCGTCCTCAACGACTAGATGAAAATCGTTAGCACAAACGTTGCACAGTCAAGCGGGGCAGACTAACCATAATCTTTACCCTTGGTCATGACCTTTCCGGCAGACTTTATCGCATTCTCGTCGCCATGCTCCTTCAGCATGTCGTAGTTGTAGACGATAACCTGAATGAAGGTCTTCTCAAAGTCGGTGTGGATGACACCCGCTGCCTGTGGCGCCTTGATGCCCTTTCGTATCGTCCACTGTCGCACTTCGTCGGTGCCCGTGGTGAAGAAGCTGGCCAGGTTCAATGCTTGACGCATCGTCACAATAATTTTAGGCAGTGCGGATTTCGTGCCGAGTTTCTTGCACTCCTCGGCGACTTCTTCATCGGTTTCGTATCGAGTCAAACGCTCTTCGAATGATACGGAAATGGGTAGAATGGGATCGCCACTCGCATTGGCCTTGATCCATTCCATCACCTTGGGGAGGTACTTGTTCTTTTGGCGGATGTAGTCCTTTTCCGAAAGATTGACCAGATAGACGACGGGCTTGGCTGTGAGGAGGAAAAGAGGGTTGATGACTTCAACCTGTGACAAGCTGTATTAGCACAAGAACGCGGCATGTCCGATGAGTATATAGTGGAGTGATGTGTGAATTCAGTGTAGGACTTCCTCTCATAGCAGCCTCTAAGCGTTGTATATGGTGAGGCTGCATCGACGAGCTGGGATTATGTCGAGCGTTATAGCTCTTATTCATCATGATAATTGGAGACGTTGAATGCAAAGACAATGGGTGAGTTACTTACTTCTTTCGGAGTCCAGTCACCTTTCCTGATATCCTTGCCGTCGTTAAGCCAGGCCAGGATCTTGTCGACTGTAGCCTCCTCTTGCTGCAGCTTTTTCATTTCCAGACTCTGGCCGCCTCGTCTTGTTTGCTTGGCCAAGTTCTCCTTTGCTTTCTCCACAAACTCGATATCCTTTATCCTCAGTTCTTCACTGATGATGTCCAGATCTCGAGTGGGATTCACATCTCCCTCGACGTGTATAATCTCGGCATCGTCGAAGCATCGTACGACTTGAAAGATGGCATCTACAGCACGAATATGTGACAAGAAGGCGTTACCCAATCCTGCACCGGTAGAAGCACCTCGTGTCAAACCAGCGATATCGTAGATTGTCAAGTTTGCGGGTACTTGCGACTTCGGCTTATAATGGTCGCAAAGCCAGTCATACCGTGCATCTGGGACAATGACACGGGATTCTTCTGGATCGATGGTCGCATACGGGAAGTTTGCAGGGTTACCAAGAGAACATTTTGTGATGGCTTGGAAGAGCGTTGATTTTCCGACGTTAGCTAGACCGACCTGTATGAGACTTGTTAGCAATCCATCCGCATCAAGTTGATCAGGGCGCCCTACATACGATACCACTCTTCAAGCTGTTGCCAGGACGGCCTAAGAGGATCTTTTCCTCCTTAACTGCTTTCTTGGGAGGCATTCTGCGCTTTGCGTATGTGCGACGCTGAGAAAAGGGTGCAAATAGAAGGAGGCTGTAGCGGGATGTGGGATTTGAGCAAGACTCAAGAGCAGGACCGGCTGCTGAAAGGAAAAATTGAAGACTGGAAGTGAAAGAACTCGGAGACGCGAGCTTGGGAGACGTTGTGAGCGTGAGGCAAAGGCCTCGATAGAATGTGGTAGCACGTGCGAAAGGCGCAAGTCGCTGCTGCTGCGTTGTGTATGGTCGAAATGCGCAATAAATTTTGATCGAAATTGAAGTCTCCGAGACTTCAATTTGAGCAGCTAGGCAATGTTACAAACATGCCAAGATCCACGTCTCCTTTTCGTTGCCTGTCAGGGCTGAGGCCTGTGTCGCTACAAGTACGAGTCGCGGTTGACCTCGACGTACAGTTCCACCCTCCATCGGAATCACTATGATTCTGCCTTTTACCTCATCACTATGGCATGCTCACAGTCTCTCGAGTGGTCCCGATTTGGCTTGTATTGAACCTTTCTGACCTTATAGAAACAATCTTGCCTCTAGGCCTCTACCATGAACCAAATCAACAAAGAATAGGTTTTTCTATGATTGACCTCCTCCTAGTGTTGATGGATCAATAAAGTCCTGTCCGCGTGTATCACCTTGTGGCATTGTCTCTGAAGCCGCCTCCGACACACTCAGTGTCCTTCCTTGCCAGCATCAACCTTCTCATAGGGTATTCGGGATGCATCCTGCGAGACACAACAATGAAGCAAAATCATCCTTGCCGTGCGTCTTCGCGTACGATGGGACGAAAAAGACACTGACTTATGTGGTCCATCTGACGATTGTACTCACCTACAATCTAAGATTCATAGTTTAGGTACCAATGCGATCCTGCTCTTGATCTTGCCATTGTGCAAATCTGCTAGCACCTTGGGGAAGTCTTCTAGACTACCTTTCTCGACCTGCGGTGTGACGACACCACGGGCAATAAGGTCCAAACACTCCTGCAGGTCCTCATGTGTGCCTCCGTAGCTAGCAAGCATACTCAGCTTCTTTCGAACGACCACAAAGTTTTTGATAGTGAGCTCTGGACTGAGAAGACCAACCATGACTACCTTGCCAGCGAGACGGACTTGTTGAGTCAGCAATGGTCGTGTCCTAAGTAAGACCCGCGGCAGAGCTTACCTGCTTCGGTTGCACTGTTGAAGGTATCCGGTACGCCCACAAAATCAATTGCGGTGTCCACCAAGATCTTCTTCGACTTGACATATTCCGCAACGGCGTTGGCATCGCTTATAGTATCTTCTTTCTTTACGCCAAATTTGGTTGCATAGTCCAAGATTTCCTGTCTCTTTTCGACCACGATGATTCGCGCCCCAATGGAAAGAGCGACCTGTAAGGCATTGAAACCTAAGCCACCGAGACCGTAGATGATCACGGTTTCATCCTTCTTGACCTGGGCTGTCTGCACGACTGCGTGGTATGCCGTCAGGACAGCATCTGTCGCTACAGCTCCCTGTTCAGGAGTAACACCTGGTCACGTTATTGAGAGACTCTTTCACACTGACGGCTAGCTACCTTTAGGCAGCGGCACAGCTGCCCGAGCCTTGATTGCAACATACGGTGCATAAGAGCCATCGTCCCCGATACCGTAATGTTCACCGAGCATGCATATCTGAGGATACCCACGACTGCATTCCGGACAATCACTTGCTCCACATCCAGGTACTGCAAGCACAGCAACCATATCGCCCTGCACGGGGTCAATCTGACCTGTCTGGATCTCGTCTTGGTCTGATCGACTCACCACTTTGAACTTTGCTTGCACATTCGTTCCGACCTGCACTATCTCACCGCATCCTTCATGACCCTGTTTCAACCGTCAGGTTCTCACTTACTAAACCCCGAAACCGTGACTCACCAAGGTATACTTTTCCCTGAACTGAGCTGTGGCTTGGGCCGCATTCAACAACGCAAAATCGCTGTGACATACTATTCCTCGTCAAAATTTCCAACTCCTTCTAGTTCTTACCCTATGCTTACCACCAGCGGCATGTATTTTGACAAGCAAGCCATCAGCCGGCGCCGAAGGCACTGGCACTTCCTCCCTGACCTAGAAATCGTGGTCAGCGACAGCCCCCTGGCCGCCTTCGACACTCACTGCCTCAACACCTGGGAACACCTTGCGCCAGGCCAGCATCGTCTTCGGGATATCAGCCATCTCGGTCTGGGTCGTGCAAACGAATAAAGTATTAAAAATGGATGATAACCTTTAATTCAATGTTTCGATAGGTCATCCGTTCTCTCACACAATACACGATGATCTCGAAGGGATACAAGCAAACCACTCCATCTTGACGTCTAGTGTAAATCCACTATATAGTTTGTTACTGTCAGACACTCGTTCTCAAGTACATTCTACAAATCAGCCGAGGCCATCCCACTGCAGCAAGTCATTCCCCCATAATTCCCCGCATTTTCGCTGTCGTTGGTGCCTACTTCCTCATGGAGAGCCTGCCATCAATGTCGCACTATTCATATACTCCATGACGACTGTGTTCGCGAATCTCCATCACGCCAATGGAGAAGGCGACTGACTCGACTTCGGTCCTTAAGCGACATTTGTAACGGTTGAGTATGTGGTCCAACAGCGGACACAACAACAATGCCCGAGCAGAGAAATAACCAAGGTTCAACGAGTCCAAGCAAGCCGCACAGGAGCTACGGGCCATTGTATCCAAGAAGAGGGAAATGGGTATTGTGATTATGTTGTACATGGCCAATGCCTT
>Ga0210040_10011049_pt1 | contig 10268 bp, 9 predicted proteins | sample CryGeyCG12114_NA_FD_185462 | JGI IMG/M metagenome (GOLD analysis project Ga0210040, IMG submission 185462) | Groundwater microbial communities from aquifer - Crystal Geyser CG19_WC_8/21/14_NA (SPAdes) (version 2) | ecosystem: Environmental > Aquatic > Deep subsurface > Groundwater | place: USA...
GGGCCTGCCGCCCGCTCCCGAGCCGGAGATGACCGTTTCACGTGGAACGAGCGCTCGACGGCCCCCCGTCCTGCCGGCTCCGCCCCAGACACGGGTGTTCGTCGTCGCCAACCAGAAGGGCGGCGTCGGGAAGACCACGACCTCGGTCAACCTGGCCGCTGCGCTCGCTCTGGGTGGCCTGTCCGTGCTGCTCGTGGACCTCGACCCGCAGGGCAACGCCTCGACGGCGCTGGGGGTCGAGCACTCCCCCGGTACGCCGGGCACCTACGAGGTGCTGATCGGTGGCGCCGACATCGCCACTCACGTCGTCGAGTCCGCCGAAGCGCCCGGGCTGCAGGTGCTACCCGCCTCCATCGACCTGGCAGGCGCGGAGATCGAGCTCGTCTCCGTGGTCGCGCGCGAGAACCGACTGCTCCGTGCGTTGCGTGCCTACCTCGCCGACCACCACGTCGACTACGTCTTCTTCGACTGCCCACCCTCGCTGGGGCTGCTGACGCTGAACGCACTGGTGGCGGCCAACGAGATCCTCATCCCGATCCAGTGCGAGTACTACGCCCTCGAGGGCGTGTCCCAGCTGATGCGGACGATCAACCTGGTCAAGGGCGAGCTGAACCAGGAGCTCCGGCTGAGCACCGTCCTGCTGACCATGTTCGACGCCCGCACCCGGCTAGCCGCGATGGTCGCCGACGAGGTCCGCACCCACTTCGCGGAGGAGACGCTACCGACGGTCATCCCCCGCTCGGTGCGGATCTCGGAGGCTCCCAGCTACGGGCAGACCGTGCTGAGCTACCACCCCGAGTCAGCCGGCTCCGTCTCCTACCTCCAGGCCGCGCAGGAGATCGCCCGACGAGGCGCCGACCCGGCCACCACCGACCACGTCCCCGCAGGAGCAACCCGATGACCACCACCACCGAACGACGCGGCCTCGGTCGCGGCCTGGGCGAGCTCTTCCAGCGGACGGAGCCGCCGGCCGCCGAGACGGCGCCGGCCCCCACCGGGGGAGCGGCGCCTGCGGCGCCGGCGGTCGACCACCCCGTACCGGAGGGCTCGTACTTCGCCGAGCTGCCCGTGACCAGCATCGTGCCCAACCCGCGGCAGCCGCGCACCGTCTTCGACGAGGACGCCATGCAGGAGCTGGTCGGCTCGGTCCGCGAGGTCGGGCTGCTGCAGCCGGTGGTGGTCCGGCCGCTGGAGCCCGGGCAGTTCGAGCTGGTGATGGGGGAGCGGCGGTGGCGCGCCTCCCAGGCAGCAGGGCTGACCACCATCCCGGCCATCGTGCGCCGTACCGAGGACCACGACCTGCTGCGCGACGCCCTGCTGGAGAACCTCCACCGGGCGCAGCTGAACCCGCTCGAGGAGGCGGCGGCCTACCAGCAGATGCTGGAGGACTTCGGCTGCACCCAGGACGAGCTGGCCACCCGGATCAAGCGGTCCCGGCCGCAGATCTCCAACACCATCCGGCTGCTGCGCCTCCCACCCACGGTGCAGCGCCGTGTCGCGGCCGGGGTGCTGAGTGCCGGCCACGCCCGTGCGCTGCTCGCTGTTCCCGAACCCGCCGGCCAGGAGCGGCTCGCCCAGCGGGTGGTGGCCGAGGGGCTCTCGGTGCGGGCGACCGAGGAGCTGGTGGCGCTGGGGGAGACCGGACGCGACGAGCTCCCGCGACGTCGCGAGCCGCGTCCGGCTCCGGAGGTGGCCACCGAGATCGCCGGGCGGCTGTCGGATGCGCTGGACACGCGGGCTCGGGTGGACATGGGACGGTCGAAGGGACGCATCACCATCGAGTTCGCCTCGGAGGAGGACCTGCGGCGGATCACCGAGACCATCCTCAAGTCGAGGAATAGCTAAGTCGACAAAGAGCTAACTTGGTCGGTCGGGGGTGGTGACGACGGGAGCCACCTCGCCGCTGGAGGGCGCGGCCAGCGGGACCGAGGCGACGGGCCCCCCGGCGACCGCCTCGGCTCGGGCCAGCTTGTCCCGCACGTCCTTGGTCGCCGACCGCTCGGCGACGAAGGACAGGAAGGGCACGGTCCCGGCGAGCGCGATCAGCAGCAGCCGCCAGAGGCTCCACTTCGCCCGGCGCCCGAGGTCGAAGGCGGTGATCAGCAGGACCATGTACAGCCAGCCGTGGGGGATGGCGGTCCACAGGACCACCCGGTTGTCGTGGGCGGGGCCGTACTCCAGCGGCAGGCCGATGCAGACGAGCACGATCAGCAGGGTGCCCACCAGGTAGGCCATCACGCGGTAGCGGAGCAACGCGTTGCGCATGCGGCGAGCCTACGTCGGCTGTCCCGGCCGGCGGCCTGTGACGTCTCCCACCCGGTGCTCCGGCAGCGAGGACTTCGGCGCCGGGGCCGCGGCGGGGCCGGTGGCCGACTCGACGACAGGCAGTCCGTCGGTCCCGGCCTCGTCGGCGGCCTCGCGTACCTCCTGGTCCCGGGCCGTCCGCACCGCGAGGACCAGGGCGAACGCCGCGAAGACCCACCACTGCAGCGCGTAGGCGCCGTTGCGGAGCCGACCGGTCCCCTCCGGCAGCTCCACGGTCGCCGGGGCGAAGCCCTGGGCGGTGGCGTCCGGCGCGGAGAGGGTCACGTACCCGCTGACCAGCGGGCCGGGCCACTGCTGGGCCAGCGTGGTGACCCGCACCGCGCTCAGCTGCCCGCCGGGCAGGGCGCCGGCAGCCGCCTCCTCCGACGGCAGCAGGATCCCCGTGCCAGCGGTGGGCCCGGTGGGGGCGGCGGGAGCAGAGGCGGCCGGGACGGTGCCGCGGACCACGGGCAGCACGTCGCCGTCCGCCAGCTGCAGGGCCGAGACCACCCGGAAGCCGCCGCCGTCCTCGACCGGCACGAGGACCTGCACCCCGGGGAGGTAGCGCCCGCTGACCTGGACCGAGCGTCCGTAGCCGTCCACGACGACCTGGCCGGCCTGGGCCACCGCACTCACCGGGACGGCCGGCTCGGCGGCCCGACGCTCCGACTGCACCCGTCCCTGGGAGTGGTAGACGTCCAGCTGCCAGATCCCGGCGACCACCATCACCGCGGCGGCGGCCAGACCGGCCAGCAGGATCAGCACCTGGCGCAGCAGGGTGACGGCCCGACTCCGGCTCACCGGGGGAGGCGGCTGCACCGGGGGAGTGGGCCCCTCCAGGGACGGCGCGGGGTCGGGCTCGACCGACGGCAGGGGTGCCGTCGGTGTCCGTGGCTCAGCGGCGCTCATGCGTCCCGGCCACGGTCGTGGGGCTCACCGGAGGTCACGGGCGAGGACGCGCGTCCGGTCGGTCCGGCCACCGCGGGCGGCCGCCGCCCGGACGAGGTCGGCGCACATCCTGCCGAGGCTCCAGCCGCCGGCCTCGATGGCCAGCGGGACCGCCGAGGTCTCGGTCATCCCCGGCGCCACGTTGACCTCCAGGAACACCGGCTCGCCGTCGTCGCCCACGATCAGGTCGGTGCGGGAGATGTCGCGCAGGCCGAGCACCTCGTGCACCTGCAGGGCCAGGGCGGCGCAGCGCTCGGCGGTGGTGCGGTCCAGCTCGGCCGGGCACAGGAACCGGGTCGCGCCGGCGGTGTAGCGGGCGGTGTAGTCGTAGACGCCGGAGTCGGGGCGGATCTCGACGGCGGGCAGGGCGACGGGGCCGGCGCCCCGGTCCACCACGGCCACCGTGACCTCGGTGCCGGCCACGAACTCCTCGACCACGGCCACCGCCCCGTACGCGTAGGCCCCGACCATGGCGGCGGGCAGGTCCTCGGCCCGGTCGACCTTGCTGCAGCCCAGCGCCGAGCCGCCGCGGGACGGCTTGACCATCATCGGGAAGCCGATCTGCTGGCCCAGCGCGGCGACCAGGGCAGCGGCGCCCAGCTCGCGGAAGATCTCGTGCGGCAGGGCGACCTGGGCCGGGGTGGCGATGCCGGCCTCGGCGACCACCGTGGTGGCGATGGACTTGTCGAAGGCCACCCGCGAGGCCGGTCCGCCCGACCCGACGAACGCGACACCGAGCAGGTCCAGCACCTCGCGCAGGGCCCCGTCCTCCCCGGCCTCGCCGTGCAGCACGGGCAGCACGACCACGTCGGGGAGCTCGGCCAGGCGGGGGACCAGGGCCGGGTCGACATCGGCCTCCACCACGTCCAGCCCCTGCGAGCGCAGCGCCTCGCTCACCCGGCGGCCCGAGCGCAGGGAGACGTCGCGCTCGTGGGAGAGCCCGCCGGCCAGCACCACGACGGTGCCGGTGAACGGGGTGGGGGCGTCGGGCAGGGTCATCGGCGGCACCTCGTCGGAGTCGGTGCGGGCACGGCTGGTCCGGCGCTGCGCTGCCCGGACCTGGTCGGCCCGGTCATGTCTGGTTCGCGCCGGGGGCCTCGTAGGTGCGCAGGGCCGAGGGGCTGGGCCTCGTCCCGACGCCGGTGCCGAAGGTCTCGTGGACCGACGCCTCGTACTGCAGCACCTCACCGAGCCGCCGCGTGCCCTCGAGGATCCGCTCGGGGGTCGGGAAGCAGTAGGAGAGGCGCATGAAGCGGCTGCCGAAGCCGTCGGCGAAGAACGCCGTCCCCGGCACGTAGGCCACCCGGGCGGTCACCGCGCGAGCGAGCATGGCGTGGGAGTCCAGGCCGGGCGGCAGCGTCGCCCAGACGAAGAAGCCGCCCGTCGGCACGGTCCACGTCATCCCGGCCGGCATGTGGTCGGCCAGCCCGGCCAGCATGGCGTCGCGGCGCTCCCGGTACATCTCCCGGAACACCTTGATCTGGCCGCGCCAGTCGTGGTTGGCCAGGTAGGCCGCCACCGCGAACTGGGAGAACACCGGCGGGCAGAGGGTGGCCGACTCCTGCGCTAGCACGAGCTTCTCGCGGACCGCGTGCGGGGCCAGCACCCAGCCGATCCGGAAGCCGGGGGCGAAGGTCTTGGAGAACGAGCCGAGGTAGACCACCCGGTCGGCGTCCATCGAGCGCATCGCCGGCGTCGGCTCGCCCTCGAAGCCGAGCAGCCCGTACGGGTTGTCCTCGATGACGAGCAGGTCGGCCTCCTCGGCCACCCGCAGGATCTCGGTGCGCCGCTCCAGCGACTGGGTGACGCCGGCCGGGTTGTGGAAGTTGGGGATCGTGTAGAGGAACTTGACCGTCCGCCCGGCCTCGCGGAGAGCGGTCACCGCCTCGCGCAGGGCGACCGGGTCCAGGCCCTGGTCGTCCATCGCCACGTGGGCGACGTCGCACTGGTAGGCGCGGAAGACGCCGAGCGCCCCGACGTAGCTGGGGGCCTCGCAGAGCACGACGTCCCCGGGGTCGCAGAAGATCTTGGTGACCAGGTCCAGCCCCTGCTGCGAGCCGACGGTGACGGTGACGTCGTCGGGGTGGGCGGTGATGCCCTCCAGCCGCATCACCTCGCAGATGGCCTCGCGGATCACCGGCTCGCCCTGGCCGGAGCCGTACTGCATGGCCTGGCGCCCGTGCTGGGTGACCAGGGTGTGCAGCGACTCCCCGACCACGTCGAGCGGCAGGTCGGCGATGTTGGGCATCCCCCCGGCCAGGGAGACGACCTCGGGCCGGTTGGCCACGGAGAACAGCGCCCGGATCGCGGACGCCGTCATCCCGTGGGTCCGGGCGGCGTAGCGGTCGACGTAGGGGTCCAGCCGGGTGTCTCGTCGCTGCAGCCGCTCCAGGCCGGGGTCGGCTCCCGGGACGGGTGGCGTGCTCACCCTCCAAGGGTGCCTCATCGTCCCGCACGTCGCACCCCGCACCGCCGTCGCGGTCCCGCGGCCGGCGACGTCCGGGCCCCGTGGCCACCGACGGCGCCGGCGCCTACGATGAGGGCGTGCGCAGCACCTCCTCGGGCAGGCCGGCGCACCCCCACCGGCGGTGGTCGCGGCTCGTCGTCGGCGTGGTCTCGGGGCTGGTGGTCGGCTTCGGGCTCGGGCTGGCCCGACCGAGAGCGAGGACGAGCTGATGGCACGACGCTTCCGGCCCCTGACCGCGGCAGACCTCTCCACGCTGCCCGAACCGTGCGGCGGCTGCACCTTCTGGGAGGCGGGGCTCACGGACCTGGCCACCTCCTCGGACTCCCGGCGCCCGGCCGCGACCAAGGCGTCCTGGGCCGAGGCGGTCACCGCGCACTGGGGCTACTGCGGGGTGGGCGCGTACCAGGACGACGAGCTGGTCGGGCACCTCACCATGGCGCCGGCCCTGCACGTCCCGCGGCTCGCCGCCTTCGCCACCACGCCGGTGAGCCCCGACGCGGCGGTGCTGATGTCGGTCCGGGTGGCCGAGGAGCACCGGGGCCACGGGGTCGGCCGGCACCTGGTGCAGACCGCGGCCGGGCTGCTGGTGCGGCGCGACATCCGGGCCCTCGAGGCGGTGGGCACCTACCACGACGGGCCCTCGTGCATGCTCCCGGCCAGCTGGCTGGAGGCGATCGGCTTCGCCGTCGTCCGGCCCCACCCCGTGACGCCCCGGCTGCGGATGGACCTGCAGACGACGCTGCGGTGGCGTCCGCTCGAGGCGGCCTGGAGCCGGCTGACGGGGCTGGTCGGCGCCCCGGCCGCCGCGGAGCCGGCCACCTACGCCCGCCGGGAGCCGGTGGAGCCGCTGTCCACCCCGCTCGGCTGAGCCCCGCCCCGGATCCGGTCGTCGCAGCGGCGCCGGAGGTGACTCCTGGCCCGGGTCCAGCACCTCCCCCGCCCGACCGCAGACTGGGCCCATGACGACCCCGCCCCACCTCGCCGATCTCGTGCTGACCCCGGCCACGACAGCGCGGACGGAGGAGTTCCTCAGGGCCGCGATGCGGGGCTTCTACCACGAGTACGAGCCGGAGTCCTGGGGTCCGGGACGCGCCCTCTTCGAGGCGGAGCGCAACTTCGGCTTCACCGTCGACGACCGCTGGGTCACCACCTGCTGCGCCCACTCCCGCGTCCTGACCGTGCCGGGCGGGTCGGTGCCGGCGGCGGCGGTCACCTTCGTCACGGTCCAGCCCTCCTACCGCCGGCGTGGGCTGCTGCGCCGGATGATGGAGCACCAGCTCACCGAGATCGCCGAGCGGGGCACCGAGCCGGTCGCGCTGCTGTGGGCGACCGAGGCCGAGATCTACGGCCGCTACGGCTACGGCCAGGCCACCTCGCTGGTCCAGGTCTCGGGGGCGACCCCGGAGACGGCCTTCCGCAGCGACGTCGACCTCGGCTCCGGGTCCGTGGCGGAGGTGGACGCGGCGGAGTGGCTGGAGGTGGCCGCGGCGCTGCACACCCGCCTGCTGCCCGACCGCGTCGGCTCGCTGGAGCGTCCGCGCCCCTGGTGGGAGTGGGTGATGAACGACCACCCCTCCCGGCGCAACGGCTCGTCGCCGTACCGGTACGCCCTGCACCACCCGGCCACCGGAGACCCGGACGGCTTCGTGGCCTTCCGGACCCGGGCCGGCAGCAGCGGCGTCTTCCAGCCCGGCGTCGAGGTGCGGGTGACCACCCTGGACGCGGCGTCGGACGCCGCCCGGGCGGCGCTGTGGCGCTTCGTGCTCGACCTGGACCTGGTGCGCTCCTTCAGCGCCCTGGTCGCCTTCGACGAGCCGTTGCGGCTGCAGGTGGCCAACCAGGCGTCCGTCAAGGCCGAGGTCACCGACGGCCTGTTCGTCAGGCTGGTCGACGTCGCGCGGGCACTGGCGGCCCGGTGCTACGCCACCGACGTCGACCTCGTCCTGGAGGTGCGCGACGCGCTGCTGCCGCAGAACGCCGGACGTTTCCGCCTGCAGGGCGGCCCGGACGGTGCGCGGGTCACCCGGGTCGACGACGAGGCCGACGTGGCCCTCGACGTGCGCGACCTCGCGACGGTCTACCTCGGCGGGGTGTCACCGCTGACGGTCAGCCGGGCCGGACTGCTGGAGGAGCGGACGGCGGGTGCGGTGGCCCGGATGGCCGCCGCGTTCCACTCGCCGTCGCTGCCGCACTGCGTCGACTTCTTCTGACCAGCCTGCTGACCCGCGCGGTGGGGCCACCCACCGGCGGGCCGCTCAGGTCGGGAGGACCTCCCTCAGAGGTACTCCTCCAGCGCGTTGAGCAGGACGGACTTGGACTTGGCGCCCTTGAACGCCTTGACCAGCTCTCCGCCCACGTACACCTGGATGGTCGGCAGCCCGAGCACGTGGTTGTTGGCCGGGGTGACCGGGTTCGTGTTGGTGTCCATCTTCACGAAGGTGACCTTGTCGCCGTGCTGGGTGGCCAGCTCCTCGATGATCGGGGCGACCTGCTTGCACGGTCCGCACCAGTCGGCCCAGAAGTCGACGACGACGGGCTTGGCGGACTTGAGGACGACCTCGCTGAAGTCGGCGTCGGTGACGTCGGATACTGCGGCCATGGCATCTCCTGCAGGGGTGGTGGTGGTCAGGATCGGAAGTGTGGCGGCCAGCTCTGACAGTTCTGGCCCCGTCCCCGGCCGGTCCGGCCGGGGACGGTCGTCAGGTCAGTGCGCGCCCATCAGCTCGGCCTGGGCGCCGGCGAGGTCGGGGTCGCCGAGGTCGTCGAGGTCGGCCAGGTAGCGCTCGGCGTCCAGGGCCGCCGAGCAGCCGGTGCCGGCGGCGGTGATGGCCTGGCGGTAGGTGTGGTCGACCAGGTCGCCGGCCGCGAACACCCCGGTCAGGTTGGTCCGGGTCGAGCCGCCGTCGGTGACCACGTAGCCCTCGTCGTCCAGCTCGACCTGGCCGCGGAGCAGCTCCGAGCGCGGGTCGTGGCCGATGGCGATGAACAGGCCGGAGACGGCCAGCTGGCGCTCCTCCCCGGTCACGGTGTCGCGCAGGGTCACCCCGTCCAGCGACCTGTCACCGCTCAGCGCGGTCACCGCCGAGTTCCAGGCGAAGTGGATCTTGGGGTCCTTCTCGGCGCGGGCGACCATGATCTTGCTGGCCCGGAGCGAGTCGCGGCGGTGCACCAGGGTGACCGAGCGGGCGAACCGGGTCAGGAAGGTGGCCTCCTCGACCGCGGAGTCGCCCCCGCCGACCACGACGATGTCCTTCTCGCGGAAGAAGAAGCCGTCGCAGGTGGCGCACCAGGACACCCCGTGCCCGGAGAGGCGCTCCTCGTCGGGGATCCCGAGCCGGCGGTAGCTGGACCCGGTGGCCAGGATCACGGCCCGGGCGGAGAACGTGGCGCCGTAGCCGTCGGTGACGGTCTTGACCTCACCGGTCAGGTCCATCGAGACGATGTCCTCGCTGACCAGCTCGGCGCCGAAGCGCTCGGCCTGGCTGCGGAGGTTCTCCATCAGCTCGGGGCCCATGATGCCGTCGGGGAACCCGGGGAAGTTCTCCACCTCGGTGGTGTTCATCAGCGCGCCACCGGCGGTGATCGACCCCTCGAAGACCAGCGGGGACAGGTTCGCCCGGGCTGCGTAGATCGCCGCGGTGTAGCCCGAGGGGCCGCTCCCCACGATGATCACGTCCCGCAGGCGGTTCTGGTCCGTGCCACTCATCGCTACCTCACTCCTGGTCTCGGCGCAGGGTGGTCCTCGCGGGGCTCCGCGGGGGACCGGTCCTCGGCCGGCTGGGGCGCCGGGGCCCAACCGTACCCCGACGGAACGGGCCGGACGGGTCCGCTATTCCGTCCCGGTCGGACGCCCGCCGGGGCCGGTTCGGGGTCAGCGGGGCAGGGTGGCGGACGCGACCGCGGTGGGCTGGACGCCGTTGCAGCCGGTGACCACGGTGACGTCGTCGGCCGGTCCCCTCCGGGTGTAGACGAGCAGGGCGGGGGAGCCGTCGACCCGGGCGCCGGCCAGCCCGGTGATCCGCCCCCGGGTGACCGCGCGGGCGCAGAACCAGGCGTTGGAGAACCGGTGCGGGTCCAGGTCCTGGCTGGCCACGAGCGAGCCGGCCTGGGCGGCGAGGTCGCCGGTGCTGACCACGGTGGCGACCACGGGCGGCTCGTTCAGCCCGGCCGTCGCGCTCAGCACGTAGCCCCCGAACCCCACCACCAGGGCCAGCACCGCGGCGACCAGCAGCGGGGCGACCCGTCGCCAGGCGGGCGGGGTGTGCAGGTCGTGGCCGAACTGCCCCAGGGTCGGGTGCCGCTGCGGGCTGAGCGTCCGCCGGTGCGCGGGAGCGCCGGCCCGGCCTCCCGCGTGCAGCGGCGTCGCCCCGGGCCGGGCCGCGGTGTGGTCGGCCCGCTGCCGGGCCTCGCGGTGGAGGACCTCGGTGAGCCGGGCGGCCACGGGGGCCGGCATGGTCGGGGCGGGCTGGGCGGCCAGCACGGCGTCCACGTGGGTCAGGGAGGCGGCCGTCCGCCGGCAGGTCGGGCAGCCCGGCAGGTGGGCGTCGAC
>Ga0210040_10011050_pt1 | contig 10267 bp, 6 predicted proteins | sample CryGeyCG12114_NA_FD_185462 | JGI IMG/M metagenome (GOLD analysis project Ga0210040, IMG submission 185462) | Groundwater microbial communities from aquifer - Crystal Geyser CG19_WC_8/21/14_NA (SPAdes) (version 2) | ecosystem: Environmental > Aquatic > Deep subsurface > Groundwater | place: USA...
AGGGCGTTGACGATCCCGGGGGCGACCGCCAGGTAGTACTGCGCCAGGTCGAGCTTGGTCTCGCCCCGAGCCGAGAAGTAGACCCGCCGGGGGTTGCTGATCGAGACCGTCCGGCCCTCGACCTCCAGCTCGATCCGCTCGGCCGCCATGGCTGGAGGCTACCGCTCGTCGTGCTCAGCGGGCCTTGAGCCAGGCCAGGACGGCCAGCACCCGGCGGTTGTCGGCCCCGGCGTCCGGCAGGTCGATCTTGGTGAAGATGTTGGAGATGTGCTTCTCGACGGCTCCCGGGCTGACCACCAGCCGTTCGGCGATGGCGGCGTCGCTGCGTCCCTCCGCCATCAGCCCCAGCACCTCCCGTTCGCGGCGGCTGAGCGCGCCCAGGGGGTCCGCCCGGCGGGCCACCAGCAGCTGCGCGACGACCTCGGGGTCGAGCACCGTGCCGCCGGAGGCGATGGTCCGCAGTGCGTCCACCAGGGTGTCGAGAGAGATGACCCGGTCCTTCAGCAGGTAGCCGGCGCCGCCGCGGCCGTCGGCGAGGAGGGCGTCGGCGTAGGAGAGCTCGATGTAGGCCGAGAGCGTCAGCAGGCCGAGCCGGGGCTGAGCGGCCCGGGCGGCCACCGCGGCCCGGAGCCCGTCGTCGGTCATCGTGGGCGGCATCCGCACGTCCACCACCGCGACGTCCGGCTGCTGCTCGGTCACCGCGGCGAGGAAGGTGGGTGCGTCCTCGACGGCGGCCACCACGTCGCAGCCCGCCTCGCCGAGCAGCCGGACCAGGCCCTCCGCAGCAGGACGGAGTCGTCGGCCACCACCACGCGCACCGGGCCAGCCTGTCACGGATGGACGGTGGGCCCGGCGCGGTGTCGTGCGCAGTGCCGTGTGGCAGTGGCGCGGTGGTGGCGGTAGCAGCAGTGGCGGTGGCTCAGTGCGTCTGCCGGGGCACGGTGGCGGTCAGCAGCGTGGGGCCGCCAACCGGCGGCTGATGGTGAGCGAGCCGCCCACGCCGAGCAGCCGGTCGCCGAGCCCGGCCATTCCGTGGCCCTTGGCGGCCGAGGCGCCGCCGATTCCGTCGTCGCCCACCGTCACCACCATCACGGCACCGGCCGGGTGCACCTCGACGGAGGCCGCGGCGGCCCGGCTGTGCTTCTCCACGTTGGTCAGCGCCTCGGCGACCACGAAGTAGGCGGCGTTCAGCGCCGGCTCGGCGAGGGCGACCTCGTCGACGTCGACCGTGGTCGGGACGGCGCCTCGGGCGGCCAGCGCGGTCACCGCCGCGCGGAGCCCCTGCTCGGCCAGGATCGGCGGGGCGATCCCGCGGGACAGGCCGCGGATCTCGGCCAGGGCGTCCTGCGACTGCTGGTAGGTCTCGTCGAGCAGGGCCCGGGCCCGGACCGGGTCGTCGTCGAGGCGGCGCTGAGCGGCCGTGATGTCCATTCCCAGCCGGACCAGCCGCTGCTGCGGGCCGTCGTGCAGGTCGCGCTCCAGGCGGCGCAGGGTGTGCACCTCGGCTTCACCGGCGGCGGTGCGGCTCTCGGTCAGCTCGCTCACCTGCTGGCCCAGGTCAGCTCGCTCACCTGCTGGCGCAGCACCGTGGTCTCGTCGACCACCAGCGCCAAGGCGACCGCCTCGTGCAGCGGACCAGGGCCCGCAGCACCACCGGCACGGTGACCACCAACAGGATCCCGGCCACGGTGTTGAAGGCGACGTCGGCCAACCGGCCGGGGTAGCCGAGCAGGGCGGGAAGGCCGTTGTTGTCCGCCGCAGCCAGCGGCTCCAGAACCAGTAGGTGATGCCACCCAGGCCGCCGAGGACCCAGCTGACCGCGACGGAGAAGGAGAAGAGCGAGACGGGGAAGCTGACCAGCACGTGCAGCAGGTCGCGCCCCGACTGCGGGTGGGCCAGCCGCCCCAGCCCCCAGCGACCGGCGGCCAGCGCGGGGTAGCGCGTCCCGGGCAGGTCGACGCCCGCCGCGCGGAGCAGGGCCCGGTCCATCCGCGCCGTCCAGCCCGCCGCGGCCAGGCAGGCGAGCAGCACGAAGAGCCCGACCACCACGACGGCCAGCCCGGCGCCGGCGCTGAACGGGGTCGTGCAGACCACGAAGCCGACCAGCGAGACCGCGAACAGGCCGACGAGCACGGCCAGGTCGCGGCCGGCTCCCTGCACGACGGAGGTCACCCGGTCATCGTCGGGCAGCGGGGGCGGCGCCGGGTACGGCGCGGGAGCGTCGTAGGGGGGTCTCTGAGCTCGGGTGGGAGGTCGTGGTGCGCAGTACTGGTCATGGGTTCCAGCCTTCCGCCGCGCCGGGCTGCCCGCCATCGTGCTGCCCGGTGGATCAGACCGGGGGTCAACCCCACCGTCCCGTGCCCGCAGTGAATCGCCGCTGTCAGACGTGCCGCTGTCAAAGATGCCGCTGTCAGAGGTGCCGCCTAGGTTTGGGGCATGAGCATGGAGAGCGCGGCCTGGTCGACGCTGTACCGGACCATGTCCGCGCAGCAGCAGAAGCGGCCCTTCTCCCGCGTGACCGTGCGACGGATCGCCGCCTTCGCCCGGCCGCAGCGCGGTGTCCTGGCCGCCTTCATCGTGCTGAGCGTGGCCGGCGCGTTCCTGGCCATCGCCACCCCGATCCTGGCCGGTCGGGTGGTGGACGCCATCAGCCGGCGGTCGGCCCCCGAGGTGGTCGTCCACCTCGCCCTGCTGATCGCGGTGATCGCCGTGGTCGAGGCGGGAGTGGGGCTGCTGTCGCGCTGGATGTCGGCCCGGATCGGGGAGAACCTGATCCTGGACCTGCGCCGGGCGGTCTTCGACCACGTGCAGACCATGCCGATCGCGTTCTTCACCCGCACCCGGACCGGCGCGCTGGTCAGCAGGTTGAACAACGACGTGATCGGGGCCCAGCGGGCGTTCTCCGACACCCTGTCCGGCGTGGTGGGCAACTTTGTCGCCGTCGTGCTCGCCCTGGCCGTCATGCTGGCCACCTCCTGGCAGGTCACGGTCCTCGCGCTGCTGCTGCTGCCGGTGTTCGTGCTCCCCGCCCGGCGGATGGGCCGACGGCTGGCCCGGATGCGGCTGGAGGCCGCCAACCACAACTCCACCATGAGCACGCAGATGACCGAGCGCTTCTCCGCCCCGGGGGCCACGCTGGCCAAGCTGTTCTCCCGGCCCGAGCGCGAGTCGATCGAGTTCAGCGTCCGGGCGGCGCGGGTCCGCGACATCGGCGTCAGCTCGGCCTTCCTGCAGATGGTGTTCGTCACCGCGCTCACCCTGGTCTCCGCGCTCGCGCTGGCCCTGGTCTACGGCCTCGGCGGGTACTTCGCCCTCCGCGGCAGCCTGGACGCCGGCTCGGTGGTCACCATGGCCCTGCTGCTCACCCGGCTGTACGCGCCGTTGACCTCCCTGGCCGGCGCCCGGGTGGAGGTGATGAGCGCGCTGGTCAGCTTCGAGCGGGTCTTCGAGATCCTGGACCTGCCGGCACTGATCACCGAGAAGCCGGACGCCACTGTCGTCCCGCCGGGCCCGGTCGCCGTGGAGTTCGATCGCGTCAGCTTCGCCTACCCCACGGCGGACAAGGTCTCCCTCGCCTCGTTGGAGGAGGTGGCCGAGCTGGACAACCGCGGTGGCGTGCAGGTCATCCACGGCATCAGCTTCCGGGCCGAACCCGGTGAGATGGTCGCGCTGGTCGGGTCCTCGGGAGCCGGCAAGTCGACCATCGCCCAGCTGCTCGCCCGGCTCTACGACGTGGACGACGGCGCCGTACGGCTGAACGGGGTGGACGTCCGCGACCTCACGTTCGACGCCATCCGCCGGACCGTTGGCATGGTCACCCAGGACGGCCACCTGTTCCACGACTCGATCCGGGACAACCTCCGCCTGGCCAAGCCGGACGCCACCGAGGACGAGCTCTGGAGCGCGCTGCGCCGGGCCCGGCTGGAGTCGCTGGTCGCCGAGCTGCCGGCCGGCCTGGAGACGGTGGTCGGCGAGCGAGGCTACCGGCTCTCCGGGGGCGAGCGGCAGCGGTTGACCATCGCGCGGCTGCTGCTGGCCCAGCCGCGGGTGGTGATCCTCGACGAGGCGACCGCGTCCCTGGACTCGACCTCGGAGGCGGCGGTGACCGCAGCCCTGGGCGAGGCCCTGGCCGGGCGGACGGCGCTGGTGATCGCGCACCGGCTCTCCACCATCCGCTCTGCCGACCGGATCCTGGTGCTCGAGGAGGGCCGGGTCATCGAGGAGGGGGTGCACGACGACCTGCTGGCCGCGGACGGCCGGTACGCCGAGCTGTACCGGACCCAGTTCGCGACGGCCGCGGTCGACGTCCTCAGCGACTGAACGGGTGCGGGCCCGACGGCTGGGGGCCCGACGGGCCGGCGCCGGGCGACGGCGGGTCGGCCGGCGGCAGGTAGGAGGTCGGGGCGCCCAGGGGCAGCGGAGCGGTCGCGGCCGGTGTCGCCGCACCGGCGAGCGGCAGGGAGACGGTGAACTGGGTCCATCCCGGCCGGCTGCTGACGGTGACCCGGCCCTGGTGCGCCTCGACCACCGCGGCCACGATGGCCAGGCCGAGCCCGGTGCTCGTGCCACTGGCCGCCCCGTCGGCCCGGACCCGGCTGGTGTCGGCGCGGGTGAACCGCTCGAAGACCTGGTCCACGATCTCGGGCGGGATGCCCGGGCCGTTGTCGCTCACCCGCACCAGGGCCTGGTCGCCGGCGATCTCGATCCCGGCCAGCACCCGGGTACCGGGCGGGGTGTGGGTACGGGCGTTGGCCAGCAGGTTGACCACCACCTGGTGCAGCCGGTGCCGGTCGCCGACCGCGACCACCGGTTCGTCGGGCAGGCTCAGCTGCCAGACGTGGTCTGGTCCGGCGGCACGCGCGTCGCTGACCGCGTTGATCACGATCTCGGTGAGGTCGGCGGGCTGGACGTCGATCGCCGGTCCGGAGTCGAGGCGGGCCAGCAGCAGCAGGTCCTCGACGAGGCGCGACATCCGCTCGGCCTCGGATTCCACCCGCGACATCGCGTGCGCCGCGTCCGCCGGCATCTCCGAGCGGCTGCGCCGGGTGAGCTCGGCGTAGCCGCGGATCGCGGCCAACGGGTTGCGCAGCTCGTGAGAGGCGTCGGCCACGAAACGCCGGACCTTCGTCTCGCTCGCCTGCCGCGCAGCCAGCGCGGTCTCCACGTTGTTGAGCATGTGGTTGAGCGCCTGCCCGACCCGGCCGACCTCCGAGGCGGGATCGGTGTCGGCCTCCGGCACGCGGACGGCCAGCGCCACCTCGCCGCGGTCCAGCGGCAGCTGCGAGACCTGCTGCGCGGTGGCCGCCACCCGGTTCAGGGGACGCAGGCTGCGCAGCACGACGGCGCGAGCGGCGAGCGCGGCCCCCAGCACCGACAGCAGGGTGAGGACCAGCTCCAAGCCCACCAGCTTGGCGATGAACGTGTCCACGTCGGCCAGCGGCAGCCCAACCACCACGGTGCCGTACGGGCGCTCCTGCGCGACCAGGCGGTAGCGGCCGAGGTCCCCGACCAGCCGGAGCGACACCTCGTCCCTGCCGGTGGGGACTGACTGCAGCTGCGCGACCAGCTGGTCGTACTCGGCGGTGGGCAGGCTGATGTCGGCGCCGTTGTTCCTCAGCACGCCGATGCTGGGGTCCGCGCCGTCGACGAACTCCGCCGCCAGCGTCCCGATCTGCTGCCCGGGGACCCGGACCCCGCCCGGCGCCTGACCCGGACCGGTCGGGTCGTAGGAGCCCCCACCGCCGCTGCGGTACTCCTGCTGACGGGTCAGGGCGGAGTTGATCTGCTTGTCCAGCTGGCCGATCAGCAGCTGCCGGGTAGCGAGCGCGGTGGCCCCGCCCAGCAGGATCGCGGCGAGGGCCACCAGGGCGGTGACACGGATGACGAGCTGACGGCCCAACGTGCCACGACCGAGCGGGGCGGGCCGCTCGGTCGGAGGTGGGGCAGGGGTCGCGGCGGCGGGGACCAACGCGCCGGACCCGCTCACGCCGCGGGACGCAGCACGTACCCGGCGCCGCGCATGGTGTGGATCATCGGTGCGCGGTCTGCGTCGATCTTCTTTCGCAGGTAGGAGATGTAGAGCTCGACGACGTTCGCCTGGCCGCCGAAGTCGTAGTTCCAGACGCGGTCGAGGATCTGGGCCTTGCTGAGCACCCGCCGCGGGTTGCGCATCAGGTAGCGCAGCAGCTCGAACTCGGTGGCGGTCAGCGAGATGTCGGTGCCACCGCGGGTCACCTCGTGGCTGTCCTCGTCGAGGGTGAGGTCACCGACCACCAGGGTCGAGTCGTTGCGCGCGAAGGCGGCGCCGCTGCGCCGCAGCAGGGCCCGGAGCCGCGCGATCACCTCCTCGAGACTGAACGGCTTGGTGACGTAGTCGTCGCCGCCGGCGGTGAGGCCGCCGATCCGGTCCGCGACGGCGTCCTTCGCGGTGAGGAAGATGACGGGGACGTCCGGGTCGTCGGCACGGATCCGCCGCATCACCTCCAGCCCGTCGAAGTCGGGCAGCATCATGTCGAGCACGATGGCGTCCGGGCGGGTGTCCCGGGCGGCCTTGACCGCTGCGGTGCCCGAGGCGGCCGTGGTGACCTGCCAGCCCTCGTAACGCATGGCCATCGACAGCAGCTCGGTGAGGCTGGTCTCGTCGTCGACGGCCAGCACCCGGATCGGGCTCCCGTCAGGACGCGTGAGGGGTGAGTGAGCGGTGTCGGTGCGAGCCATGGGTCAAGGTTGGCACCGATCCTGTGGAACGGTCTGTCGATCTTCTGTGCGAAAGCTGTGAACCGACAGCTGGGCCGCCCGTTGGACTTGTTGGACGGCCAAAGCCGGTCGGTGAGCTCGTCGAGGGGCCACCCAGCCCGCACCGGACGTAGCGCCTACATGCCGAGTCCGGTCCCTGAACCAGTCGAGGGGCGGAGTCCGGTCCCTGAGCCTGTCGAAGGGTGGAGTCTGATCCCTGAGCCTGTCGAAGGGCCACTCAGCCCTCACCGGACTCAGCGCCTACAGCCGAGTCCGGTCCCTGAGCCCGTCGAAGGGCCCGCAGCCCCCAGCCGAGTCAGCTCGCGCGGCCGAACACCCGTCGAGCCCGGCCGAGGTCCAGGAAGACCGTCTCGCCGCTGGCGTCCTCGACGCCGTCGTTGTCGGTGACCAGGTACACATGTCCGTCGCCGCCGATGGTCAGCCCCTCGACCTTCTCCTGCACCCAGCCGCCGCCGGCCCGGAGGTCGGGCAGCAGGTCCCGGGCCAGCGTCTTGGTCAGCAGGGGCAGCCGGGCCGGACCCGACGTCCGGGCCAGGTCCACGGTGTAGAGACGCTTGACCGCAGCTGCCGGGCCTGAGAGGTTGTCCCGCTCGACCACCGCGAAGCGCGTGCCGCCCAACGCGACGATCTCGGAGAGGCCCACGCTCGAGCCGGCGGCCAGCCGGTAGCCGTACCAGCTCCAGGTGCCGGTCGCGACCTGGTAGCGGCCGATCCGGGTCACCCCGGCGGGGTCGGTGCTCAGCGGTCCTTGGAGCGCGACGACGACCTGCTCGGTGCGCCCGGACCCGGTCACCGCGATGCCCTCCAGGCCCCGGCTGCCCAGCCCGGCGGACACGCCGGCCGGCAACGGGACCCGCCGCTGCACCCGTGCCCTGCTGTCCAGCAGGAGGATCTCGTTGCCGGCACCGGTCGCGCCCTCGGCGGCCAGCCAGAACCCACCGGAGCGTCGGGCGGCCAGGCCCTCCGCGTCGACCCCGAGCGGGGCTCCGTTCTCGGTGAGGGTGAGGGCGGAGGTGATCACCGCCGACGTGTCCCGACGGCGCCCGCTGCTGTCCACCCGCAACGAGAACAGTTGGGTGGGGGAGTAGTAGCTGTCGCTCACCGACCAGAGCCGGTTGGCGCGCTGGGGGTTCGCCGCGAGGGCGGAGAGGGCGCCCCAGCCGATGGGGACGCCGCCCGGCGAGGCCGAGCGGATGGCCGGCGCTGAGGCCGAGGCCTTGAGCTTGAACACCGCGATGGTCGAGCGCACGCCGTCCTCCGGCACGTCCACCTCGCTGGAGGTGATGAGCAGGTTCCGCTGCGGGATGACCAGCAGGCCCTCGGGGCCATTCGTGACGGGCAGCACCTGGACGAACCTCGGGGCGGTCGGCTCGGCCAGGTCGTAGACGGCGACGAAGTTGCCCCGCTCCGCTCCGACGAAGGCGTAGGTGTGACCGTCGAGCGTGCCCACGGTGATGTTCTCCGGCTCGGTGCCCTTGTTCTCCGACCGGCTCTCGGGGTAGAGGCCGTAGGAGATGGCGAGCCGCTCGAACGTGTTGCCCGCGTCCCACACCACCCGTCCGGTGGTGGCGTCGAGGATGCTCCAGCCGCGGGACCCGCCGGCCAGGTCACCCTCGTTGGCGATGGCCACCAGGCCGTTGCCCACCCAGGCGATCCCGTCGGGCTCGCGGGGGACGTCCTGCAGCGAGCCGGTGGGGTCGATCCGGTCGTCCTCCACCGTGTCGATGCCGGTCAGGTCGACCGTTCCGGCGCTGAACGCCCTCAGCACGGTGCTGCGACGCAGGTCCACGACAGCGATGCCGTTGTTCTCCTGCAGCGTGACCGCCAGCTGGTTGCGGCCGTTGATGGTCACGTACTCGGGCTCGGGGTCCTCGGGCGCCACGATCCCCGGCACGCCGGCGAGCGCCGGGGTCAGCTCGATCCGGGTCGGCTGCCAGGTTCGGGGAGCACCACCGAGCCGGAGGCTCACCACGTAACCGCCGGGCAGCTGCGGGATCTCGCCGTCGTTGACCTCCTCGTCCCGCTCGTTCTCGATGGCGATGGCCGCGAAATTACCGCCGGGTGACCCGGCGGGGGACAGGGCGATTGAGTCCGGCTGGCCGCCCAGGTCGATGTCGGCGAGCACGGCCCGGTCGATCAGGGACACCACCAGCAGCTTCCCGCTGGGCCTGGTGAAGCTCGCGCTGGTGTTGACGGCGATCAGGGCGTAGGACTTGTAGACCGCGACCGAGGTGGGCTCACCGCCCAGCGCCAGCGCACCGGCGGGGCGGGGCCGACGAGGGTCGGTGATGTCGGTGAAGGTCACCCGCTCACCGGGGGAGTCGGTGGAGACAAGGGTTCTGCCGTCGGCGCTGGCGGCGGTGATCTCGGCCACCGTCTCCGTGCTGGGGTCGGCCGAGTTCAGGTACACCGGGAAGGTCGACAGACGCTGGAAGGCCGGAGCCGGCGAGCGGTCCTGCGCGGTGGCAGTCGCCGCTCCGAGGATCGAGGTGGACAGCATCGCGGCCATGACCAGGGTGGCGGCGGTGCGTCGGTGCAGGCGTGGTGGCATGGCAGATCCCCCTCGAGGTCGGCGGGCCGTGCTGCCCGCCGAGAGCACCCTGGCAGCGGTGGCCCACAGCAGGGCGTCCAGCAGGTGTACGTCCGGTGAACGACTGGCCTGAGGGAATACCGGGGTCTGGGCGAGGGTTGAGCCTGGTGTGCTCAACTCGGTTTGACGTTCCGTCGGGGTTAGCTCATAGTTGAGTGCAGGACGCTCAAGGCTCAGACTTGAGCGCAAGAGACTCAAGCACATCGAACTTCTTTGTTGGAGGAAGCACACCATGGCTCGTGCAGTTGGCATCGATCTCGGAACCACGAACTCCGTCGTCGCCGTACTCGAGGGCGGGGAGCCCACCGTCATCCCCAACGCCGAGGGCGCCCGCACGACTCCGTCGGTCGTCGCGTTCGCCAAGAGCGGCGAGGTCCTCGTCGGCGAGGTCGCCAAGCGCCAGGCTGTCACCAACGTCGACCGCACCATCCGCTCCGTCAAGCGCCACATGGGCACGGACTGGAAGGTCAAGATCGACGACAGCTTCTACCGTCCGCAGCAGATCAGCGCCTTCGTGCTGCAGAAGCTCAAGCGTGACGCCGAGGCCTACCTGGGTGAGCAGGTCACGAACGCCGTGATCACCGTCCCGGCGTACTTCTCCGACGCCGAGCGTCAGGCCACCAAGGAGGCCGGCGAGATCGCCGGTCTGACCGTGGACCGCATCATCAACGAGCCCACCGCGGCGGCTCTGGCCTACGGCCTGGACAAGGCCGGCACCGACCAGACCATCCTCGTCTTCGACCTCGGTGGTGGCACCTTCGACGTCTCCCTGCTGGAGATCGGCGACGGCGTCTTCGAGGTCAAGGCCACCAAGGGTGACAACCGCCTGGGCGGTGACGACTGGGACGCCCGGATCGTCGACTTCCTGGTCAAGCAGTTCAAGACCAAGTACGGCACCGACCTCTCCCAGGACAAGATCGC
>Ga0210040_10011051_pt1 | contig 10264 bp, 13 predicted proteins | sample CryGeyCG12114_NA_FD_185462 | JGI IMG/M metagenome (GOLD analysis project Ga0210040, IMG submission 185462) | Groundwater microbial communities from aquifer - Crystal Geyser CG19_WC_8/21/14_NA (SPAdes) (version 2) | ecosystem: Environmental > Aquatic > Deep subsurface > Groundwater | place: USA...
TAACAATAGAATCGTGTGACTTAGTCTTTCGAAACGGTCAAGGAAATTTAGTGAATATGGGGAGCATTGCATTTGTAAACAAACGAAAGTAAATATTTGCCGTGTGAAATCTTCGGTCTGAGACTTAAGTTCAAGTTAAAGTACATAACATCATAATCATTCACAAAATAACAACAAGCATAACTATAGGGACCTTGATCATAGCCATATTTTTCGTGGGGACAATGAAAAAGTCGGCTTTCTAACAATTTATTAAGCGATTTTGTGTTTTAATATTTTTGTTACACGAGTCAAGAGTGCACAGCTTTTCAACGGAAAAATATTGTGAAATTCTAAATACAGTGTGCATTGACAACTTTCAGGATAAAAAAATTTCACAGTATCAGTGAAATAACATTTTTAATCTTAATATCTCACATCTCACTGTTATGCTGACCCCCATAGCATTGAGAATGCTTAATCTACATGAACTGTTAGTAGGTAGCAGTTATTTAATTTTGAAGTCGAGAGAAGCTAGTACATTTTGCAATGATGATGCAATTCTACAGAGTACATTCGGTACTTCTACTACTGCTACGAGTATATTTTGTCAATTAGATAAGAAAGAGATAGCTGATGAGACTAATTAATTTGCTGCTGTTGTTGTTTCAAAATCATCTCTTCAGCTTGATACATCTTCCAAACCACAAGAAAATCTCTTCCAAGTCTCACAAATGTGAAAAGCGACGTCATTAGCATTGCAGTAATTGAGATCACCTGATACCATTCCGTTGCACGAATGATAATGAAAAAACAAAGTAATAGAACACTAATGTGGAAACCCAGAAGCAGTCTTGGAAACGATGAGCCACTAAATAAGATCTATGTTAGAAAAAACATCAAATTTAACTTATCAATTACACGTACATGTGTACAGTTCATGTGTTGCAATATCTGTTTATCACCTGAAATCTTGTATGGGCATTATTCCCTGGCTCAGATGCAACACAATAAATGCCTTCCGCTTTGTACAGCTCTCTCTGATGCCTAACAATAGCTCCAGGAACGAAAAGATACTCTCCTGTCCAACTGTGTATGCAAAATAACAGATAGATTGGAAGTTTAGATCTCGTACCAAATTAGAATTTCGTTTAGTTAACAGCTTACAGATTGGATGGAACATGTGTGGGCCTTAATTTTGTCCATTTTCCTAAATGACAAGCCACTTTATGATAGCCGTCACTAAATTCAGGACAAAAAGCCCGGCTCACAAGGAGGCTAAAAATAATCATCCATGATAGTATAAGATGTTGTGAGACCCACCAAAGGTCATAGCTAACATATCCCTGAAAAAAAGAAGGCAAATATTTTTAAATAATTTTTCTACATCTCTGAAAGTATTGTACGTCATAAAAAAATCGCTAACCTGAACAAAACACCAAGGAATAAAACAAGAATAGTAAGCAATAAATGTGCTTTGACAAACGACTCGTTTTATGCGTTTATTAAACTCCTTGCGTAACCCATCTACTTCATCACGGATCGAAAAAGGATTATTGGAGCAAATATGATGGAATGAATAATGCGGTGTGTGCTGGCCATTTATGTTCGAATACATGGTTTCATATTTTGGACTATCAAGTTCCTCCGTCTCCCACAAAGTTTTTAAACGCATTCCGTACACGTAAAAGTACAGAAAGAATCTAGATCACCAATAAAACAAATACAAAATTATCAAAAAGTGTTAAAAAATATTGCATTAAGACAAATGCTGCGAATGTATATTTCATTGAAGAAATACTCACGGGCCAAATAAATACACAGCATGAAGTACATTTAGCCGACCATTTTGCCACAAATGAAATGAAGCTAGAATCATCCATGTGGACATTTGAACTGTAAGAAAAATCTGCAGAACCCAATGCGTCATAACGGGCATGCAATTTTTCAACAGTAAGTACGGAATCCGTCTTCCAAGCAGGGCAAAGACAAAAATTATGACATTTTTGTCCATTAAATGATAACTCTGAAATCAACCCAACAAGAAAATCATTATTTTCATTTGATTTATTTATTATGATTGGATTAGCTATCCATAATGTTCCATCAATGCCAATATATAATTTTAAAAATGCTAGAATAAAATAATTACCATCCCAGATGAATTAAAGCTTTGTGGTAGCCACCACACGGTTCGATATAAATGCAAAAATTGCAAATAAGAGAATAGAGATACATGAAGAATCAGAATGACTTCGTATACTACATTCGACTCCCGAGGTAGCTGGGGTATTTGAATATGCTTCATTTCTACAATAGGACTGTCCCTGAGAAAATATTCAAAAAGCTTTAATACTAGTCAGTCCGATCGCAAAATGTACGTTCAGAACTACTTGTGTGTGCTTGAGCTTGAACTACCACTACTTACTATAGTAGTATTTAGTTTAGTTTAGAGACTCTTCTCGTTCTCCGTATTAATTTACTACCCGTCAAACACTGTGTAAATATTCTTACCGTTCCTCCGGAGGGGGGGTTGTGGCAGGTGGGTAAATAATATTGCCGTGTCGAGCTGACGGAGGTGTCACAACTCTTGCAATCCGTCGACCTCCACCACCCATAGTGTCATGCCCGGCCCAATTACAATTGGCTCACGCTTTCACTGGTGCTTTATTTCAATAATCATTAGATCCCTTCAATTATCAAAAAATCAAGAAGGGAGAAAAATTTGATTATTCACGATTCACGGTCGTTGTTTTGAAATCACCAAAAAAAAGTTTTTAAAATCTGTCTGTGCGAGCTTTCACTGTTTAAATACAGTTAGCGCGTATAGTGAACTCTGGAATTGTTCTATGGCTGGATTGGATTACTTAATAAAGTGGCTTTCTTTAATTTCCATGTTTGGCTCCTTTTCACTATTGCGATTAAAAATATGGCGGCTTCAGTTTGACACTTGTCTTACTACTAGATGGCAGCGGTAGTTCCATCGTAAATCTATAACTTACATTTTGCAATTGCGGTTGTGTAACTGTTTTAAAATGTTTACAAAGACTACAAAGGGAATTTTTTGAAAATAAATTATTGTAATTTTAAAAGAAAAATCTTCTGAGGTTTCTGTAGGGACAAATGTTTGTGTATAAGTTGCACTACCGCGAAATGTGTAGATACATTATAGACTTCTTATTTAACCCTTGCAACAACAAAAAACGTTTGTGAGAACGTTTTGAACATTTCACGTCTTTGACTCGTAGCAACTTCATACAATAGAAACCCAAGTTATTTATTTAGCCAGTCACAATGGCAAAAAAACGTAAAGGGGTGAAAAAGGGGAAAAAGAAGCAGAAAGCCCGTCTTCGAAAATATGATTTGGATCTTTTTGGTACAAAGTTTAATCATGCATGAATGAGGTTTAAGATTTCTTGTGTTTTGGATTCAATGAAAAAAAAGAGATGCTAAAGAGATAATCCTGTATAATTTTTTAGGGTTGATTACCTTCACTCGATATCTTGGAGCTCCTTTCGAGGAGTTTATGTACTCCAAAGATAAAAAGCAACATAAAAAATTCAATGACACGAAGAAAAAAAAGAAAAAGAAGGAGGTCGTTGTTGCCAAATTGCCCATGTTTCCGCCTCCAAGGGATGAGCGATTGCAAGCTAAATTAAAACGGAAAAAGCGAAAAGCTAAGCCACCACCTGATATTATTGCTCCTCTATCCAATGTAAATAGAATTCATATAGAAAGAACAACGCGACCACAAAAAGAAGTTTCGGAAGAAGGTACGCGCACATGCTTAGGCAAAAAAAAGTTTTTGTTTTTAAACTACAAGTGCAGATGCTTATCCCGTAAAATCTAAATATTGCATCAATCGTATGTAGGCTCAATAATGGATGTAATGTGTGGAAAACGGTACCCTTTGCTACCTAGACCCTTACCACACGGAGGTGTGTACGGAAATCCGAAATGTGGCATGTGCAAATCAAAAGGAGGTTTGACAAAAACTCTGTTTGGCATGCTACACAAAAAAATGCGCTCATTGATCAATACTCAGTTTGGTAAAGCCAAGTACATTATTCAGGTGTGGCTATACAGTAGTTTCTATTAAAAAAATTATAGATCATAATGCAAATGTAATTTTGTATGGTAAATAATAATAAATAAACTAATAAATAGTAATAATAATGAGTAATAATAAACAAAATCATGCCATTAATTTAGTGGATGCTGGAACGCATGCTGAATACTCTAAAATGCTATGAAGACTATTTGAAAGTCATCACAGAAGAAATGGGACCCGCTCTGGATGAGTTGGATCAAAATGAATGATAAGAGAAATTCTACAGCTTTAGTTAGAAATATCTTTTTCAAACGCTATGCAATGCGCTGATTTTGCTTTTGCTTTTTACAAGGATGACCACTTTGAAGTAAAAAAGTTGATTGAGCAATGGCGAAAAGAGCAGTACGAATTGGATGAGTTAAGGAAGCAATACAGACATCTCAAACGCAATAAGCAGCAACTTGTTGACGAAGCCACAGCAGCTGAGTATCAACAGTTACAAGATGTATTGAAGTCACGAGAGTTTCTCCCATTTAAAAAAAAATTATATTTCATGCATGCGTGTTTGCAAATTATAGCTGGAAAATAATGTAGCAAATTTGGAAAGAAAATTAAAGGAATCATTGGATATCCTAAAAGACTGGAGAGAAAATCCTCACAAGATTTCTAAACCTGAACAAGAATTGGAGGAGAAATTAGAAAGGCTAAGAAATGTACTTAAAGGAAAAAGTTATAAATGCAATAATTGTTTTTACTATAATGAGTGCATTTATGTTCAGATTCTTCAAACTATTCTGAATGAGCGAGATGCACTTTGCCATATTTTGGAATGGGAAGCACAGACCTTAGCAGAGGAGAAAGTTCCTGAGCTATTGAATCGTTTTGAAGGAATTTTCAAGGAAGTTGTACGCTATTTTCACCCAGGGTGGCTTCGCTTTCATATTGAGACTAAGCAAATCCAAAGAGTATGCAATTTTTTAATTTAGCATAGTTATAAATGCAACTGGGGCTACATGACATCCGAAATTGTAGGAAATGGATAAATTGACCAAATCTAATCACTATTTACGGCACGATGTGGAAACCTATGCAGGACAGGTTCAAAAGCTTCGAAGACTTGCTAAGCTGAAAGAGGCTCACTATTTTGACAAATTTTATCGAACGGACATTGATGATAAATTAGTCAATGCAAAGCGTCATTTATGGCTCAGCAGAGGTTCTTCAACCCGAAAAAGTATCCCAACTGTTTTTGGATATCCTCGGACTCCGTTTGTTCACTCCTAGATATTCATGCTGCCTAAAGACGAACCAAATAGACTTAAATATTTTGCACAAAGAAAGATTCGAAATCAAAATTCTAAATCTAATGTTGATAGCATCCTTTATCAAGGTGAATGTACGAATTAATCAATGATATTGAATTCTATGAGTATGGTCTGAGCGGAGCACTTCAACAGGATAGCTCCTTATTTTGGGTTTGGGTAATAAATAGCACGCTCTTAAAAAAATTGAACTTTTGTCTAGGAACTTATTGATTGGTGCTAACAATGTAGATGTAATAATCTGGCCTTGTACACTATGATTTGACATTGTAATGCTAATCTTATATCTCTATGAACTTCAATGACGGCACTACGCAGTGTATGCTAAAATTGATGAATGGATTGCATGTCTTACGAAAGCGTACGGACGGAACAATAGAAAACGATGTGTTGCGTAACATAAAAAAAACTTGTCACCGAAAAGCGCGCATTGAATAGCAACAAAGTCGTTCAAAGAAAAATAAATTAAAAATTTGTAATACAAAATTTGGAGAAAGCATGTTTAAGAAATGATAAAAAGTTAAAAGTTGCAAACAAATGTGTACCACCAAGTTAAAATATGTTGGTGTTGGAGCTGAGATTCAGATTGAGTGACAGAGGTTTTTTATTGTAAATAAGCAAAGTTGTGATTATGACTGGACTGCTGACTTGTGATTTGTGATTAATTTAAACGATGAAAGTTAAGCCGTTTAGTGCATATAGTTGAATTAAAAAGTACTAGGACTTCGACACAAGTTTAAATTCATGGTTCCACCATGAACTCCAATCATCAAATGTACAAATCCAGTGATCTAATTAGACCGGAACTAATGAGTTTGGACGTCTTGTTGGACATTCTAATGCAGGTAAAGCTGGCATAGTACAGACTTTGAGGTTGTATAAATTAACAGCTAACAAAAATAAGAAAGCGATTGAACTAATTGATAATTAGCTATCTATCTATCACTAATAGCTCGTGTTTTATCATTGCAGAAAGGTGCCGCTCGTGATACGAATCTACCCAGAACGAGAGAGGAAGCCTTGGAACTATACAGCAGATTGGTAAAACCCCTTCCCCAAAGACAATATGATACTCAAAGACGATTCCAGTCTCGATTAGCGAAGCGAAGAGGCAGCAAAGGCCATTTGCACTCGCCGGCACCCAGTGACTGCAAAATGGACTGTGATGACAATTATTTTTCAGAAATTGCACCCCAGAGTCTACAACAGAAGGCGACTATAAGTGGTTCAAAAAGTAGTCAAGATTCCAATAGTTCGGCTTCGGTACTGTCGGCACAAGCCAATCGAAAACGATCGCCTCAAGTTCAAAGTCATATGGACACTTCAGACACAGACATGGACTCATCTGCTGACCATTCATCAAAACGAGCTAAGGTTCCTATTCTTTGGCCTTAAAGAAGTGGCGTCGAATTTGTTTGCCTATATTCGTTTTGACGATCTCATCAATATCCAATCAGATATTGAATGCTTCTATGTTATTTGTTACTACAGGAATTAAATACACTTGCAACCAACCCCCGACTGACAGAATAAATATAATTATTTAATGAAGATTGTGTACGTAAGAGATGCGATTTTATTTTATTCATTAGTCATCGTTAACATTTAATGAAAATACAGAATATAAGAAGATGAAAAATTTAAATAATATGAATGTACAATGTAGTCAGCATAAGCTGTATGGCTAGAGATTAGTGACTGACGAACACTTGTCACTTTAAAATAATTTCCTGGATAAAATTAGACTTGTAAGAAAAGTGTGGTCTAGATACCATATATGGGCATAGCATGGGAAAGGATACGGTTCCATTTTTCTCACAATATTTTAAGTTGGTAACAAACTAATGTTTCACAAGCTTCTGAAGGACTAGAATACTGTCAAGTTATAGTATAGCAGTTCTTTTCGGGCGAATTATAAAAAAGTTGGTTGGCACACCACATCTCTACACCTATTTTAATTACAAGAGTATACGATTAGAGATTCTCAAACATTCAGTAAGTAATCAAAATTAATGACTGATTCAAGATTTGACATTGGGTTAAAGTCTTTTTGTACATGGTAACTAAAATTTAAATGCTGGTTTGGACTGTGGACTTAAATCTACACCGGTGTTTCCTCTTCGGCTATTTTAGTGAGTGACCATATTTCTGTATCTGTAAAAGGTGAACAAAACCATTACTCCATTAGAAATTATTTTTTCCTCTTAAAACCACACAACACACTCAATCAACACAGTGTCTACCAGTACAACGGGCATTAAAAAACGATAATATTCAATCAAAACACAGTCTTGAAGTATCAGTTACTTAATTCAGTCTCCAGTGGCATGATTTCCGTGAATTTTGTTAGTTTGCTGTGAAGAAAGTATTATCTTGGCGTTGCATTGAGAAATAAGCGTGTGTTCTGAAGTTAGGAGCGACTTATCAAACGCATATTCACCCTGCTCACTAAGAAGTACAAACTATGGTTTTAGTTGCTAACTAGATTTTTTTTACCGTCCCAAACTTTCGAGTTTAGACAAAGTAATTATGGTAAGCAAGAAGCGAGTGTACGCTATGCTGACGTTTAAATAAAATCTGGTCAGTTTGATCACAACAAGAATGCCATTCACCAGCGAGCACTAAATTCACATGAACTAGTCAGCTGTTTCGCGTGCTACAAATTATACGACAAAATCATACCAAAATGCTTAATCCTTTGGACAGTGTTGACAGAAGACTTAGGAGTGTTTCCATTTCCTTTTTGCGTTAGAAATAAATTGCATTTTTCAAATTTCCACCTAATTACGACGTTGTAATTGAAAACGAACAAAAAAAAAACGAAAGTAAAAAAGAAAAGACTAACAACATAAGAAAAATAATACAGCTAATCATAATGTATCATATCATAAATCAAATAAGGCAAACATTGAACTCACTTTCAAAGCTTCCAGAAATGCCGTTTTCTTCGGGTGGTTGCTCTTCCATTTGAGTCAACATCGGTTCTGCTTCATTTCCAACTACAGTTTCATTTTGTTGACTATGAAGTATGTCCTTCGAAGAACTTGACAAGTAGTAACCACTTGTCAGAGAAACACTGTCACTGACCTGTGAACCATTTGTCATCAAGTTAGTTAAAATTAAATGGTAGTCATGATCTAGTGTCACCACTCTACCCACTTTTTGTCTACGATTTAAAAACCTTTTCACACATGGCCAAATAAAGATGCTTACCTGAATCAATTTTCGTACCACATCTCTTCCTATAATGTGATCAAATGTGACTCGAAGAAATTCGTCGGACATGATGGTCAGACGGAGTTTGTCCCTATGCCACACTAGTAGTTTACTTTCCTCAACTGCAGTTATAGTTACCTATATGATACAAAGAAGCACAAATTCATTCTTCATTCTTATTTATAAGGTCTTTATTCCGAAACAGTACCTGAAAGAGCTCATCTGTGGACACTCCAAAATATTCAGGTGAATCCACGAACTGATGCGGTAGTATGATGTGCAATGGTCGTCCCTGTTGGGATACTAATAATCTGTAAAAATTAATGTGCGCAACATATTTAGATCCTGTAGCAAGTGCTTAAAAATTGAAATCGAACTATTGGCCAACAGTAACCACCACTAGTGAATAATATTTAGTTACCTCCCGGAAAGAAGCAAAGACAAAGAATCTACTCGGGTTGTTTTCTCAACAGCGTAATTTTCGCCTTGGTGAAGTAGGCGTGTGCTTCTTTTGCAACTCAATACCCGAGAAAATTGGCTTTTGGATACTTGAAGAGGTTGAAATAATTTCCGATACACCTGCCAAAGAAAATGAAATTAAAATTATTTACTCCAGCAAAATGTTTAAGCATGGTATAGTATTTTAAAAAGTACCTGTACTACGTCCTTGCCAAACCCTCTCCGACACAAGCCTGCCCCTGTGCCACAGCAGAAAGAGCAAATCCTCCAGAACAAGTCACCCAAACTGATGACTAATAAAGCGCCATTCCAAGCTATAATATCCATAGACTTGAGTGCAAAGTAACCCCAGAGTATCATCAAAATGGAGTAGAGTGTAGCTAACAGTCTTCCAATTGCGGGACATTTGCCGGAAAAACAAAATAAAAAGTAAAGGAGAAGACATGTGTTGGCCAGTTGGAAGTACATGTGATGAAGTGGAGTCCATCTTGTAAATAGATCTGGAGTAAGCAACCAAGCTGTTATCCCTTCAGCTGATTTTCGAAAAGCTGTACTATTGATAAGAGATAATGACGAGGACACATCTGTGTCACATGGGTGAACGTATTGGTCACCCCCACCAATTGAGGATCTGCCAGTTTCATCCTGGGATGACTGTGGGTATTCCGAGTCGAAACTGTAGTCGTCATCTGCACTTACATCCCTACCCAGAACGCTCATTATGGGGTTAACTTATTTAACTGACTTTTCACTTGCGGAAATGAAGAATATGAAGATGAACAATGAGCATTTAGGGTTTTCTTTAGAGATTCGTACAGGAAATAGACATGGAGATTCTTTTGCTGTATCCAGCTTCCACCTACCCTACCACTTCCGGTTTTTTATTTTTCCAACTTCACCAAAAAATCAAAACTATATACTATCATTTTCCTATATTTTCCTTAAAATACATAGATGACCCAAACGTCACATTTATTGAATAAACACAGACCATCTGAATACTTATATAACGGTACTTTTTGTAGACTCCCAATTTGGCATCGTAAATTTGTTTAATTTTAATTTAAACAACAAACTCTTTAAATTTATCTCTCTCTTCTTTTAGTCTTCAGTCTTCACTTTCAGTTTTCACGACAACACGAACTACGAACTAGCGCGCCCGAATGTAAATGGATGATGCTGTGAGTGAGAAAAACGAAAGTGAATATGCGCAACAACTGTGTAGGGTAAAAATCAT
>Ga0210040_10011052_pt1 | contig 10263 bp, 5 predicted proteins | sample CryGeyCG12114_NA_FD_185462 | JGI IMG/M metagenome (GOLD analysis project Ga0210040, IMG submission 185462) | Groundwater microbial communities from aquifer - Crystal Geyser CG19_WC_8/21/14_NA (SPAdes) (version 2) | ecosystem: Environmental > Aquatic > Deep subsurface > Groundwater | place: USA...
GTGGAGGTAGGTAGTGCTAAGGTGCGCAGGTCACTGATAGCTTGTTGCTGCTAGTGGCATAATTCACCAGACGGCACCGCTTTGGCAATGTGTTTATTCTACCAAGCAGCTTGGATTTCACCAGACGCGAAATCCAAGCTCTTGATATGGTAGGACTCGGGACATCGACGTTCAGTAGTCTATCCAGACGTTGGGCTCGCTACGATTGCAGTCAACTTGGAATTTAGAATCGACAGTGTTGGTAGTAGAGCCGGCTGTGCCTCAGAGCTGTTTCCCAGCATGAAAGGGTTCCTCCACTCTTCGACCCAGGCTGAGTACTGTATCTGTTCGCCATGATGAACTCTCGGCACACATTGAACAAGCACGGTCCGCAACAGAGACTGCAGCCTCAAGAACTTAGTATAGCTCGAGCCTTCCACAGGACGGATCATGGAGTGAGAAGCCATGTGCAAAAAAGGAATGTGATTGAGCGTGTTACACTCTTACCAAGATAAAAAGTGCTGTAGTAGCCAGATAGGCTGTAGTTGTGAGGACTTTGAATCCTCTGCTTTGCATAGATCCCTCAGATACATCCTTGCAACCTTGACTTCATGAACAACCAAGTATCCGCCATCTGAATATGGCTACGAGATCTTGCGAAATGTTGCACTCAGATTGATTCCACATGATCGCACATCTCATAATCCTTATCATTGACAGCGTTGAATCCATGAAGGCGAGCGTCCTCCGCTCGGCTACACTGGTAGTTCTTGAATTTGCGTGCATCGAGCTTGGCTTCGAACATTTCGTCGATTTCCTCAAGTGTGCGATCCTTGGTCTCCGGTACGCAAAAATAGACGAAGAAGAAGATGAGAACATTAGATCCGAAAAATATGTAGCCATATTTACCACCCTTTGAGCGAACATTAGCAGGCGCTGAACTCAAGAAGGTTGTACTTACCCAGTTTAGTTCCAGAGGATTCAGGAAGTACGGCGCAGTGTAGGTCGAGACCCAACTCCAGAGAAAACCTACACCTATCGCCATACCGAGAGTGTAGCCGCGCAAGCGTTGCGTCGGTATCTCTCCTGCAGACAGATACAGGTATGGAGCAATGCACATATTGTAAAAGAAGAGGAATATGATGGTGAACGACACCAGTGCCCTGCCCCCTGCTACACTAGTGGGATGGAACTGATAGACCAGAGCCGCTATGAGCATGCAAGCAGCTTGGGTGGCAAAACCGATTAGTAGAATCGTTCGCCTTCCAATGCGCGTGATAAGCCACATCGAAAAAAGGGTAGCGATAAGCCCAGCAGCAGTCATACCGACGACTTCCTCGAAAGCCTTCGTTTGACCTGTAATAGCGAAGAAGTAAGTCCCAAAGATTAGGAACAACACCGCCCCGGAGCCGCCAAGGCACGTCATCAGCCCGAGTGACAGCAGTGTCCGACGAAGATTAGTCTTGCGGAAACAATCGAAGAGTGCAACGCCCTCTGTAAGAGATCTCTCCGACGCGAGGGCTTCCTTGATTTCCTGCAACTCTGCTGCGAGAAGCTGCGGGCTTGTATTCTTATGACGAAGTTTTTTCAAAGCTCTTTCAGCTTTCTCTGGCTTATTGTGTTCAACAAGCCATCTTGGGGTCTCCGGCATGAAAGGTAAGGCGAGTGATAGTATCGTTGGAATGATGAAGAAAATGCCGAGTGGAATGATGTAGGCATTCTTGTTCATAATTTTTGAGGTAGCATTGTCCACAATAGAGCCGACAAGCAGACCCAAGGAAACAAGGACGTTAAAGCCACCTAGGAGGGAGCCTCGCTGGGTAGCGGGAGCGCACTCATGAATATATAGTTGCGGGAGTACGTCCAGAAATCCAACAGAGATGCCAACAATCATGCGAGCCACATAAAGTGTAGGAAGATCTTTGGCGACAATCATAAGGACGATTCCCAGCTGGTTCAGGACGCAGCCGATGAAGATGACCCATTTGCGGCTTAGATATGTGCCTATAGGGCCAACAGCTAAGCATGCGAAGAACGACCCAAGCGACATCAAAGAGCTGATCAATTGTTGTACTGTTGGGTTGATACCCCAGCCAAGAGCTGAGGTGTCCGAAGGGAATCCGAATACCATAAGGAAGCCAGGCATTGCTTGGAAGCCGGCAATGGCTCCAAGATCGAGACCTGAATGGATTAGTCGATGAGCTGAATCTACGAGCACATATGGGAAAACGCACCCAACTGAAATCCACCAAGACAGACGATACCGCAGTAGAGGAAGGAGCGGTAATGGTGGAAGAAGTTGCTCTTGATGGAGACAGGCTCTTGCACAAAGGCTTCGCCAGCCATAGTCGTGGCGGTAGTCGCCTCGGTCTTAGACATCGTGTGGGTGGTCGATCGAACTTTCAAGGGGAGAATTCTGATGCGAGGACGTGGGTTGGGCCCGTGGTGCTGCAGCAGTATTTATGAACTCCTACCGACTGAAGGGTACACTGGGGTCAAGGAACCAAAACTTGATGGTCACAATACCAGGTGGGTCAACTGATTGAGCAATGGCCCGTTGTGTATCTAGAGTCGAGCTTCCCCGTGGGGAACACACCAGTATTAGAGGCCTAGGCGACCAATTTGCCGAAAACTCCAAGCGACAAGCTCGTTTTGGTCCTAGATAAACGAGGTATGCACCAATAGTCGTGATACTTCCGCTGTATGTGGCAAACATCTGTGAGAAAGGGTCGAGCTGAGAGGCTGGACTGGTTCCGGGGCTGCAGAAAGCGTACCATCGTAGCGTGCAGACTTAGTGGGCTAGGTCCAGCCAGCGTTCGGCTTAGGTCCGGGAACGACGGAGTGGGACACCCACGCCGATAGCACTTAATTCGTTCTTGTTCAGCTTGTACTCTCTAAGCAATCATTTCGCGTACCTGCGGACCCGATGTGTCGCTGTGCTTCGAGATCCAGGACACTGGTTACCAGAAGTTGCATATGTCACGGTGGAAAAACAAAGTCCGGCTCCGTGCAAACACCCGGAGCTTCAACGTCTCACGTGATAGTCTTTAGTCATGGGCGTCACGGAGGTCACGTGAGAGTTTCACTCCCATATTACAACTCATTTCCGATGAACCTGCCGTAGCACCGATTTGATGTCTGAAAAGTAGTAAATATATGTATTTGCTACCTGCGGATGGATACGAGAACTTCGAGAGTTAACGTGAACATAAATGGGGTAGGCGGGATGCTCCAGCGGTGCAGCGATGTAGGTCGAAGGAAGTCGAAAAGACTCGGGAGGGCCGAGGAACTGTGCACGAAAGGAATTGATGAGCGCTAAAATGAGTCATGCCCAAGGCGAGTTGACCGAAGACAATGAAATGCGAATGAACCGCCGCGGAAGGACAGGCATACTTACCGGTCTGGTTGGTGTGATGTGAAAGAGAAAGAGAGGAAGTGAAAGTGAACGCGAGAGATCAAGTAGCTAATGCCAAGCCTGTCTAAGGCCAGGCCGCATAGAGCCTAGCTTAAAATAGGGTATCGAACACTGGTAGGCGGCGATGTGTTTAGGGAGGAAGGAAATTTATACTGATTACCTGCTAGTAAATGGACAGACGGGAGAATCTTCTTGATGACGGTTCGTAAGAGACACAATACCAGCGGCGGTAGACATTCGAAACCACCTGGGCATGTGAGTGCCTACCTATTGGTAGGTACTTGGCGGTCTTTTCATCCTCCAACAACGCCGAATCTTGGCAATCTAACCGCAATAGATAGTTGCCCATCCAATCGCAAATGAGGTACTGGTAACTTTCGTCGACCTAATATACCAGCTGTGCCCCATATCTACATCTCCGCGCAAGCAAGTGAAAGCACTGACTGCCTACTGCCTGTCGAGCACGATCCGGCCCCGAATCGACCGGCCCTTGCATACTGACCAGGGGTGAGCCTGGGGCGTACTTCGCTTCTGTCAACTGGCGTGCATTCGCGCCTGTATGGCCCTCGGCCGCGGCGACCCGCTGTCACCAAGAAACTCCGTCATTTGTTTACCCGGCATCAAAGACATCTGGTCCTAGACGACCTATTGGCTTACAACCACACACCAGCTAACTCCCTTGGCCTTGCAGTGCTACGCCTGTACCAAGTGCAGCGGTGACTTTTCAGGTCGACATGCCGAAATACGTGCGCCGACAGCCTCTAATAGAACGACTGCAAGCCTACCTCAACCCCTACGACTTTCTTCTTTGGCTGTCCGAAGAGCTTGAGTCGAACGGATGGGATGAATTGGAAAAGGGATGGGCACTGCCAATAGGCGTCGGACTGAACTTGGTCTTCGTCATTGCAAGAGCAAACACAAAGAGGACAACACGCAGTTACGATGATGTCTTCGGGGAAGTCAGAGGCACAAGCTGGTGGGTGTGGTTGGTAAGGATTGGTCCTTCTACAGCCTTGAACCGGAATTGATGCGGAAATCTAGGCGACTTTCATTGTACATTTTCTAATCCTGTTCTCGGTCGTCAATGCTGTCTACACCTTTTGGCGCAAGCGGCATTACCGCCTCTTCGAGAATTCTGTCGATGCAGTTCCAAGCACACCGTCTGCACATCGAGTCAGGGTCGACTCCTCCCCTGTTTCTTCCTCACCTCTGCGTTTCCTGTCGAGCATGATTGGCACAAATTCCGCGCAGTCAAGAGCACATTCGGATGCGCAAAGAGATGTTTGGGAGGTCGCAGTCTGGGACCCTTTACCTGTAGCTTTGCGACTCTTCTGCTACTTCAGCCCCGGACATGTCATGATATACTGGCTGTTTCTACCGACCTTGCCTGCCGACCCCCGACCGAGTACAACCATTATGACTGCCTTCGTTCTGGCATTGTTGTTGTCCTTACAACTATCACTGCTACAGACTCACTTTTCACAACAGAGCAAAGACGCCGCACTGATCTCGAAAGAAGTGTTACATGAGTACGACACGAAATATGTGCGACCTCGAACTCAGCCATTGTATCGCGACGTTGGCACGCAATTTAGCGAGCGAGCATCCTACGGATCTGGCAGAGACGAACAGTACAACACCGTCGAAACTCACACACCCATGGTTGTGATAAACCGAGGCTTCCAGACGAACCCAAACCCAAACTATACTAAATACACTGATCCTGACGGTGTCACAACCAAAACATCAGGCCTCCGTCACAGAACATCAACGCCAAACTTCAAGACACCTGCTCAGATTTTTGAGCCTTCCTCGCCTGCACGTGCTCTAACTGCCATCCGACAACCCACGTTTCGACCTACATCGGGCGATGGAGGAAGTCTCGGCGTCTATTCGCATGCTGCTTCACCCTTGCGCAAAAGCGCTTCGACGAACTTCTCGAGACATCAGCAACTCAATGGTCACCATGCGGAAAGGGAAACCCTCAGTCCGGAAAAAAGACCACAAAGTCCGGAGAAGAGGATGAGCACGCCGTCTGCTGGCATGAGTACGCTGGCGGCCTCTCAACGCTGGGGTCACTTGAAGCCAGACCGCAGCAGGCGCGAAACTGGGCGCTTTTAGTCTACCACTTGTGTGCTATTATCATGGTACCCATGCCAGCATAAAACTTCATATGTATAACATTTCCACCTAGGTAGGCCGCCTCCCGTTATAGGGAAACGGAACCTGGGTATGTGTAGGCTCATGATACGCAGATGTTACCACAGTCACTCCTTCCAGAGATTGCTCGGCGGGATAGTGTATGACGATGATTTGAGTTGACAATTGGGCAGGCACGTCCGTGTATACCGACATGGTTCATCAAGCGGGCTTGGTGCATTCTTCGTCACATTCTTGCTCCAATTTCATAGTAACAGTATCACAATGCCATTCTTCAACTTGCGTCGGAGATCCTCCCAAAGGACCACTGCAAAAGCTCCACTGGATCGCGGAACATCGTTATCATCCACATCCTCAACAAGTCGAAAAAGTACTGATACAATTATCGTCCATGGCGCTTGGCGCGTCCCTCGCTCTCCCTCATATTCGACCCAAGTGGATGACAAACGCAGGCAAGAAGAGTCGGACAGCTACGAAAGACTAGACTCCAACGGCCAGCTCTGCAGACGCAGCATCATGCGGCCAGTCAACCATGAAGACTACCTTGTCGCTAGAGGTGCCAATCCGCGAACTGGACTCATCACGCCTATGGTGCATAGTGCTAATGGCTCTATGAGTAACGATGACCCGTTCGACAGCCGGTTTCGAGGTATACCATCCAAATGGCGTCAACGTGGTGATCAGTGGGTAAGTCTGGATGCAGAGCAGCCGACGCCACCGGCAACCAGTCCTCAACATCTCCTCAGACCCATGCGCACCCCTGCAAAACTAGCCCCGTCGAAGCCCCCTCTAGAAGGAATAACCATCACCCGCAAGCCGGTTGGCAGTCCTCCAGGCAAACCACAAAACCGACGTCCTTTTTTAGGCCCATGTCCGCAGATGAACGATGGCCCATACCCACAACGTCCCTACCCGACGAGCCTCCGGATGCACAGAAAGATGCCAAGGTCGATGCCGATGACGTCCAACTTGACGAACATGGAAGACTTTGTCAGGATACCGTCCAATACCAACACCATATCCACGAACACAAGCACATCCACACCCATACCCATGTCTATAAGAGAGGAGTCACGAGGGACTGTGCCAAGGTACGCACCAGTGGCAGCTTCGATGAATTCGAGGTCGAGACAGAGATACGGCCATCCTATGATCGCCAAACCAAGCACATTCGCAAAAGTGGAACGCATGGACACGGGCATGGGCAGCGTCGCTACGACATCAACCCCACTGCTGCGCAACCGCCACAGAGCTATGTCTCGACCGCAGATGCCAGCAAGACAAGAAGGCATGCCCAACATCCCCAGAGTCGGCCCCTTCGACATGGCCGAGACCCTGGACTTCGTCGACATGTACTATCCGCCGAACGTAACAAACGCATACGCAGGGAGGCCTCTATGCAGCATGATCGACAGGCCCCTGGTACCAGACCTCTGGAGAACGGACCCCATTCAGAAACAAGAAACCACCTGGCAAGAGATCCCTCAGAGGCTGAATGGCCTGGCCAGGGAATGCACGAACTGTCACAATTGTTACGAGGAAGACAAGCAACCCAGTACAGATGGGCTCACCCATACGTCAGGCAACCAAGCATACGCCGTCGAGCAAAGAGGTCACCGCTCAAAGAAGAGCAACGCAAGCACGGCACCGGAGTTCTTCGAGAGCGGTCCGAGAACTCCCCAGGGTGGACATAGACCAACGAACAGTAGGTCAGAATTCGCTCCGCAGGCTGTCATAGCTCCCACTACACCCACTAGCAGCATGGGAGATACGACGTCCACAGCGGACGGGATGCAATGGGGAGAAAGTGAGGTCGACGAGCGTGACCACGCGGCCTGTTGTGAAACTTGCTGCAAGGAGGAGAATTGGCATACAGGATGCCTAGGCCATCCTAGCCCCACCGACACCAAGGCCGTGATCGAGCTGGACACATACACGGCGAACGAGGGCAGGAGGGTGTCAGGTGGTAGAAAGCGCTTCTCCCGGGGCAAGAAGGAGGATCTTAACTCGGCACCGATGTGGACCTTTGTGGCGGATGTGGGAAGAAGTCTCCTATATTTGCTCATTGCGTTTGGGCTGGCGGCATTGGTAGTGAGTGTAGTGGGTGTGGTGGTCAGTTTGGGAAATGTATTGCTGAGTGTGTCGAGGATAGTGTTGTGGGCTTGTGGTGTGAGAGGTTAGGCAGGAAGAGATTATTGATTGGAAGATCACGTGGTAGCCGGGTAGTAGAGAATAGATTGTATTATCTCCTGCAGTCATTGCGTGGTTTGTGTTGAGGCGACCAGAGGCATGGTTGAGAGGTGCTTATCAGGGTGTTTTGAGCTAAACATCTCTAGCAGGACGGTTTACTGATGTCGAGCAGGGGAGATAGTTTGGTCAGGTTGCCATCAGTTTGAGCTTGGACATGAGCTCCTCGCTCTACAGCCTGAGAGCGAGGCTGGAGGCTGAAGGCTGAAGAGGGCACGTGCAGCCTGATCTCGTTTCAGCTTCCCCGTCGGATCTTGGCGCCGATCTGTTGACACTGACTGCGTGGTCCGTGCCCTATGACGTCAAGTCAGCGCCCTCCCCACTGGCAGTGCACTCCATGGCAACTTGAGCTTTCCAAGTTTCTGGTGGCATGAGCTGCATCGTGCTACTCACACACAATACTTATACAAATTCATCCTGCGCAGTGTCAACGCGCTAAATTGGGGGAGTCAATCCTCAAGGCCATCCTTAATTATCCAAAATCACGATCAGGGCTACCGCCGGGCCAAGTCCTCGCAATGGCTCCCAATGCACGTGAGACCAATCTCGATGTTGACTACGTGATTAGATACAAGGTTCCTACCTCGGGTACGTAGACATGCCCAAACGATGTTCTGTCTCTGACTCCATGCAGGCAAGCAACCCGCCGCAGCACAATTCAGCAAGTTAATCAGACTCCTCGCCGATGTGGGCCTGCAGACCGAAGTCCGACACGGAGACGAGAACTCCTTGCTCGTGTTCGTCAAGGCTGAAGATGAGAATGTGTTTGCAGATGTCGTGTACAGATCCAGGATAAAGGATTGGCTACATGGTGTTCGCCAGATTCAACCCATCAGGGACACGGCCGAAACTCTGATGACTGAACCTTTGACCGAGTCAGAGAGACACCGACAAATTCACCATGTAATCACTTGTCCAAGAGAAGAGGGTGGAGCAGGTATCATACCAAATCATGGAGAGTGGAAGAATGTTGACGCCATATTTCCTCTGCACGATCATGTTCGCAACAAGAAGTGGTTGACTGAGTTCTCATCAAAGACGTTCTTGACACCTAGCGACCTTGATCACATCAAGGATACGGTTGGTGAAAAGGTTTGTCCCGCGTACCCACGGTGTGGATAAAGTTGACCTCTACAGATTGGCTACTACTACGCCTTCCTCCAATCCTATTTCCAGTTCATGGTCTTTCCCGCAGCTTTCGGCTTTTCGTGCTGGGTGCTGCTTGGCAGCTTCTCACCAATATACGCCATTGTCAACTGCCTCTGGTGTGTCGTGTTCATTGAATACTGGAGGAGACAAGAGTCGGAACTGGCCATTCGATGGGGTGTCAAGAACGTCTCCTTCATCGAAGACAAGAGGAAAGAGTTCAGGCCAGCGAAGGTTGTGAAAGACCCAGTCACGGGTGAAGACGTTGCCTATTTCCCTCACAGGGAGAGACTCAAGCGACAGATGCTACAAATACCGTTGGCTCTGTTGTCAGTTGTGGCACTAGGTTTGGTTATCTGCACATGCTACGGCATCGAGATCTTCATCTCCGAGGTCTATAACGGCCCTCTCAAGTCTGTCCTGGTCTTCCTTCCCACCGTCCTCCTTACTTTAGCGATACCTACCATCAGTGGTCGCCTTACTGGATACGCCGGACAACTGACAAACTATGAAAATTACGAGACCCAAGGTGCCCATGACCGGGCCATGATATCGAAGGTCTTTGTCATCAACTTTATCACGTCATACCTAGCGCTCTTCCTGACATCGTTTGTATACGTGCCTTTCGCATCAGTCCTCGTACCATACCTAGACATCTTCAATTTGACAGTTAGGCCCTTCGCCGAAAACGAGCAACAGATGTCCACACCACCATCCGGCGCGTTCAGCATCAATCCCAACAGACTCCGCAATCAAATGATCTACTTCGCAGTTACCGCGCAGCTTGTCAACTTTGCCCTCGAAACTATACTGCCAATCGTTACGCAACAAGGCACGAAGAAGTACAAAGAGATGCAAGCGTCACGTGCGGAAAAGAACGGTGGTACGGCGCCGAACGTCTCGGTCAACGATCCACCAGAGGAGAGCGATTTTCTTGCCCGTGTGCGCGAAGAAGCAGACCTTCCAGAGTACGATGTCACCTCCGACCTTCGAGAAATGTGCATACAATTCGGATATCTTTCTCTGTTCTCTGTTGTCTGGCCACTGACACCGTTGTGTTATTTTGTCAACAATTGGATTGAGCTTCGAGGAGACACTTTGAAATTGACGGTCGAGTCCAGGCGCCCCAACCCAGCACGGGCAGACAGCATCGGACCATGGCTTGACAGTCTTGTCTTCTTAGGCTGGCTCGGCAGCATCACCAGCGCCGCTCTTGTCTATATGTTCAGCGGTGACGGCAAAGGACCAGACGGTCTACCTCACAAGATCAAGCTTGGCTTTCTCCTCCTCTCTGTATTCTTGTCAGAGCACATCTA
>Ga0210040_10011053_pt1 | contig 10262 bp, 6 predicted proteins | sample CryGeyCG12114_NA_FD_185462 | JGI IMG/M metagenome (GOLD analysis project Ga0210040, IMG submission 185462) | Groundwater microbial communities from aquifer - Crystal Geyser CG19_WC_8/21/14_NA (SPAdes) (version 2) | ecosystem: Environmental > Aquatic > Deep subsurface > Groundwater | place: USA...
TATTATAAAGAACCTACAAAGGGGTGCATTTTGATTTAAGTTTCAACTATCTGAACCCCTTCTTTGTAAGTGAATTTGAGTTAGGTTCACAGTGGCCCATAATAATACAAATATTTTAAGCAAGTTTATCCCTAACTGCAAATAACCCCTTACAAAAGTTATTGTTAAACTTGTTACATTTAAAGGCTTTTTCTAGGACTTGAAATATTGAACACATGATTGGTGGATAGAAAATATGAAAAAAATCTTTATGCATAAAAAATTACAAGCTGTCGTCGTATAAAGATAAATTTTCAAGGCAGCATGAGTTTTGCTTTTTCTCTTGTCCTTTTTATTGGCTGAATACACACCGTTGTGCTTTTATTTTCTACCGTATAAGAATGTGTTAGCTATACTTTAAACTAGACTTTGCAGTTTTCAGGATCATCATTTGACTAAACGTCTTGAAATGATGTACACAGGCCTGGCTTTCATGCTAATTGGATAGGAACTGGCTAGTTTCCCTGGTTGACAGCTAAAAATTTTATCATGTGCTAGGGTGTATTTATTACTTGGAGCTGTGCAGGGAACAAAAACAAACGGGACAGACCAAGCTGAGTCTTTAAGTTGGGTTCATTTGAATGCGAGAACGTCATAACGGCTTTTGCCGGAAGCTAATGAAAACGAACGAGGTATTATGGAGTGAACCCTATGCATAGTACATGAGATACAAACAGAGAGACTCTTGTGAGTATGTGGAAGGACGAGATCTCATTTTTATTTCATCATCATGTCATCATCATCAACACGGCTTGATTTTCTTATTTTGTCAGATATATTACCCACTGGTGCCATCCAATGAAAAACATAGGGAGAGAATGACTCCCTGTAAAGTGAAAGTTGCTTTACACATGCATGTAGTAAATTATAGTATCTATAGTTGAAAAAAGGGAAAAATGCGTCTCTTTATTGGGAAGGCGGAGAAAGTACAAAGATTGTTCCGTCAACCGAGTAATTTACTGGTCCCGTATAAAATATTATGACCTCTCTCTCTCACCATTCACGCTTGGTAAACATTGTAAAAAAAAGTCAGTTTGTGAAAAGGAAATTTAATTAAATGAGATTATTTGTATAGTTTCGATACACACAGGAATGAGTAACTTTGACGTTTTTAGTTAAAATTTTTGTATTTTTGAGTAACTGCAAGAAGCTACCGATAAGATATATGACCGTCAGAATTTTAGGCCAACAATAAGAATTGGTTATAAAAAAAGCTTTTGCATTCTAGCAAGTGAAAAGTAAAGGATAAAATATTCAAGACGCAACAATAAGCAGTGGAAAACAACATCTCAATTTTTAATCTCGTCTGTTAGAGACAGGTCATCATTCAAAATTTATAGGAATTTACATAAGCTTGCATATTTGTTCGTAAAAAGTTTTATTCCAACTAGTTGAACTAGGATCGTAAAAAAAACAGAAACAAAGTTAGGTTAGAGAAAATGTATTGTAAATCAAATCGTTGCAGAAGTAGGTTTACTCTCGCAATGATTTATTCAATGGAAAAGAAAAAAAAGGTGTTTCTTAACTTGTATTTGATTTGATACGAACGTTTTGAGCCCTCTGCAGTCGACTAATTTCATTTGAAGAAAGCCATTCTTTAAATGTGTACCGTCAAACTAAGATAAAAATATTATGGGTGGTTTTACTTCTTCATTTTACGATAAGAAGCGGATTTTTTTCTATTCATAATTAAAAAGATCCATAATTTACACAGTGCGTGGTAAGAGGTAGAACCGAATTTCCCGTCTGTAGGAAATAATACTTTTGCCTATATTAAAGCTCTTTTACTTCCGAATTCAGCACACCGATTAATTTTTATTTTTTTAGCTCTAAGATATCTATTACTCGTCGAATACATTTTAAGGTACTCGAAGTGTTATATCCATTCAAAATGATAACCGGATTAAGATATAAAGTGTGTGAACGAGTCTTTTTTGTTGCTGATTATTAAAAGATTCAGAACAGAAATATAATACAGACTGCAGATTAGATTTACCAAAGTCTTTTCCTAATGACCAATCAACAAAGAAGAAGAAGAAATATCTTTATTAAAAAACAAGATCACTGCTATCCAATGATAGTAGCCGAAACGACTCAGTATACTTCATAATTCTGTAACTAAACGATTGAAAATAGAATGAAATTATATTATTGCTTTATAATGCAATGTGGTTTTGTAGATGATTGTTTAGGATTCTGCATGATCCTTTGACTGCAGTGATCGCAATTTCCTCTAAGGTATTTGAAGTGAGTCCTAATTGTCTTAAGAAATTAGCAACCAGTCTAGGTATTGTTCCTCGGGATCCAATAAGTAGTCCGTGAACTTTGATCTCCTTAAGGTGAAATTTTTCTTTGAAGTATGAAATGGTGGGCTCATAGATACTTTTTTTTTCTTCGTCAACTTCTGTTGGTTGTTCTACTGAAAATTTGCCTCAACCAATAAATACTGAAACGTATCCAAGCGAAACAAAAAACAGCGAAACGAAAAACAGCGAAAATAATAACACCGAAACGAAAATCCATGGAAACTAAATATACCGAAAAGTAAAAAATAAGAGTTTTTGTTCAGCGATAGGTATAAGCAAGAAAGATGAATATACTCTAACGATATGCTATCAGCCATAGAAATTACATGGAGCGTATATGATTAGTTTAAAGTGAAACACGAAAATTTCATTTCTTATCCTTTCCTTGCTATCCTTACTACTGCAACTCCTAAAATTGCTCGAGTGAATCAGCACATTGATATTAAATTTATTTTATTTTTCTGGATAAATTATAACATAACAATGATTAGTTAATTCTTGCAGTTCAGAGAGTGTACTTAATTGTGCTGGGTGTAGAGAGCTCTCAAAAAATAACACGTCATTGCATACTAGAGTGAGTCGAGTAATGACGGAAGAAAAATTACTGGCCAGTTCCAAGTCGTTTCTATGAGACACAATATGGAAGGGTGGCCTTGGGCAAGCCACCCTTAGTTATGTGAGATGACACAATATGGAAGGGTGGCCTTGGGCAAGTCACCCTTAGTTATGAGAGATGAAACATTATGGAAGGGTGGCCTTGGGCAAGCCACCCTTAGTTATGTATGAGATTTGTTTTTTATGAGAGACCGTCGACTTTCGCGCCCTCGACGATTTCAACTCTACTCTAATGATCCTTTCAAAATTGATTGCTTTGTAATTTATTTGAAAATATATCAATATCATAATCATAGTGGACTACTTACTGCTCTAGAAACGTGGAATTCATCCGGAAACTTTCAACAGAAACTCATTTGGAAAACTTCCTAGTATGGTGGAAACTTACCTCGATATCATGAAAGAATCTGGTTTCATCAATATTTCTCCATCAATGCTAGCAAGGTTTTATTTACGATACATACGATATAGGGCACATCTGTCAACATTTGAGGCCATAGTGTTCCCATAAGTGAACATTAATAAATGACCCAAAATAATTATTTGTGTTGCATGCCTTTAGTTATCGAAATACGTAAGCTACCAGCGGGATTATTTACATTTCATATTTTAAGTTTTCATTCCTCTTATAAGCAACTAAAGTTAAACTTTTGATGATAAGAGGCCATCTGTGTACAATTTTTTCATCAGAACATCACACTGCATACATTTATATCCTATTTTAAACATGAAAAGACAAATTTGATGCAACGTTCTCCAAATTTTTTAGAATTTGAGTACGATCGTAGCTCTCCACAACTTTTCGCAGTCTAATATTGTAATCCCGGTACTTTCGTTTTTTCGGTGGGGCTTGGGAGCCAGAGAGATGCTGAGCTAAAGTATACTCTTGTTTTCTTTGAATTTTTCTTAATGACTCTAAAAAACGCCAAATCGTTGGTTGAGATGATGCCATTATGTAGTGTAAGCTTCTGTGCCAACCCTCTACTGAGTTATTTGTTCGTCCTTTCACTGCTAAGGTATCGTGATACTTGTTCCAAAATCTAAAAAAGAATTCATTATTGCAAACAGAGTTTCAACACACAACATATAATATATGACAAACATCCCATACCGAATCGCATATCTTGGTTCTCTACGTTGTGAGCCATGTAACCTTCCGATGTTATGAATTTCAAAGTAATTTAGCAGGTCTGCTAAAAATTCTGCATGTTTTTCATAAAGATCGCAGTGTTCAAGAGTTTCAAAACCATATTCCACATCCTCAGGAGGTAAAAAGGCCAAAGCAGGAATCATCTTAAGATTTCTGGCGTAAACTGGATCCGATCGATAGTGACTGTTTACTTCTGGAATTTTCTGAATTTTTCTGTATATTGCCTGAGACAGATGAAAAAAGCATCCCTTCAAGTGTGCGAGTGGAAATAAAGAGTCATAGGCATTAGTCGCTGCGATTTCAAAATCAGTCATGATTTCGTCAGGTTGAAAATCTGGACACAATTTCTTGAATTTTGAAAATGCCATTCGATAAGTTGATTCTCGTTTATTAGGTAACAAAAAATAAACAACCGGAACAACCATATCTTGCACTTCCACGTGTAGTGTATATAGTTGTTGGAATAATTTAGGTACTATAGAAAACGTCCCATCAGAGTATACAGTTTTTGCCACATTCATGGCTTCCAGATTCGAATTGCATGCGCATCATCAAGAAATCGATTGTTGCCTTCATTTTCACCCGAATCGAAATACAAAAAGTTTTCTGGTCCTTGGCTTGTATAAATATTTTGGAAGCATTCGGGAATAACAAGCTCTGATAGAATGTTGGCCATATTCTTTGGTACGCCCTTTAGTTTGCAACATCTGGCCACTGTTGATGTAATACCCTTCATCGTCGGCATCTCAACAGCAACAGCGGATGGGATCTATTGAAAATAATGGCTTAATTTGCAATTTTAATTCTTTTCGATAAAAAAATGAGATTAATTATTATTTACTCATGAATTTCAAGAAACTTACATCTATTAATGTCAAAATTTGACTTGGGGTGTCACAAGTTTCTCTAGCCTTTTTTTTTATCAATTCCATGATTTCTCGTCCATCAATTCTTGCTATGTTAGAAGCATGGTAATGGTTGTTGTTGTCAAAAACTACCACTCCATTGGACACATGAAGTCGTCCTGGACATGGGTAGTCCGTTTGCCCGTAAGAACACCGATAGTAAGTTTTTTTATCAGTTTTTTTTATCTACTTGATACTTAAATCCTTCATGTACGAGATGCATTTTGCCCTTTTGGCCCTTCAAAAATCTTTATGCAGACATTTTTCACTGCTATAATGAAACTAGTAAAAGATGCTCACTGTTCACTCAACAAATATTCACTCCAGACTGAGTTTTCAATTCTTTTTGTCAAACAAAACGAATTTGTATGCGCATGCTAAGTAAAACAAATGCTAAAACACATGAAAACAATAAAATCGAATTTCTGTTGTCTCCTTACACTATGTTTGCCTTAACCAGCTCATCCTCATATCGTGGTGTGATAGCTTATCAGGTAAATCTGTGTTATAAATTCACAAGATCTTAGGTTCGAGTCTCATGGGAGTGAATTTTTTTGGTTGTTTTTTTGTTCGCTTTGTACATTGCAGTAAGTTAATATTTCAGATATTATTTTATTTCGATATTTTCAGTTTCCATCAAATTGATTTCGAAGTATATTTTTTCTTTTTTGTCGGACAGTTGGATCCAGTATGTAACCCTTCTTAGACGTAGCATTCCAAGCAAGAACGTCGACACGAGCGGTGGATCCGTTGTTTCTAATGCAGTGAATTTCTTCTCTATTTTCCATTCCTACCTTTTGTAGCTCTTTGGCAATGATGGAGCGAATGGTGTGGTGTCTTGTATTTCGCAGCAAGGAACCGTGAGGGCATGAACCAAGGACATGTGCTATTGTTTCTGTCTCAGTGCTACAATGGCGGCACTGGTACTTAGCCTTACTTCTCCCAGGGATTCCTCGAACAGGGGCAACATTGCCAATCATTTTGATGGTGGTTTTCCATTCTGTGTCTGTGAGTCTTTTCTTTTCAAAAAACCACTTATTCAGTTTTTTCTCTTCATCAAACAGCTTGACTCCTTTTCCTTTACTGGGCAAAGACGACCAAGATTCAAATTCTTTGTCCCTCAAAATACCTCGCACTACTGAACCGTACTTTGTCGAGGTACTCGATCCCCCGACGCCGCACGATTCGCAGTGCAATGTACTTCATCTTGATCGACTTGTATTCGGGTGAATATGGCTGATATTTCTTCTGTTAGGCTTCTGTTAAAATTTACATATTCATTGTTGCTTAATTGAAGAGTCCGACAATTGTTTAAAACTTGGATTGGAGCCTCCCATTCTGCACGAATAAGTTGAAGGCCTTTTTGAGTTTTCGAGCTATAGATCATGGCATCCGGTGTATCTGCTGGGATATCCAACATCTGTTTCGTGCAGCTACGGATCAGTTTGCCGATACTCTACAAGAAGCCAACATTCAGTTCATCTAAGGGAGTGGTTTGAAAAGAATATATTAATTTAGGCCAAATATATTGATTTATAATCATCAACTTTTCATGACTACTCAGCATTGACGTTCCAGCTAAAAAGTTCAAATCATTGTTCAGCGAACTTATAATTTTCTGTTCATCTACAATAATTTCGGAGTTAAAATTCACTCCTAAATAGCGGAGTTTTTTATTTGGCTCGATCGATTTAATAATCAAATCGTCAATTTGAATCTCAGTTTCAAAAAGTTTTCCTTTTTCAACATAAATAATTTGAGATCTCGATAAATTGAGAGAAAGACCAACATTTGCTAATGAATCTTTCACCACTTGGACCATAGTTATTGCAGAATGAATATTATTATTTAACAAATTTGTATCATCTGCAAATCCAAGAATTGAGAGTGGTGAAAGAGTTCCAGACATTTGGTAGCCAAAATGATCTCTTATAGTAGGCTCAGTGCATTCCCTCAAAATGAAATCAATGCAAATGTTGAAAAGTAATGGAGACAATGGAGCCCCTTGCATTAAACCCCTTTTAAAGTAAACTGGTTCAGTTTTATCAAATTTACAATGAACTCTTGTGAAGTTATTCGAAAACAAATTTAAAATTAAAGATTTCAATTTAGTTGGAATAGAATGTTCTTCTAAAGATTTGGACAAATAAAGATGACCAATCATGTCAAATGCTTTGGTGATGTCTAGCATTGTAATAACAGCAGTAGTTTTCTTCTCCTTTGCATGTTTTAATACTCCTGAGACAATTGCAGTGTTTAGTTGGCACCCTGGGGTTGATGTGAATCCATTTTGAAAAGGATTTAGGGTCACAAGCATTCTTAGTTTCTTCTTAATTGCTCTTTCAATTATTCTACGTAGTATGCAACATATTGATATTGGTCTCTAATTGCCTGGGTCACGCGGATCTCCTTTCTTGTATATCAAAATTGTTCTTGCTTCATGGAAACTTTTTGGAATGAATGACTTATTAGCCTCATAGTGGCGATGTATGAAATTGTTTTTGCACATGCAAGAAATTTCACTGTCCGAGGTAGTACGCCATCAGGACTAGGAGAGGTGTCTTATTTTATGTATTTTATGCAGGAAATAATATCATCTTCGGAAATTACAGTTGAGAAATTTTGTTCCGCATTATTTTTGGTATTTTCATCTATTATGTGATAGTTTGGTCTTATTTGATTATTTTCTCTCCCCCATCTGTCTTCAAAAGATTCTTTTAAAGTCGTAAGTGGAAGTTGACAGTCAACAGATTTTTCGGTATTCAATAGCTGTCTGCAGCACTTCTTCCTCTAGTTGTAATAGAGCCACTGAATTGTCTCATAGTTGTACTTTTGCTTACGTCTCTCACGATCCCTTTTATTGGCACGCTGAGGATTAGTGGATGCATTATAAGTTCTGTCATTGGATGTAAACGTAGACTTTTTCTTTCTCGCTTGGTAAAATTTTATAGCTGGATGCTTAGGCCCAGGTAGCATGGTGTTACATTCTTTCAGGAAATTGATGTAATTCGCAATACAATCTTGAAAATCTTCATTGCAGACGTTGTCGTTACATAATTTTCGAAACAGCTCTTCATACTTCTTTGCTTCATTCTGCATTTGTTGATTGATTTGAATGTTGGATTGATTGGGTAGTTTATTGAAGTTTTCCCGTTCACTAGTTCTGGCTACGTCGGACCCGTATCTATCCACTAAGGTCTGTCGATGGAATTCTGCATGGTCTGGATTAACACATTTTGCTATGTGTATTTTCACACCACGTTCTCCTTTGCAAAGCTGTCCACATAATGGACAAGCGACCATGTCCATCTTATTTTATATAAGGATAAAAACTGTACCTTATGCAGGGGAAATTATTTTAAAAGCCCGCCCCAAAGCTTTGTAATGCTTTAATGCCGGTTGTTCTGTGTCAATATGTTGGTCGTTATGGCAGGGTTAAGAAGTCTGGTGAAGAACGATCAATAAACAGATCCAATTTTTCCAGTGAATTGAAAATCCAAATTGCATTTAACTTTTGTGTTTAATTGCTGGTTACTCGCCGGTTCTTGTTTTTTGTGTGTGTTTGTGATAAAAAACTGTGACTCAGGTGGTAACGATCAATTTGGTATGTTTTTTGTACTTTAAAAAACGTTTAAAATATGTGATATTTTCCACTAATTACGGAGCTAAAAATTGTACGTCTGTCTCTCCCGGAGACAAGAAGAAGAATATACTGAATCAGACTATCCTCGCAAAAATTTTATTTTCAAATACATTTTCTGACGTCTGAAGACTTTTGTTTTTTAAATGCTCTGCAAATAACTTTGCCTTTAACTAGCAGTGTAAAGAGAGAAGTTGTTGCAAAATTCAACTAAGGCATTTGAAAATTTAATGTTTACGAGTGTGGTCTGACTTGGCATATGCGTTGATTAGTTACTATCGAAAGACCTTGAGATTTATATACTTTCCTGCATCATTGCATACTGTAGTTTTCCATATGGATAAAACATCATTATTAGATGATAAATGTGCAGAAAGACTGTGTGAAAGAGTACTTTTTCCACTCGTTTCAAGATTCCAATAAACCTGATGAAGCTACCAGAAGGAAATAATGTGAGCTATAGTCTTGATATAGTTCACAAGAGAAGACTTACAGAGCAGACAGTTTATGATCAATTCTGCGTGTCGCTCTCATAGGATAATGAAAACCGCGCTAAACAAGCTGCATACATGATTCACTCCAATCACGCTCCTAATTACAAAACAAGCTGGCTCCATTACGATTCCAAGCAGGCCTCTTACATAAATTCACTTTCTATGCCAATGATTTCTTCATTTGCTTCCCAAATATGGAAATTCACTCAACAAATCTTCTAGATTTGAACTGAATGAGTCTCACTTTTGGTGCAAGAATGCGTTTACTATATTAATGGATCACGGATAATTTATAGTTGTGTTGAAATTAGATATGTAGATAATATGAGGATTTTGTACATGTTTTATCGCCCTATATAATTGTTTAAGCCGAAATAGGGACAAAGTTTTTTCTGAAAACATTCTGTCAAGGCTACAGGTCGCCAGGGACAATTATTGTTATCCATTTTAATTGGTAGTTAGTGGTGGAGTGAGATGTCTTTCACTAATCACAAAGAATAATTACCTTCGCTACTATTACATTATTATGCTGCCAAGTTTTTCAAACGGAGACGAGTCTGAAAATAATTTTACGCAACTTGTTAAACTTTTTAGGACAATAAATTTGAAGACCATAAAAGCTGAAAGGTTATCGTCTAGATTTACTTATTTACTACTAAATTCAAAAAGGAGCGCCATTTGCAGTTATCAACTGAATTACATCTTAATCGCAATTAACTTTTACTCAGTCCATGTGATTATTACCTGAGCAGAATTTAACAGTTATTAACTACTAATCAACTTTGCTTGCAATTTTGACAATGAAAAAATCTTTCGGGATTTAACATGGAATTTTGACCATTATGCAATCGGCAGGAATTTAACATGGAATTTTGGCCATTATGCAATCGGCAGGAATTTAACATGGAATTTTGGCCATTATGCAATCGGCAGGAATTTAACATGGAATTTTGAATATTATGCAATCGGCAAGAATTTAACATGGGATTTTGACCATTATGCAATCGACAGGAATTTAACATGGGATTTTGACCATTATGCAATCGGCAGTAATTTAACATGGGATTTTGACCATTATGCAATCGGCAGGAATTTAACATGGGATTTTGACTA
>Ga0210040_10011054_pt1 | contig 10261 bp, 13 predicted proteins | sample CryGeyCG12114_NA_FD_185462 | JGI IMG/M metagenome (GOLD analysis project Ga0210040, IMG submission 185462) | Groundwater microbial communities from aquifer - Crystal Geyser CG19_WC_8/21/14_NA (SPAdes) (version 2) | ecosystem: Environmental > Aquatic > Deep subsurface > Groundwater | place: USA...
TGAACTCGTAGAAGAGCTGCGCCGCCTCGACCTGACGCCCCATCATGGCCCTGTCCTCCCGCACCCGATGCCTGACGAGATCATACCTCAGAGGCGGCGGGAGCGGGGCTCTTCAACAGCATCCATGGAATACGCACAGTTCGCCGCGTACTCCGCCCTGCGAGCTTAGGACAGCGCCGAGATGCTCAGGCGTATCCAGCCCAACCTCGGAATGCGAAGGCAGTCCGTTTTGGCTGACCTCGAGCATTACTCTGCCTGGAACCCGCTGAACGTGTCCGCGGCCGGCAAGGCCGAGTTGGGCGCCAGGGTGCCGATGACGTTCATCAACCCGGGCAGGCCAGGAGCGACCATCAAGCAGACCGTGACCGTGGTGGCCTTTGACCCGCCCCGGCGGCTGGCCTGGCGCGGGCACATCCCGGTGCTGTTCACCGGCGTCCACTTCTTTGAACTTGCGCCATCATAGGGCGGAACTGAGCTTCACCATGGCGAGGTACTGTCGGGCCTGGTGCCCTTGACCTGGACACGCGAACGGATGGCCAAACAGACGGCGGCTTACGAATGGATGAACGACGCATTAGAGCAGCGCCTTGCGCGGATCAGCATCTGACACAGGCAGGGTGACTCTGGACTTATCTGTGAACGTTCTCTGAAAAACATGAGGATTTCCGGACTGCGGGCGCGTAGTCGGGTTCCGACAGCAGTCCCCAGGGACGCGTTGAGCCGGGCCGTCGTGGCCCGGCCCGGTCCGATTGTCACTGCCCGCTGAGATAGCGGCGGTTGACCCAGCCCTCCCAGCCGCCCGCGCGCACCTTTTGCCAATTGCCGACAGCATAGGGCAGAAACGCGATGTCACATTCGTTAGGCGCGAGTTCCGTCAGGATACGGGAAGTTGCGGCCGGCCAGGCTCGCAGGTTGAGGGCGTCCCACTCCGCTACGCCTGTGACGCAGTACATGGCCGGCGAGACGGCGGCGAGGTAGCGCCGATGCGCCCAGCCCCGGTAATGCCCGTTCTCGACGGGGCACCAGTCGACCTGACAGTCGTCCATCAAGGTGACACCGCAGGCGGCATAGGGCAGCCGAGTCAGGACCCGCGAGCCGGTGCCCGGTCCTTCCCGCATGTTGAGCGTATCATCTGTGGCAATGTTGATGACGCAATGCTCTCCTCCGGAGACGAGCGGGTCGGCCGCAGCTCTGTCGGGCAGGAGCAAGGGGGCAAGTGCCATCGACAGGGCCGCAAGGAGAGAAAAGGTAGTGCTACGCATCGAATGATCTCTCTCGTGAGGTGGTCCCCAAGTGCGGCAGACCACCGCGCAGGCTTTATGCGCCAAGCCCGAAAGATCCAAGAACACGCGCGCGTTAGCCAGTATCCACCACGCCATTGAGCCTGTTGTTGACTGGCAGGGTGCAGGCGCGAGCGATCGCTCAGCCGGAAACAGACCGAGGGAGGAGTTCCGCAGGTTGGTGCGGTTCAGCGCTGTCAGCGACCACGCGCCCATCCTCCAGTGGGATGATGTGGTCGGCGAGTTCCAGAATGCGATTGTCGTGGGTCACCATCACCGTCGTGGTGCCCCGCTCGCGTCCCAAGGTTTTGAGCATGCGCACGACCTGCAGCCCGGCCTCGCGGTCAAGCGCCGCCGTGGGCTCGTCGGCGAACACCACCTCGGGGTTGGAGACCAGGGCACGGGCAATGGCCACGCGTTGTCTCTGCCCGCCCGAAGGGTTCTCGGGCAGGTAGTCTACCCGGTGCCCGAGCCCGAGAAGCTGCAGGATGTGCTCCGCCGCCGCGTCCTGTCGGACCCGGTCGCCCCAGCCGTGGACCTCCAGGCCCATGAGCACGTTCTGCCGGGCTGTGAGGCTCTCATGCAGGTTGTGGGCCTGGAAGATGAAGCCGAGCCGCCGCCGGATTGCGACTTGGCGGGCGGCCGAGGCGCCGCGGAGCTCCTCGCCGCGAAGCTGCACCGACCCGCCCTGCACCTCGCGCAGGCACCCTATGAGGGTAAGCAGGGTGGTCTTGCCCGAGCCGGAAGGGCCCATCAGGACGGTGAGGCTTCCAAGCTCGATGGAAAGGCTCATGTCGAAAATGGCCTGCTTGCGCGTTTCGCCTGCGCCGAACCAGTGGTCGAGATGGCGAACCTCGATGGGCGCGAGCATCAGAAGAGCTCCGCTGGATCGGCGCCGCGCAGCCGCTGCGTGGCGATAGCGCCCGACAGCGCGCAGGCCAGGATGGTACCTGCGAACACCGCGGCGGCCCGGAGCGCGGTCATGTCGACCGGCAGCCCGGTCTTGGCCGCCATGGCAGCGTAGATGCCGAGTGACAGCATCACGCCGGGCAAGAAGCCCAGCACGGCCAGGATCAGCGCCTCCTCGAACACAAGGCTCAGGAAGAAGCGGTGAGGATAGCCCATGGCCTTGGAGGTAGCGTACTCGCGCAGGTGGTCGGCCACGTCGGTCGCGAGCACCTGATAGACGATCACGAGGCCCACGAGCATGCCGATGAGCACGCCCACGCCGAAGATCACGCCCACGGGGCGCTGGGTGGTCTGGTAGGCGAGATCGGCAGAGGCGGCCTCCTCCAGGGTTCGAACCAGCACGGGCTCGTCGCCCAGTGCCTCGCGCAGTCCGGCGACGACGAGGGCAGGGTCCAGTCCCTCAGCCACCCGGACCAGGATGTGGGTCGGCGTCCCCGCCAGCCGCTGGCCGAAGAGGCGAAGGAACGTCTGGTCCGAGGTGACCATCGCCCCATCGGCGCTGAACCCACCACCCAGCTCGAAGGTGCTCACCGCCGTCAGGGCCACGCCGTTAGCCTCGAAGCGCAGCGGATGGGTGGGTGAGACGTCGGCAAGGCTCTCCTGGTCCACTCCCCGTGTGCGGAGGTCAAGGAGCACCCGGTCCGCCAGGGCGAGTTGTCGGAAGTCGGAGCCCACCGCAGAACCGGCATAGCTCTCTGCTTCCGGTGGCAGGGCGTAGACCGTCAGGGTCGCCGTCGGGCCGCGTCCAGTCCGTCTGCCCCAAATAGAGCGGCGCCGCAGCCGCCACGCCGGGCTCGGCCAGCGCCTGGAACATGACGCGCCGCGTCAGGGGGGAGCCGTCGGCGAGCGTGTTGGCGTCCGACGAGGAGATCAGGATGTCGGCCTGCACAAGGGAGTAGGTGGCACCGATCGTATCCTGGAGGGCCCCCAGCATGCCGAGCTGCACAAAGACCAGGATGTTGGCGAAGGCCACCCCGGCCATGGCTGCCACGAGCCGGGTGCGGTTGTGCGTGAGCTGCAGCCAGCCGATGAGCAGCCGCCCCAAGAGCTGGTGGAGAAGGCGAGTCTTGGCTCCCCCGCCGCGATCCGGCCCACGACCTCGAGCCCGGTGAAGCTGCGCGCCCGCTGGGAGGACCCCGGGTCGAGCGTCGCCGTCACACGCACGACGCGGGCGTCGGCGTGGGCGGCGGGGTCGTCCGCCAGGACGGACTGGCGCTCCACCTCGAGGCCGATGCGAGATACCTCGCCCCGAAGCGGCGTATCGAGGGCTTGAGTAGTGAGTTCGACCGGCTGCCCCACATCGACCCGCTGCACGTCGGTCTAGTAAACTTCTAGCTCCGCTTCCATGCGGGCAATGTCGCCGAGCTCCGCCACGCCGGCCGCACCGGGCTTCTCGCCCGGGCGGACATTGAGGCGCAGGATCGTGCCCGCCTGGGGCGTGATAACCACGCCTTTGGCGAGCTCCTGGCGGGCGCTGTCGAGCTCTGCGCGGGTTGCCTCAACCTCGCGCTGGGCGAGGAGGATATCGGGCTGGGCGCCCTCGGCTGCCCCCTGGTAGCGGCTTAGCGTGGCCTCGGCTGCTTCCAGTTCGCGCCCGGCCTGCGCGGCCGCTGCCTCGGCCGTCTCGAGCTGCGCCTGGGCGGCAACGCCGCGCTCGGCAAGGCCGCGGACGCGTTCGAGTTCGGAGGTGGCCAAAGACAGGGCCGTCGCGTCCCGGTCACCCCCGGCTTGAGCCTCTCGCAGGCTCGCCGCCACGGCGGCCCGGGTCTGCTGGAGCGCCGCCTCACGGGCGGCCAGCTGCGCCTCGGCGCTGGCGACCCGGGCCTGGAGCTGGGGCAGGCTATCGAGCTCGGCCACGATTTGGCCCGTGTCCACCGCATCGCCCTCCGCCACAAGAAGGCGAGCGACCCGCGCATCACCGGCCCCATAGGGCAGGGCCAGCGTGACAACGTCGCCCTGGGGCAGCAGTCGACCGAGTGCGACGACGTCGCGCGCGAGCTCCACGACGGGAGCGGCTGGCGACGGGGCTGCGACGGCAATGGGGCGCGAGGTGCCACCGCCGGGCTCGAGCCCCGTCACGCCGAAGACGACGCGCAGGAAGGGTGGCTGGAAGTAGAGGCCGATCAGCGCACCGGTGAACAGGACTGCCATGGCGAGCGGCACCCGCCAGAGGCGCAGGCGCTGGAGACGTTCGAACCGCTGGACGGGCCGGGCCACGGCCTTGCCGTTGTCCAGCAGCGGGAGCTTCGGGGCCTCGATGATCGCGATGGCTTGGTCTGTCATGGCGGCGCCTGATTGACTAATGACCCAACGGTCATTAAAGCACAAGCATGCCCCCGAAGCAAGAACCGTCTCCAGGATCCACACCTGCTCCCCGCCGTCCACGCCAGCGTCGCAAGGAGGCGCGGCCTGGCGAGGTCATCGACGCAGCCCTCGCGCTCTGGGCCGAGCAGGGCTTTGCGGCCACACGGCTCGAAGACGTCGCAGTGCGTGGCGATGTCGCGAAGGGGACGATCTATCTCTACTTCCCGTCCAAGGAGGCGCTGTTCGAGGCGGCGCTGCGGGACCGCATCGGGGGCACTCTGGCCTCGGTAAGCGCGCAGCTGCCGGAGCTGGAGGGAGGCCTTGAGGCGGAGCTCGGTCTGCTGCTCCACGCCATCTACGATCGGCTGCTCGACACAGACAACGCCGCGCTCCTCAAGGTGCTGATCGGGGAAGGACACCGCTTCCCAGGCCTGGTCGAGCTCTACCGCGAGGTGGCGCTGGAGAGCGGCTTGGGAATGGTCCGGCGCATCCTCGAGCAGGCGGCCCAAACAGGCGAGCTGCGCCTGCCGCCTGACGCCGTGGACCCCCGCATGATCGTGGCCCCCGCAATCGCCGCGGCGATCTGGAGGATGCTGTTCGGAGCCGGGCCCTCCCTGGACCGAGCCGCGTACGAGAAGGCCCATCTCGATCTGGTGTTACGAGGGCTGTTGGTGGGGCCATGCTCGACTACACGGACAGAGTGAGGAGCCGGATCGTCGGGGAATAGCCGGGACGCATCTGCGGCACCACTTCTTCCTTTCAGAACCATGCAGGAGGCGATAAGGCATTGCTTTTAAATGGTTTGTGCTGGTCTTCTACGGCCACAAGCCTCCAGGAGGCCCCAGGACATCCCAAAATTCTGATGATATTTGTGCGCGCGAAGTGTTCGCGGGCGGAGTCTTCGATGAACTGGCGAGGCCGCCCAACTCAGTCGCGGGCGTCTACGGCATCAAAGCCTCGGATGGCCCCACATGTTTCTTCAAAGCCGATTTAGTGATATGGTTCCGGCTACAATCTGGACCATCAGATGGAGAGTCAGGCTATGAGCAAGGATTCCCACGAGGCTGTCTCTCAGCAAGCACTTGACGAACGACTTGCTGAAACTTCTGTGGACGACCTCGAGCGCTTTGCGGCTGTGGGTGACGGGACGATGATGAGCCCGCCATTCCATAATGTGTTCTTCAATGCCTTTGTGAACTCTCCTAACTTCTCGAAACGTCTTCGCAGTTCCTGATCCGCCAGCGCGTGAGCTTGTCGCCATGATCGAGTTGCTGGTTCTCCAGCCGACCTCGTTCTGCAACCTTGATTGCAGCTACTGCTACGTCCCCGATCGCGCAAACACGGGACGCATGACACGAGCTACGCTCGTACGTCTTGTTGCACTGCTTCAGGCCGAGCCGGAATACCTGGGAGATGAGCTCGAGGTTCTTTGGCACGCCGGGGAGCCTCTCGCGGCCGGTCTTGGGTTCTATGAAGAGGCGAGCCTGCTTCTCGGGGCTCTTGCGACCCAGACTCGGGTCGTCCAGACATTCCAGACCAACGGCACCATGATCGACGAGGCATGGTGCGCGTTCTTCCAGCGCGTGGGCGCGCATGTTGGCATTTCGCTCGATGGCCCGCGCGAAATCCACGACGCCACACGAAAGACCCGACGGGGTAGCGGGAGCTTTGCCGCGACGATGCGTGGAGTTGAGCGCATGCAGCGAGCCGGCCTCGAGGTCAGCGCACTCTCCGTCGTGACGTCTTCGAGCCTCAGCCGCGCCCAAGAAATCCTCGAGTTCTTTCTGGACGCCGGCATCACTGCGGTCGGGTTCAATGTCGAGGAGGTAGAGGGAGAGAACTCGCGTTCGAGCCTTCTCGCTGAGGAGACATCTGTCGAGGTGCGCTTCCGCGACTTCATGCGCGAGATGATTATCGGAAACCTCGCGCGCGGCGCAGCGCTTTCCATCCGCGAGGTTCAATCCAGCGTCCGAAGTCTTGCCGACCGCCGCCGGTCCCCGAGCGAGGCACCGCGTCCGGCCGAGACCGAGGTGGGCCGGATCCTAACAATCGGTCGTGACGGTGAGGTCTTCAGCTTCTCGCCCGAACTTGCTTCGGGCCTGCCCGGTAAGCCTGAGGCTTTCTCCATTGGTAACATTCACGCGGCTGCGAGCCTCAGCGAAATTCTGAACGGTTCGCGAGCAAAGGTCCTGCAAAGCGAGATCTCGGCCGGTCTCAGCCGCTGCGCCGAGAGCTGTAGTTATTTCGGCATTTGCGGCGGGGGCTCCCCGGCAAACAAGATCTACGAGAACGGGAGCTTCGCCTCTACGGCGACGATCAAATGCCGGCTTCAGGTCTGCGTCATGGCTGATCTTCTTCTCGACCTAGCGGCCAGTCGCTCCTCGTGAAGCTGAACTGCCCAAGCCAGGTCAGGATGATGTCCGCACCCTTGGATGGGGCCGCGCCGCCGTCGTGGATCACCGCATCGGTCGGCGCGACATAGGCAAAACCTGGCGGAACTCCGAGGCGCAAGACCTGCGTGTAGGGATGACGCGCGCAGAACTCTCGTACGACCTGGTCGGGCTCGGCCTTATCGTCCTCGGGACGCCCAAGATGTTTCAGGACCTCCGTGACGTTGAGCGGCACCAAGTAAAGGTAATGGTTCGAGGAGCCTAAGTTAAGGCAGAGACGGTTGCGAGTCCCGCCGCGGTTGGAGAGCGCGCTCGCATCCCAGCTGTCGATGTGAAGGCCGATCCGAAGCCCGTGCTGCTTGTCAAAAGTGGTGGAACGCAGACCCGGCGGCCGCCGGTTCGGTCCGAGACTGCGAACGGGCCCCGATAGCGTCAATCCCGCGCCCGCCAGGAGATCGCCGAGGATCTTCTGGCCGTCTCCTGCCGTCCAGAAGGTCCCGCTATCGCCCCAGATAGCCTCTGCCGCATCTGCGATCCTCGTCAGGATGGGACGGGGGATACGGACGATCCCGACAGGCAGTCGCTCGCCGCAGAAGGCAGGATTCGAAAGAGTAGCGATCTCGCCGGGACGGCAGCGGCGGGTCTTTTCGCTCGCAACGAAGCTTCGCCACGTAGGCTTCACCGCCATCACTTGGTCTCCTTGGGGCGGGCTCAATTCCTTCGCTAACAGAGAGTTCGGCGCCGGGATCGCATCGCACCAGCCAGATTCGTTCTGCCCAGAGGGAGGCTTGATCAACGGCCTGCTCCATGGTCGTCCTTTGTCGCTCCCCAGTATCACGCCCCTCACGCGTCGTCGGCACGCCTTGGGAGGGTAGCACAGAAGGGGCAGTGGGTCTCTTGTTTGTCTTATCACTGACAACACGCGACACGCCGCACGAAGGAAGTCAGCTTCCAGATATCGGTGGTTCATCAACTGAAACGTCAGGGATAACAAAGGAGAAAGTTGCTGGACCCCGACCACGCCTGGGACTTGACAGCCTGAGCCCACAGAATTGGTAGGTCCGGAATTAATCAGCCGTCCTCTGGCTCCTCGGCCGGCATCGGACGCGCGCTGTGGGATAGTGCTGCAAACCATCGAACATCTGCATGTCCTTCAGGCGGCGAGAGCCGATGTCGTCCTCGTCTGGAATAGCGCGCAACAGGACGGAACTCCAACCCTTTCGGCCACAGTGAAAATGGCAGCAATGCAACTGGCAATGAATCGCTTCGCGGCTATCCTGACGCAAGGTCAAGGGAGAGCGGTCATGCGCGAGGTTGTCTGCGGCCTGGTGATGGCCTGCGCCAGCGGCTCCGCCGCCTGGTCGGATGTCGACCTGTCTGGGCGCTGGGAGGGGATCTACAGCTGCGACACTCAGCTGGACAGCCCCCTGGTCCTGACGATTGAACGGCGGACCGGCCAAGAACTTCAAGGCACCTTGGAGATCGAGGTCGACGGCGTCCCAACCAGTTCCGCCGTCGTAGGATCTTCAAGCGAGGCCGAATTCTTTGCCTTGTTTCCCCTCGGCAGTGGGGTGAGCCGCACTAGTGGGCAGGTGGCATCAGACGGCGGAGAGATCGAGGGGACGGCCGATGACTGCGTCTCGGGGGTCTTCCGGGCGGCCCGCACAGGCGGCGCGTCGCCGGACGACCCTGAGGACGGCAGCAGGCATGAACCGGCTATGCCTCCACCCGGGACCCTGTCGGCCGAAGCCGATGCGTGGATCGCGTTGATCCAAGCAAGGATCGTCGAGCTCGGTGAAGGCGGCGAGGCAACGCCCCAAGAGGTGCGGCAGCTCGGGAACGACATCACCCTGGGGGCGCCTTGGGGGGTGAACGTCGACATCAAGATAGCGCTCATGGCCGAGTTCGATGTCGCACGGGCGTGGCTTCGCGCCGGAGATCTTCTTGACGAGCTCGCCTCGGGGCCCGATCGGCTCAGCGAAGGCGGGCTGGGGAGAGTGCTGTGGGTGATGGACCAAGCCCTGGCGTCCGAGTGGCCCGAGGAGGTCAAGGAGCGGGTGCGCGAGGTCGCCCTCGCTCGGGCCGCCGGGGTGCTGCGCCCCGAGCTTCAGGCTGCGGCTGCCCTTTCGGAAGGTCTTCCTGCCACGCTTGAAGGGCTTGAGGTCGCACGAGCAGCGCTCGCTCCCATCGAAGACTATCGCGCATCGATGGAAGAGGTGTTCGGGACAATCGACCCTGAAGGGCTTCGGTGCCCCTTCGGCGACGCTTCGCCGAAATAGAGGCCGACCCTGTCGTGACCCTCGCGCTACGTGCCGCGTTGGCGGAGGCGCGTCGATCCCCCGATCCTCGTCTGGCCACCGAAGACCTGCTGTGGCGCGTCCTGGGGCCAAGTCCCTACTCGCCCGCAATGGCGGTCCTGGTAGAGGAGGAGCGCGAGCAAGCGGCCCTTGCCGCGATCGAGGCGGAAGACCGCTCCCCACCGGGGTCGGACCCGCTCGAGCCCACGCTGGAGGACATCGTCTACTTCGCGCACGACCGGGCGCGCTTCGCCGCATCCGTGGTGAAGAAAAAGATTGAGGACTGCCAGGCCGGCCGGTTCGATGATCCGTTAGCGGCCATCGAATGTCTCCCCTATGTGACCATGGGTGAGGTCGGCGGGCTCGATGCGCACGTGACCCGCATAGTGAAGCCGGGCTGCGAGACCGAAGTGCCCGGCCAGACGTATCGGTGCGAGTTTCTACAAGATGTCACGATCACCTTCGCCACCGGTGGGTCCTTGGCTCCGGACATCGTGGACCAGACCATTGGTCAGGTCCGCCCCGGGGGTTACGGCGGGGATGTGGTCCAGGCTCGCTTCGCGCGGGAGGAGCGCGGCGGAGTGGCCGGGTGGGTGGGGAGCTGGACCATCGAGTAGCCCAGCGCCGCCCGACGACGACATGATCCGCCCCCACTGAAGTGGTCCGCCCTGGAGTACGGATCGGATGGGGAAGAGGCACAAGCCCGAGGAGATCGTCGCCAAGCTGCGGCAGGTCGACGTGATGACGTCGCAAGGCACGACAGTGGCCGATGCAGTGAGGTCCATTTGGGTCACCGAGGTGACCTACTACCGCTGGCGGCAGGAGTATGGCGGCCTGAAGTCGGACCAGATCAAGCCCATGACGATGACCTTGCCGTCGTGGGCGAGGTCTGGCCGCTCCGTGTAATGACGAGCCAGCAGGAGGCTGTGGGTCTGCATGATCCGATACACCCGCTTATGATTGACGGGCGCCAACCCTTCGGCCCGGAGCTGCCGGTTCAGCACGGCCGTGATGCGGCGGT
>Ga0210040_10011055_pt1 | contig 10261 bp, 11 predicted proteins | sample CryGeyCG12114_NA_FD_185462 | JGI IMG/M metagenome (GOLD analysis project Ga0210040, IMG submission 185462) | Groundwater microbial communities from aquifer - Crystal Geyser CG19_WC_8/21/14_NA (SPAdes) (version 2) | ecosystem: Environmental > Aquatic > Deep subsurface > Groundwater | place: USA...
AGCAAGTCCGACATTTGGCCTTCGCTTAAAAGATGTTGGTCCACAAAAGTATTCAATTGGGTGAAAAATAACAAATCTAGCTTATGGTTTCGAATGGTGGTTCCAAATTTTTGAACAAAGGTCCACACTCCTATGAATAAGCCTCCAAATACTGTGTTTAACGGGCGAGAATGAGAATTGATATGCACATTCCATAAAGTCATGTATGACAAATGTTTCCGATCCCAGTTGGCTTTATCTTCTGGTTGAAATATCAGATCACCCCGTCTTTCCTGAACTAAGGTTTCCAATGAGTTTTCCACATTACAGTAATGATTGATAGTTGGGAAAGTCGATAGTTGTTTGTCCAATTTTGCCATTGTTTCCAATCCATCTAATGGTGGCAATTGTTGAAGTGTAGTTGGATGGAAAATTGAGGATTTGCACAAGACTGGCACGGAACTACAAACAGTTGATTTGCTCGAACACCTTCGTCTTTTAATGGATGATTTCTTCGCTTTGAAAATTTTCGGTTTCTTAGACTGATTATAAGGAATAGGGGATGGATTTCTTCGCTTCAAAGGAGTTCCCCTATTTTTTTTCATGGACAGCCTTGATGACGACCGCAATGGGTTCACTGCATCTTCACGAGCCAGCTTGAAAAAATTTCCTGAAATGCAGCCAAGTGTGCTTATTTGAGTTTATATGCAATAGTTTCAATAATTTCATGCGTTTAGAAATAATTAAACCGCACGTTATTTATTGCAAACAAGAAAAAATATACGGCTACACAGTACAAAAAGTTTAAGCTTAAATAATAAATTTCTGCTTCACAAAATCTCTCGAAAATTACTTGGAAGTTTAGGGTGTTTGGTCAAAATTTCCATAAGTATATGATAAGGCACATCGCATCGATAATGAGCGTCGGCACTGGGAATGCCATCTTTGAATCCACCAGTAGCTAAATTCACGAATTCTTGTTCCTAAAAAACAATGTTTCTACTTAAATTGATTGAAAATATTTTGTTAAAAGTATATTCCTTAGCCAATCAAGACAGAACTCACTCGAAGCATCTCCAAACCATCTAAAAATATCTTTTTTGAAACGCAATTCTTTGCACTGACATCTTTTACTATTTCAAACAAAGTGCCAGCCTGCCATATTTGTTTTTTGTTGGCTTGCATATGTTTGAACAGGGCCAGCAGCTAAATAGAAAAAATTACATTTAAAGTTGTACTTTTATAGCCATTTTTTTACTTCTTCATCACTACTATATTATGATTTGAAAACATAATATTATTCACCACAGATAAGGCAGATACTGGCATTGCCATTGCTGTCAAAAAGTATGAAGAGTCAGGATAATTATCCTTATATGCCATTTGAAAACATTTTTGGGTCAGCACTCCTTTTTCTGATCGTATAATAACTTCATACTACAGTAAAAGTAACAAGAAGGTGAATAAAACAAATTAGATAGGATTTGTAGTAATCTTTTATAATAACCTACCAAAAATTTGATTAGAGCTCCAATACAACTATCCGCATCCAAAATAAAATCAAAGCATTTTGTTAATTCTTCGATTTCAAAAAGTTTTTCAATTTCACTATTCCACGCTGCGCATTTAGTTTCCTACACAAAAAATCTTCATATTGCAAATCGTGCTTGAAATTATGGTATAATATGATGAAAATTAATTTGCGCTCACAGAATCATCTCGAAGCAAAGTTTTTGCCATTTCCAGGTACTTAGGAAGGCTCCAGTCGGGCTTTAAATGTATCTTTCGATCACCAAATCGAGATTTAACTCGTTTCTCCAACAATTCGTGAACATCTACATTCGAAGTGATCCCAATCACACAAACTGGAATTTCCGGCACATTGGCAGTCAAATCCAATAAGTTGTACAAAAACCCTTGTTGTGTATGAGCACCTTCAGTAAAAAGTTCCAGTTTATCCAACAAAAATACTACGGACTTGTTTAAGCTCAGTAGCCCGTCCTTCAAAAAATTCATCACCTCCTCAATTTGAGCTGTAAAAATAGTCCCTCATAACTCGAAATGCATTAAACCAATATTTTAACTTATTTTGAAACTGTTTTGTCACACCATTGAAATCGCCGTCACTGTTTAGACGTTCCATTATAGCGTCGTCGTCGGATCCTGCTAACCCATTCTTGACATGTTTTAAACTTGAGATTAGTGTAAATAAGGCAGTTCGAAAATCTGTACATAGATTGCCATTCAATCTGACAATCCAGCAACCGCCTTTAAACTTTGGATCATTTTGTATATCTGTTATGACTTGTTCAACAAGCTGAAGCAAAAAATGAAATGACGCTGCAGAAGAGTGAATTCCAAATGCCTATTTTGACCATCCACTTTATTGCTTTCACTTACAAATGTTTTTCCACATCCTGGAGGACCGTGAACGACAACTGAATTCGATCGCTGATTACTTAGCACTCCAGTTCCAAGGACAGCGCTTTCTAACATAGCTTTCATTTTTTTTCGCTCTAGAGGGTAAAGGTCCAGTACTTTCCTCTGCTTCTGGAAACCACCTCCAGGAACGAGACCTTTTTTTACTGTTCTACACGCACTAATTAGTTCCGATTCCATTATTAGTGCTGTGGTCTTTTCTCTAAGTTATTCAAAAAGAGATGTTTTGGTCAATAGTAGGCTTACCACTCATTTGGTAGCTTCTTTGTATTTAGTTAGTATTAATAACTTAATATTATTACACAAAAAAGTAGAATAAAATATTTGTTGTCTTAACTAACCTGATGATCTATGCGTCCCCTGTGTTGCGATTTTGCGATGTGCCCCAGGCCCAACGACACGAATAGCACTGAATGATTCAAATCGGATACAATTTTAAAATCCAACAAACTTTGAACGTCCACTCGACAATCCACAACAAGTTGTTGTTTTTTTTCGACGACATGAGGATAAAGTCATAATAAAAACTACGGTCTCAAAACCACCCGACCACCCGACTTTCTCTTTGCAGCAGTGTTAGGTTAGGTTAGGCTAGGTTTGTAGTTACTGCAGCAAAGAGAGAGTCGGGTGGTCGGGTGGTTTCGAGACCGTAGTATAATAAAAAGGCAACAAAGTCGAAGCCGAAGCCCGCCATTCACTTTTTTTCCAGTAGGCAGTGCTAGGCACATTGAAAAATTTCACGTGAGGTTAAATATTCTAGATGGCCACTGAGAAAAATCCGCGCGTTTTGGCTTGAAACCAGCTAATTTTTTTAATTGTGAGATTGTGACTGCACAGTGAGAGAAGTTTGTTTTGGTATGTTGGTGATCGTGTCGTCTCGTGGCTGCTTGAATTTCGAAATAGAAATTAAATTGCAATTTTCAATTCTTCTCTCCAAAGTGAAAAATTAAGCGAACTGGAGCATTTGCTGTGAGTGCGTACATTTCAGTTCGTATAGACGCTTTTTTCATCGGATATGGATTTTGAAGACTCAAATAATCTCAGCTGGGGAGGAAATGGGGAAAGCTCGACGTTAAGTCAATTGAAGCAAATGAAAGACTCAAGATTTGCGGATGACTCGATCAGGATGAATAGCTTTCGTAGTCATATTGGATTTGAATCCACTTTTATGGATGAACCGCAGGAGCTGAAAGGTATATCCATCCGGTGAACTTATAATCGCTCAAAATGAAATGCTGACAGTCGACAGTCTCGACAGTGAAAATGACATTATGAGTAATTGATTGGTAAAAATTTGTTTTGCAATAGGACCCCTTCATCACAATTTTGTGGACTCTCTGAACGAACTTTTGCTGGATGCTGGTTTTGTGGAAACTATTGAAAATTGGATGGTCGCTTTGAAAGAAAATATAGAAAATTTTTCTGTTGGGAGGACAAATGCTTATGATGATTTTGAGAACAGAGTATTTCTTTTTTATTCATGTTTCTTTCGTATTATGTTAGCTTAAAATATAGCAGCTAACCTAACCTTGGTATTTTTAACTTTTAGACATTGGAGATTTTGTCTACGGAATTGGTCACATGGGACCTTTTTCGAGCTTTGATTCATGAACGGCTATATCCTATCACCGAAACTTTAGAGGAGCCTAAAAAGGTGGATCGGCTTCATATCAATGAAACCCCACGTGTCGACTATTTCAATAACGCTGATAAAGAAATTAGAGAGGTAACTATCATTTAGTGCTATTCAATCGTTCGATTCAAAAAATTTTGATGTAATAGCTGGACGCTTTTACATACTGCTCTACAGATAAACATCATGATCAATTGGTTAGAATGCTGTTACAAACCTTACCCTCCTGGACTAATTCAGAAAAATTTTAATTGGGAAAATACTCTAGATGTATTAAAGGTAATATAAACTAAACTGTATAATTTTCTTTCACTCTTGCGTCGTGATGGCTGGTGAATTCATCATGCATCGTACTTCGTACATTCTATTTAAACATCTGAACTTAGAATGTTCAAATGTGTAATTATATCTATTTCTATGGTGTAAACTTGTTAATTTTACGCTGTATGACTGCACTAAGGAATAATTTTTTTTCACGCAGCGGGATGATTTGTTGCGAAGAGAAAGCAGCAAATCCATGGTCTCTGAATTAGATCCAGATGCGGTTACTAGACAAAATAAGCAGTTACATCCTTTAGATGCCGTATGAGATTAAACCAAATAATTTAATTTTTTACGTTTGTGTCAGATTATATTTATTTTATAATGCTTGCTTATTGGTTCTTCTCATTCTTCTGTCATAGGAAGAAGATTTAAATGTACAACAAGCCGCATTTTATTACATGCGAACTGGAGCTTTGACAGACGCAATTGCTTATTGTATAGAATCCGGTCATAACATGAGAGCTGTGGCTCTAAAAGGATACGAATTCACAATGAAAGTATTGAAATCAGAATCAGGAGATCCTGATATTGTTCATGCACCTGTTCAATCTGAATTTCCTCCAGACTCAAGAAGACAGGCACGTCCTGTACCTGATTTTATTGTCACTGGGAACTGTAAACGAGATATGTGGAAGATGATCACATGGGAAATTTGTGAAATGAACAAACTTGGCAAATATGATCGGGCAGCACTAGGCTCAGTTTGTGGTCATCGTCAATCGATGTTAGATGTTGCCAATTCTTGGCATGATTATGTATGCATTATTATTTTGAATTTAAAATTATCATCTTTCGCCAATAATTTAGGAATATTTTATTAATATTTTGGCAGTTATGGGCCTACCTAAAAGCATCGAGAGATGTTAAAGTCGAAAAATATTTAAGAAACGCTAATGGTCATAAAAATTATATCAAAATGGCTGAAAAATATTGGTTGCAAGAACTGGATGTAAATCACTGCATTGAAAAAATAGAAAAAGAAAACAAGTTGAGTGAAACGTCACCCGAATTTGTGTTTCGACTACTTCAGAAGAGCTTAATGACTGACAATTTGGAGTTCTTTTTGGAAGGGCTGTGTTCCAATTTCGATGCGATTTTGTAAGTTTTTTTTAGCTCATTTAAAAGTTTACTTAATCTATTTTAACTTGAAAAAAATTTAAAGGCAAAGCATTGAAGATTCGCCAATGTATTCTCACATACTACGATTTTTGACCCATTTGCTTGCTGTTCTAAATGTTTTGAAATTACCTTACAAACAAGAACTTATGGATGCATGTATTGAGCATTATCTGGCGGTAAGACACGACATATTAATTCAATTTTTAAAGATTGGATCTTTAATTTTTAGAGCATCTGATTTTTGTCTTATCTATGTTTCAGCTGCTAATTAATAGAGTCGATTTTAAATGTATTCCAACATACATTTGCCTGTTATCACAAGATTGTCAGATACCAGCTCTGCTGGAAAAAATCCCTCTACTAAAAACTCTTGAACAGGACGATATTAATGCATTCCTTCATTTGTCCCATATCAATGATCTCCCTGTACTGGAAATGAGTGTTGCACTCATTAAAAAAATGATTGACGACGAGCAAGACTTTCAAGTGTCCCATATGCACTGGATTTACGCCTGTGAGTCATTTGTTAATGATGGAAGTCCTGATGTGAAACTTGCGTATTTGCGATACACTATGATAATTTGCCGAAAGTTTCTGATTATGGAGAATGTTTCTAAACTCGAGGAAGTCTTCAGCGGGGTAAATTTTAATTTTTTCGAATGACCATGTTGATTGCAGTACCTGTTAAGTACGTAATTCTGTCATTTATTTGCAGCTTGAGTTAGAATATTTTAAAAACGTATTATCCACGCTTGCTGACGGTTTTGAAGAAACATTGGTTCGGGAATATTTGTGTTACGACGCATATTTGGTACTAAAACTCAAATTCTATTAAATTAATTCGCAAAGCATTTATTTATTTGTTCATATTGTGTTGATACCCTCACAGAATGCCGAAAAAGCTTTGGGGGCTTATAGACAAGCATATAGTCAAAAGCCAACGTTTTCATATGAGGCAGAAGCTTCTGCTCTAACTACTTTGTCAGATAAAATATTCATTGCAAACAAGAACAAAGAGCATTCTGAAGCCCTCAAAATTTGGAAGGCGGCTGTTGACCATCACTATGAAATTGCTGTTGAGCAGTTTTTCAATGTACTTCAGTTCCCAGGAGGATGGTTAGTTGTCTGTTCTGATCTAGATAATGAGGAAGAATGTTATCAAGTTCGAGCTGTTCGCAAGATCTTAATGAAAAAAGTATGTTGATAGAGTCTGCTCCAAGTGGTATTCAATTCACCTTTTCTGTTTTCTAGCTAAATATTTGATGCTTTTATGTGATTGCAGATAACTTTTGCTCTTTTAAAATTGTTGGAGTATACTCCATCCTCATACTCGAAGGTTCAAGAATTTGCAAACACTATATGCGAAGATCATCGTCAAATTCTTATTGAGCTTACTAGTGATGAAATTGGCTCTTTGTTGAATGGAATTGAGCGACTGGCTAGAGCTGCTGCGAATAACGTGTTGGACCTTCCTATCGTGTAGATTTAAATTATGATAACTATCGATTTTGTAACTGTAATATAATTGCTTTAAAAAATATATGTTTATTGCACTTGATAATTTTTTTGTAATTGTATTTTGTGACGTTGATGGAAAATGTAATACTATTTTGTATCGATTGGTTTGATTTTGGTTATTTAAAAATGTTAAACAACAGAATAGAAAAAATGACTTAATAAATTCTTTTTAAAGCTGAAGTGTTTTTTAATCACTGGACATTGAATAGTTCCATTGATCACCGAATTTGTCATCAAATTTAGTTTCACTGATGCTGTCCATAGTTTCTGCAACTCGTCGCAGCGAGTTTCTAAAAAGGGCCACATGATGATTAGAAATCGTCATTATAATAAATAGAATAAAATAAAATATAAGAGAAAAAACCTACTTATTCAATACTTTCTTCTCAAGCCTAGACCTAGGATTTTGTTTTAGTTTCTTAATATCTGTCAATCCAGGATACAGTTCGGAAAACGACTTTTTCTTCTTCCCTTTTCTACCTTTCTTTATGGTTAAATCAATTCCTATCTCGGCCTGAAACACGTTTAATGCAAAAAACGTTAGTTAAAAACTACAAAATTGTAAATAGTAAAATATCTTCATCTCTTGTCTGTTCACCTGAATATCCTTTAAAAAGGCAGGATCTTGCCATTCTGGAGGCTTCTCGGCATCTTCTTTCTCTTTTTGTACTCTTAACACTTCAATGTCCTCTGGATTTACTGGTTCACCTATTTCATTCCTAGCTATTACTTTCCCATGAAACGGGCACTGTGTTAAAAATAATTCTATGAGATCAGCACAGTAAAATATAAAAAGCAGGAATTCATAGAGGACCTATCTAGTACCTTATATCTATCTTTTCTAGGGCACAGTGCACCGGAAGGCAAAGGAACTCTGCAACTCCATTTCACAGGCTCAAATGTTCCAGCGAATTCAATAATTCTGGTACGCAATGAAGCCACTCCATCTGGTGCTTCAATAGTTTCTCCTTCACGATCTTGACTAGGCTGCCAAAATTTGTGGCCATCTGTTTCAACGCTAAAAATATAAGTATATTTTAATTAAAAGCAAGCCTGAAAGCAAGAAACAATGCAAGTTTTCTTATAGTCTTATCTCTTACATTTCAACAGTCGGAGCTTTCAGATTTTCATCTTCCCAATGATACAAATCTACATCGTACGGAACTTTGGGAGCAATTTTCAACAATTTCTCTTTTCTAAGTTGATCTTCGTTTTTCTTTTCACTACTTATCTCATTTAGTTCACTATTCGACGATTTTATTGTAGTTGTTTTAATTAGCGTAGCAGGCTTGCATCGTTTCTTTAGTTTATGTAAAGTGGCCATGTAAGATGTTGGATCCTAAAAAAATTACAGGCAATTATGAACAAAAAAGGATAATCGAAGAAATAATATTGACTTAGCTACGCTTACAATAACTTCCTCTTCATTTGGCTGCCATAATTTCCATGAGGCTGAATCTTCATTGGATATTGCTTTGGATGGACCTGGAACTGCAGATTCTGAGTTTGGTACTATCGCAGGTGGAGCAACTGCATCCATCTCAAAGCCCGATTTTTCTGGGACTTCTTCAAAATCTGAGTCACTATCTGTATCTTGATCAGATTCTACAAAGGGAAAATACAGAAATGTAATTTATTTATTATGTTCTTCTGAAAATTCACGAATTCAATGCTGTACTAGCTGTACCAAAAGCAGCGGATGACGTTTGCTCCACTAATTCCAATTCTTCAAAACGAGATATTTCTGCTGATACCATTTCCTTTAAATCCAACGTCTTCCGAAAAAGATCCACTTCATCTTTAAAATTTCAATAGTTAGTTTGTAACAATGCCAGAACCATAAAGAAATATTAAAAGACAAAATTAGAGTTATAATTACCCTTTACCTGACTTAGAGATGACGTCCACCCATTTTTTAATCTTTGGTAAAAACTTATTTTTCATAACTGCACAATGCTCTTTCAAATTGTCAATGATGGGAGCATTATCTTCGTTTCTTCGGATTTTTAAAGCCCCTGTATTTAACTGCACAGTAATTGAAGAGAGTGGCCCTGTAAGGCCATGCTCTCTAGGTTCAAAAGTAGGATTATTTTGAGATTCCTTATTTTTATCCTCTGAACTAAAAAGATCTTCCGGTTTTGGAATAAGAAGAGAAAAACAATTACTACTTTCCGTCACAATTCTTGAGATTTCGTCAACATGATCTTCCATTTCCGTTTTCGCAACATTCACCCGATCACGCAATTGTTTCGCTTTTTGCTCCTCTCGAGCGTTTTGTCTTTCCAATTCATGTTTATTTCTTTTCAAAGCGTCCGCAAAATCCACTTTCATATTATGCTTGATAAAATTGTAAGCTAACGTCAATCGATTGAGGTTCCCATATTTTGATTTCCAATTCTGTATTGCCTGCAATACTTTCATCTTTAACTTTTTAGCCGCCCTTGATGGAAGTGGCAATGGTTTTTTAGGATCGCTTTCCACTGTTAGCTCCAAAAACTTCTGGAAGTCTTCAAGCAGGGTGTTTCGAAAGAATTCTGATTTTCTGAGAAAAATAGCCAGGAGTTAGATACGCATGCGTATTATGGTTCAGTTCAAGGTTTACTTCTCATATTGCTGTTTACAGTCGTTTTCTTCTTCAGCCACTAATATCTGGTAATATTCCATTCCATATTCCGAATAAAAATAAATAACACAAAATCATTTAACTTACCTAAATAGAGCATCGATGACAATGAAAGCTCCCAATCGGATCTCCGAATGCGATCTTTCAAGTTGCAGCATGAGACGTCCATAGCAAAACTTCAGGAGTTCTGGACTTCTACTACACAAAATAAGTTATTGACATAAATTAGACAGGAAATTTGCTAAATAGAGAACTATAGAGAAGAAATATACTGTCAATTCATACCCAGCAGACAAGGCCAGTTTTTTGAAGGCTTCTTTGTCCAGCTCCTCTTTTCCAGTGGTACATAAACTTTCCACGTCCTCAGTTATTTTCTGGCACGCGGTAAGGTCCAACATTTCGGTAAAAATTGCATTTAAAATTAATTACCTGAAGACAGTTAAATTAGCCTGAGTATTTTAAAAAACAAAGTTTCTGTTTACGTTAGCACATCATATTTTTCGTGAATTTAAATAAAAAACCACAAAAATTACTTGATGGTTGAATTGGACGTCATACACTTTTAACCAGCGGTAAATAGTGATTTTCCCGCTTCGCTAAATTTAATTTTTAAACCTTTTGTATTT
>Ga0210040_10011056_pt1 | contig 10260 bp, 9 predicted proteins | sample CryGeyCG12114_NA_FD_185462 | JGI IMG/M metagenome (GOLD analysis project Ga0210040, IMG submission 185462) | Groundwater microbial communities from aquifer - Crystal Geyser CG19_WC_8/21/14_NA (SPAdes) (version 2) | ecosystem: Environmental > Aquatic > Deep subsurface > Groundwater | place: USA...
CACCATGTTCTCCTCCAAGTATTGCCAGCCACCTTCCCATCCATCATCTCAACACATCTTGTCTCGCTTGGAAGTCTGCAGCGCGCCTCTCCTCTCCTCCCGCAGACAGCGATGCGCTGTACGTCCTGTGACTAGGCGCAGAGCGTCAATTCCAGGTCGACCTCGCCCCAAACGTAAGCTGCGGTGTGAACCGGACCGGGCACGTTGTCCCAGATAATCCAGGGGGCTCCGTTGCCCCCAAGCGTGATCTTCTGGCCGTAGAAGTCGTAGCCGTAGTCGGTGCCGAGGCTGTAGTAGATGGATTCGCCCGCCTTATAGGTGTAGGCGAATTGCAGCGTGGGCTTGCTTTCGTAGATGCCGTTGGGTGTCTTGGTGAACTTGATGGAGGTGCCCGAGACATGGAAGAACTGTGCCTCAGTGGTGGAGGCTTTGGACTCGAGCTTGACGGGGGCGGGCACAGTTCCATTGCCGTCCACCTGTCTGTAGTAGACGGGGAAGTCGCAGTAATTGATCAACTTGTTATTGGCGGCGTGTGCGGTGGTGGCCGCGAGGGCGAGAGTGGTGAGGAAGGATACAATGCGCATGGTGATGGTTGGGTGGACGAGCTGGGGATTGAAGTGATATGAGATGTGAAAGAAGCGAAGCGTGGCTAATTTGAAGCTGGTCGACTGATCACTGTCTTCGGCTTGCAGACTTCTATGCGGCGCAGGATGTCTCCTCTTATACGACGATGTGAGGGCAATCGGAAAGTCTGATGAACGTTATGATTTGCTTCCAAGCCAAAGCCCAGGAATATTGAAATGAGCCATGTACGATGATGCTACCCAGATTGAGGTCCAGAGCACCCAATGGCGTTGGATTTTCGCGTGATGCCATGCTGCAATTTTCCGGTGTGGATGTGAGGAGGTCCAGCTTGCCGCAATAATGGTAGTTGGCATCGGTGAGGCAAGGCTCGATGATGGTCAGTTTTGGTGGCACATCGAGCATGTTACTGTGGCACTAATGCGTTAATGCAGGTACACCATGGTGACATCCGCGTGTCTAGTCGACCAGAAAATAGCATAAGCGAATGAAAGCGACCGAAATTTGGACATTGAAACGGATAAGAGCTCGGATTGAAGTTGAAAAAATGAGATGATCAGATGGGTCGTATTAGGTCGCAAGGTGCGCGGAAAGGGCGCGTTGCCAATACTGTTGTGAGATAAAGCCATCACAAACGTGTTGCTGCAACGAACCTGTCAATTGCTAAATAGAAGTGATTGTGTCAGTCTTATTGCAGCATCGAGAACTGCCAGTTCATCATGAACGCTCCACACCCATGGCGAAGAGGCTGAGTCTGAGTTCGTGGCATAGACGGGGCGCCTTTCAGTGGACAGTATGCTGGTGCAAGGTACGTGGCTGCCCACCGCTGTATTTCGTGATCACTAGCAGAGGGAGAAACGTGGAGACCAGTCTGTTGGTAGAGCGAGGGATGTGTTCGCGTGAGTGGTGAGCGGTGTAAGCAAGGGCAGTGACGGTGCCTGCATGTCGCGCTGATGGTGTGGTGACCAGGCTCAGCAACACTTCGCGATCGGTTTGAAATTGTGGCAACAATGATGGCTTAGGCTGAAGAGCCTTGCTGCATCGTAAGTAGTTGCATGATGTAAGAATGTAGGGGGCAAAATTTTACTCTGTAGAGGTGTGTATTGCGAGCTTAATCGTCGCGGCTGTATTCAGAGACTCCTTGGCCGTATCCTCGACGATGGAGAAGTATGTGCCAGGCTTGATGGCTGAGGTTGGAGATGACGCCTAAGAGAAGGAGGAAGTTGCGATGGGATGATGACACACTGGCACGTAGGTTGCCTTCAATCAGCGTAGCCCCTCACGAGATAGCATACAGGCTTCCAGAGACATGGTAGTCGATACCCCAGTGCTGTCGACACTGTAAGATAATTAGACATGTCCTTGCCCCTAGGGTGTTGAAGGAGTTGAAGAAGTGCAGGAGAATGACGGGTTAAGCCGGCATATGCCGCGCCCGTTGCACCTCGGCTCAGCTCCTCACTCCACATTCCGTGCGGCGGATGGCGAAGCTGTTCTGCTCAGCGGAACTTTGCCGCCATGTGACAATTGATCTTTGCTCGAAGAGCTCCTTGACTTTTCAGTCCACCCCTCCAAACCCCGTCATCTCGTATCTGAGCCATGTCCGCCGCCCTCCGCACATCCTTCAAGATGGCCTCGCGGCCACACCAAAGACTGGCCAGCATTCAAAGGCATTTCAGCAGCTCAGCATCGGCAAAGAAGGAGGTCAGAGATGCGTACATAATAAGTGCCAGTCGGACGCCGACGGCAGTGGTGAGTAGCAATATTCCTAAAGCGCAGGAAGAATACTGACGCCGTCAGTTCAACGGCAACTTCACAACCGTATCCGCAACGCGACTCGGCGCCGCGGCGATCAAAGATGCGCTCGAGAAGTCCAAAGTCCCCGTATCTTCGATAGATGCTGTATTCATGGGCAACGTGCTATCAGCAGGAGTCGGACAGGCACCAGCAAGACAAGCCGCCATTTTCGCCGGCCTGCCCACCAACATCGAGGCGACTACCATCAACAAAGTATGCGCGTCAGGTCTGAAGGCTGTCAACATCGCTGCCTCGACCATCGAGCTCGGCCAAGCAGAAGCGCAGGTCGCGGGTGGCATGGAGAACATGACGAGAGTGCCATACTATTTGAATCGAGCAAGTCAGCAGCCGCCGTTCGGCCACCAGAAGCTGCAAGACGGCTTGATTGATGATGGCCTATGGGACGTGTACAACCAGATACATATGGGGAATTGCGCAGAGAGCACAGCAAAGAAGTACGACATCTCACGGCAAGACCAGGACGACTACGCCATCGAGACATACAAGCGCGCACAGAAGGCATACAAGGAGGGTCTATTTCAGGAGGAGATTGTGCCAGTCACCGTCAAGAGCAGGAAGGGCGAAGTTGTAATCTCGGAGGATGAGCAGTACAACAAGCTCAAACTGGACAAGGTCCCCACGCTGAAGCCGGCTTTCGAGAAGGGACCAAACGGTACTGTCACCGCAGCGAACAGCTCTCCCCTGAGTGACGGTGCTTCGGCGCTGGTTCTGGGAAGCAAAGAGATCGCGCAGCAATATGGCAAAGACAGCCGCGTGCTCGCCAAGATCATCACATATGCCGACGCTGCAGTTGGTACGTCAAGTCTCTCGTTAACCTCTCTTCCCACTACTAACAATTCCTAGACCCCATAGATTTCCCAATCGCACCCGCCTCCTGCGTTGAAAAGCTGCTCAAGCAATCCGGCCTCAAGAAAGAAGACATTGCCATTTGGGAGTTCAACGAAGCCTTCGCCGCCGTCATCAAAGCCAACGCGAAGATCCTCGGTCTTGGTGTCGACAACGTGAACCCACGGGGAGGAGCTATTGCACTGGGACACGCACTGGGTAGCTCTGGGAGCAGGATATTGGTCACGCTGCTGCATCAGCTCGAGGTTGGGCAGTATGGCGCTGCGGCGATTTGCAACGGTGGGGGCGCGTCGAGTGGCATCATTGTGCAGAGAGTTAGCGCGGATCAGCTATAAGCCTGAAAGAATAAAAATGAAATGGAATTGAGACTTGGACGATGAAAACCATGTCTGGCAAATATGCATCTTGCCCGCACCGCTTGCTACCCGGGTTATCACATGATCATCCTTCCTACCCATCGCACCGTAAAAACTCAATTTCTTCCATTCCATGTCCATCACAAGAAGCTCCTCGTTCTGGCCATCCTCAGAACTCTAGTCCTCTGCGCGGTCTTCTCGAAACACTCACGCACCCCTTCAGCCTCCCCTTCCCCACCGCACAGGAGCGTACTCGCGCCCGCACGCAACGAACAAAAAGCAATCCCTCTTACACACATAATAACGCCAAAAAGAACGACGTGGGCAAGATTCGAACTTGCGCTCCCGAGGGAACAAGATTTCAAGTCTTGCGCAATAACCACTCTGCCACCACGCCGGAGAGTGTCAATATGGTAGACTTCTGCAATTGGAAGCATAATATAGGGAGTTAGCGGAGGCGACGGCAGAGATACAGAAAGGGGTAAGGGAATATTGGGGTGGCGGAAGAGGTTGTGTTGCGGTGTGATTGCGGGTTCCTACAGCTTGGTGCGATGGGAGAAAAGGGTGGGTGCAGGAGTTGTGGAACTTGAAGGCTGGATTGTGATGGGATGAGGTGAGCACGAAAGAGATTATGAAAAGTGCGACGAGGCGTGAATGACATTCGGTAGAGTAGCTTCGCAGGGCCGTAAGGACGTGTTTCTAATGACTTGAGTTCATCATGCCGAGTTCTTCACAGTCAGTCGTCACTCTTTTCCAGGCGTTGAGGGTACCGTTCTATTCCCATTACCATTACAGCTTCTGCAAGAATTCTATCTTCAGTGCTGGAAGGCCGTGACACGTTTTCGTAATTCCACCGATGCGCCTCCACCCAACTGCCTTTATCAAACCGCCCATTGACCCTTGTAAGGAATGCTATACTTCGTCGTCGACAGTGCATCGAAGACATCCAGCCCCCTCCCAACTCCTCTCACCACCCTCAGCACTTCCCAAACACATTCAAATCCAGATCCAAATCCAGGTCCATATCCATCGCAAAGTTCATCTCCTCGTTATCCCACGCCATCGCATTTCCAGCACTCCCCTCCCCAGTACTAATCGGAATCGTCGAAAAAAAGTCCGCGCTCGTGGTCGGGTTCTGCAACTCCTCAGGCAATTGATCCCAGCTAGGGAACTGGAAAGCATTGGCGTCCGGAATGGCCATGTCAGCGTCGGTGCACGTCTTTTCCTCGATCGAAGGCATGTGGAAGGCGTCGTCAGCCGGGCAGGCTTGCTCGTCGAGGGGCGAGAAGGAGCGGAGCCCGACTTTGGCGCACTCGTAGATGGGTTCGCCGGCGGCGGAGCATTGGGCGTTTAGGGATGCCATTCCGGCAGTATCACTGGCCGACCAGTATGATGTCTTCTTCTGGCAATCCTTGCCGTGACGAACGGAAAAGCCAACCTCGCCGTTCTCGCCATAGCATGGTCCACCAGGGCCCGTGCAAGCCAGTTCCGAGATCGGTGCGTAGACACCCATGGTTTGTTCGTTGGAAGTCATTGTGATGTGCGGCGGAGTCAATGATGTTGGCGATACAGAGCCAGAGCCCGTGAGAGCAGGGATGCTGTTGGGTAATTGACGTCCAGATGAGAGCTGGCGCGCGTGATTGGTGAGGTTGGTGGTGCCTGACAACGAGCATTCGAAAGCTAGCGCACGGTCGGGATGGTCTTGCGGCAGACCCAGGACACCAAAGTGGTTGACGTTGAAGCTGGGATCAAGGACGCTGTTGGAGTGGATGCCGAGATCTTCATAGATCTCGTGATGTGCGCTGATGCCTGTAGAGTGGTCAGTCTAAGTTTGCCGATGTAATATGGAACGTCGTTGATATTCCAGATAGTTCACCATGCTGGTTGAGCTTTGGAATCATTACTTACTGGTAGTAGGAGCCGTGGTATCAATTCCATGCGCCTTCTTGAAAAGGCTCAGCCACTCCGGGTTGTCGGCTGCAGTTTGCTCCCAGCCATCAGCCTCCCCGTACAGTATAACACGAGCCTCGTTCTGGAGCATTTCGTCCGAAAGCGAGCTCGCGCCGTGTTTCTCAATATGCTGGCGTGCAAATCGACCGAGGCGCAGTGTGAGAATCTCCCAACAGGTTGCGTTGGGATTCAGCTGTGGTGACTCTGACGCGGAGTAATGATGTGGTGTCGACAATACGATCGGTCCGATTATACTCGTGTTGGTATTGTCCTGGTATGCTACGCTCAGATCGCCCGATGGGCCAACATCGAGGTTGTTTGGTAGGAGATACTCCAAGTCTTTGCTCTCAAGCTGTAAATGAGATTGCTGGCTTACGTTAGCCTGACTGTCTTCGCGCAGAAACGCAGGCGGCAATGGACGCCAGAGTGGATCGATGTAGTCGCCGATCTGGAGGCCTACCTTCAAGCTTGAAGAGTTGCTCGCGGAGAAAGGGAAAGGCGATCTGCTCTCATTGGCGATGAGGTATGGTGGCATGGCGTTAGTGACGTGTATTCTCACATGAGCGTCCAGTCCTCTGCAACCTTTCCAGGTCTTCATGTCCGCACCGTTGCGAAACTCCTTCGCTAAATGGTCGACGCGGTCTTGCCCTGCATGTACTGTCAGTGCTGCGCAACACTCCAGGCTCGACTGAGATGTGTTAATCTCTGTGTATGCTCCCTACATTTATCGAACGTCATCTGGCAAAAGCCACACCTTGACTTAATATACTGTGCTTCGGACTTCCATGACTCCATGCTGGCGGTCATCTTGCAGCCATGCACCAACCTTAGATGCTGTCGGAGGTGGTCTTTCCTGTAAAACGTGCGGGACTCCAGGCCCTTTTCTTCGCAACCGCTGTGGTTGTGCGTAGCGAGGTGCTCCTTGCTGGGATCAAGTTCGTCACAGTAGACACACTTGGGCTTGCCAGTTGCCTTGTCAGTGATGATCTCACCTAGAGGTGCGCAGATCCACTTCTCAAGCGAAAGATGAAGACTTTTCTCGTGACGAGACCAATCGTATCTAGAAGGTGAAGGTACAAAGTTAGTATATGTCTCACATCCAGTTTGTACATGGGGCTTCTTACTTAGATTTGAATCGGTCGGTACAGAAGGTGCACTGATACAGCCTTGGGCCTTCGTTGAGATCTGCTTTCGGGGCACGGGTGGGAAGCCTTCGTCGCCTGCGTCTCTCTTTTGACTTCAAGCTGTTCATCGAGCCAAGCGAATGTCGTGAGCCGTATGAGTAGGCGGAGTTATGCGAACCGAGCGATCCCGACGACATGCCCGTGAGACCAGTCTCCAACGATGAGATCGAAGGTGCTTTAAAGATGGAGAAGCTGGCAGAACTGTCGTTCGAGGCATCTTTTCGGTAGCTGCTGTTGCTACTGGTTGCTTCCGGTGGATCGAATGTTTCGACGGCCTGAGCGATGGCAGTCATAGGAGCAGGTTCGTTCTCGGGGGGAGAGTGCTTCCATCGCTCGAGAGGATCTATCGCAAGTTAACCGAGACTGTTCTGCTGCTGCATAGTCGAAATGCCGACTTGTGAGTCTTCTTCGATAGTCTGGCATCCGCTCCTGGCTCGAAAGGTCAAAAACCTCCCAGAGGTAGCGGACGCCATGAACTTATGGGCTTTGCGAGATTTCGGCTTGGTATACGTACTGAGTGACTCCCATGTTCTTCCCGCAGGAATATTGATCGCTTCTGTTGATGGCCGGATACTCGGTGATGCGCTTCGTTTGGGTCGCGCTTTCTGCCTTCGCCTGGTGTTTGCCATCCAGTTGGAGATCTGCCCAATCGACAACCCAGTCTGCTGCTTCAGAAGCTCCTTGTCCTCATCTGTTGGATATGGATGATCGACGTGCTGTGACATCCAGTCTTTCAGAGTTTTGACGGCTGTTCGTGGAAAGCGGGCAACAGCAGCTCCTTTCTTGGGTCGTTCTTCTCCCTGGTTGTCATCGTCAATTGGCCCCATGTGACCTAGAGAACGCATTTGCTTTCTCCCTGTCAGTCCACCAAAACATCGCTCATCGTCCTCTCCCACGACGTCTAATGTATCTAAAGATGTCTTCTGTTTGAAGGCTGGTAGCCTCTCCACATCAGTGAAGCTGCATGGCCGGAAGAGAGCGTTGCATGGCGAGCATCGTACCCGTCCCGATCCATCAGAGTCATAGATGAAGCACTCGAGGCCTCTTGAATGGCAGTAATCACATGGATGGGTCGGCTTCTGGTAGCGTGGCAGATGTGTTGAGAAGTCGGTGTTGAAGTCTGCGCCAGTGGTGGTAATGCCTTGGAGCTCTTCTTGAGTCAGGTAGCTGGCGTGTGTTAGCTTTGGTTTTCAAGCCGCCAACGTACCCTAAGCGACATGAAGTCTCCGGAATGTGGCTAAAAGATGCAGGCTATTGTGACGCTCTGGCGCTCTGACCGATATGCCAAAACCGAGCCGTGGTGTAGCTAGAGAATCGTTCACTTACCCTTCGCCAGGCTGTACGTTTGAACTCTGTTGCATCTCTCCATCATGCGAATCAGGAATGGCTGCTTCCCCGAAATCGAAGTATTGGCCCATCTCGGCGGCATTGGGAGTAGCCATGATGACGGGATGTCACCGTAGGCTCTTGGAGTAGGCGGATGTTACCCACTCGGCTTGAACACGAATGACAAGCACGCCTTTCGGCCAGGTGGGAGAATGATTATAAGGCGTGAAGAAGACAACATAAGAAGTGCGCATGCCTCAGTTAAGAAAGGCTTCCCTTCCTTCCAGGTCCAGTCACAACCCAACTCAAAAAGTGGCCCGGGCGCATGTCAAGTTGAAGGGCGTGCTGGATTAGCCTGTCCGAGGCCTGGCTTGAAATGTACAAAGAAACGAACGGCGTACCGCTGAGTCAGGGATGAAGGAGCGTCAACCTCGCATGTGGCTGCGCTTCAAAAGTCGTGACAGTGCGTTTTAGTTGTTAAGAAGGCATTGCCTGTCCAACTCAACGGCGTCTGTCAAGGTACTTGCAGTCTACTGCCATCAATTTCGCAGCTCACGACTGTCCACAAGGCTGAAATGTTACGGCCAAAAAGATTACGAGGCCACGAAACGCCGACAGAATTCGATCCTAGCGGAGCTGACAAACCCCACTTCGACTCTGCAGGACCCCAGCAGCTTCGAGCGACTAATAAGCCGCCAGGCGTCTTACGATTGGTCCTGGGCAATCTGAGCCGACCGGAATGGGCTGAAAACCTTGTCTGGGGGAAATCGGAGACGCATGTGGAAAGCTGCGAAAATGGCAGTCCCAGCCGCGAGATGCTACCGTATGACGGAACGACATCGCATGCTGCACAGCAAGCGGTCAATCGTGCGCGGAGAGACACACCGAGATCCTATTCGTTATTGAGGCTGCCAGTACGAGGAGTGCGGAATACGAAATGAAAGAACGGCGGTGTCGGAATGGCTTGACCCGAAAATATCCATGGATTCGATCACGTGTACTTCGGTGGCTTTCTGCCCGATACTCGGATTGTGAAGGCCTGTGGACGAGCCGAACTTCAGGTCGGACGACAAACAGGAAAGATGCGGTCTTGGGACACCAGAGCAGAGAGGGAGTTGTGCAGGTGACGTCAGGCTCTACTTCAAGCAGTCGCGTTGAACTGCGCGAGGACGCGACAAGTTTTTGACCTAATAATCTACATGAACTTGCCTCCACGATTTTTCGTAACGCGCAGACCTTTTCTTGATAATATGTCGTAGCAGATATCGAAGCTGTTCACTAACAATACTACTTGTGCTTCACAAATGTATCTTCCAATCCAGCATGGTCTTTCCCTGTCTGTGTCTTTTAGGTCTCTTTGCGAATCTCCTGATGTTGCACTGTATTGCTTGTTAATATCGCATGAGGCGCGGGGGAGCACGAAGCGGGGTAATAGTACTCACGATGCTGCCACGATGGATCATTGACACACTTCTACGCTCTTGCGCACACCTCTCAACATCGATTTATCCATCGTTGAGGAGTCGAGGCTTGGCGAGGTTGAGGTGTTAGTGGGTTTTGCCAGCTCATTGCGCATCAACCAACCCAGCTGTCCATCCATAAGCCGCACAGAGCTAACCAATATCCGGACTCGTCCTCCACGACGGTCGTCATGTAACCTCTCTCTTGTCACCGCCTGTGTCTGAACCTCCAAAGGCCACCTTCCCGCCGCCAACCTGCCTCGAAACCCATCGTACTTCGGACGAAACTTCGCATTGCGCCATTCAATCGCGAACAGCGGCAGCCCTGCGTACATGCAACCATTATCAACCCGACGATGACCGAGAGCTGTATTTGAGACAGTACATGAGATATGGATGAGGCTCCCAATTGCGCCATTTGCAATGCGCCGGCCTATCCAGAATGCCCTTGCGAATCAGAGCGGCTGCAAATTGCCGTCAAGCAAGCAGAACAGCGTGCTATGGACGAGAGACTGGCTGAGATACGGTGCGCTTCCTGTACTATACGACAGAACTGCTGCTGACTATTTGGTAGAGATTGGGTAATCAACCACGCACGCCAGCACATCCTTAAGGCCTTCGAAGCACTGTCCTCGATACGGAAGCAAGCACACTCCGCATATCTCGCTTCACTCCCAAACTACGACATATACATGCGCTACTCTGGACGTCCCCCATTACCGCCCATGTACGTCGCTACGC
>Ga0210040_10011057_pt1 | contig 10260 bp, 7 predicted proteins | sample CryGeyCG12114_NA_FD_185462 | JGI IMG/M metagenome (GOLD analysis project Ga0210040, IMG submission 185462) | Groundwater microbial communities from aquifer - Crystal Geyser CG19_WC_8/21/14_NA (SPAdes) (version 2) | ecosystem: Environmental > Aquatic > Deep subsurface > Groundwater | place: USA...
CCCGAACGCCCAGCCCCACCCGAACGCCCAGGCCCACCGCAGCCCCACCGCCGACGCACCAGGAGATCTCGTGCCCTTCATCATCAACATGGTCCGCCGCTGGGTGCTCGTCGCCGTCGCCCTCCCCCTCGCGGGCAAGCTGCTGGGCGCCCTCTCGGGCCGCCTGAAGGCCAGCCGCGGCCAGAGCGGGCTGACGAGCGCCCTGGACAAGGCCAGCAGCGCCGCGACCGCCCGGGGGCGCCGCGGCAAGAAGTGACGCGCCGGCGCTGCGGCTGCCTCAGGGGCGCTCGTCGTCTCCGTCCGGGTGCAGCCGCAGCGCCAGCAGCGCGACGTCGTCCTCGGCGTCCAGGGCGAGCCGCAGCACGAGCTGGTCGAGCAGCTCGGGCAGCGGGAGCCCCCCGAGCTCGGCGAACGCCTCCTCCAGCGCCGCGGTGCCCTCCCGCACGCCGAGGTCGCGACGCTCCACCAGCCCGTCGGTGTAGAGCAGGACGGTCGCCCCGTCCTCGAGCTCGACGGTCCTGTCCTCGCGCGGCTCCTCGGGCAGGACGCCCAGCATCAGGTCGCCCGCGCCGCGCAGGTCCACCACCTCGCCGTCGGGCCGGCGCAGCAGGGGTGCCGGGTGGCCCGCCCTGCTCCACCGCAGCAGCCGGGAGCGGTCCGTCCCGTCGGGGGCCGGCTCCACGTGCAGGACGACGGCGGTCGCCGTGCGGCCGGGCAGCAGCCGGTCCATGGCGCGGTCCAGCCGTGCGAGCAGCGCGGACGGCGGCTCGTCGCGGTCGGAGGCGAAGCCCCGCAGCATCGACCGGAGCTGGCCCATCGTCGCGGCGGCCCCGACGTCGTGGCCGGCGACGTCCCCGATGACGAGGGTCATGCCGCCGTCGGGGGACTCCAGTGCGTCGTACCAGTCGCCGCCGACGCGGGCGGTGCGGGCGGCGGTCCGGTACAGGGCGGCCAGCTCGAGCGAGTCGCGCTGCGGGAGGTCGGTGAGCATCGCCCGCTGCAGCGTCTCGGCCACGTGCTGGCGCTGCTCCAGGAGGGTCGCCCGCTGGATGGCCTGCGCCGTGTAGCCGGCGAAGACCGAGAGCAGCCCGCGCTCCTCGCGGCTCATGGCGTGCTCCTCGGCCCAGGTGACGGCGAGGGTGCCGAGCGAGACGTCCCCGGCGATGAGGGGCAGGTGCGCCAGCGCGTGGGCTCCGGCCGTCTCCAGGTCGGGCCCGAGGTCGGGGAACTCGGCCAGCGCCTCCGCGCGGCTCTCGTGCAGGTGGGCGCGACCCGTGCGGGCCGTCGTCGACGGCGGCGCGTGCGCGTCGAAGGGGAAGACCGACCAGGCCGCCGCCGTCTCCTCCGGCAGCGGGGCCAGGCTCACGTAGCTCATGGACCGCTGGTCGGCGGAGACGAGCGCGATGCCGGCGAAGGTGGCGTCGAAGCCCGTCAGGGCCACCCGGGCGACGACGTCGGCCACCTCGGCGACCGTCCGCGGCCGGGCGACGGCCTCGGACAGGCGCAGCAGCAGGTGCGCGCGGGCCAGAGCCCGCTCGAGGTCCTCGGTCAGGTGGGCGGCCTCGCGGTCGCGGGCCCGTCGGGCGTCGGTGGTGCGGGCCGCCAGGACGACCTCGCCCTCGTCCCCGGCCGTGGCCTCGCCCTCGAGCCACAGGTCCAGCCCGGTGTCGTAGCCGTCGAACGCGGCCGGCTCCGCGAGGACGCGCGCGCTGGCCACCGCGGTGCGCAGGAGGCCGTCGGGGGCGGGCCGCAGGCCGTCCAGGGGCTGTCCGAGGACCTCCTCGACCGGCGCCCCCAGGACGTGCGCCGCGCCCTCGTTGGCGTACAGGACGACGTCGGAGGCGTCGACGACCACGAGGCCGTCGCGGGCGATGCCCAGCGCCCGGAGCAGCGAGGCGGGTGCCTGCGCGCGAGCCTCCACGTCGTCCTCCGTCCTGGACCGGGCCGCGGTCGGGGAGCTCGTCCGGGACGCGCGCCGCGTGCCCGCTGGTGCCCCCGACCCTAGCTGGCGGCCCGGGGCCCGCTCCGCCGCGCCGGGACCTCCCGGGCCCCGGACGCAGCGGGACCGCCCACGACGCGCGTCGTGGGCGGTCCCGTGCGGCGGGTGGTGCGGCTCAGGCGTTCCCGCCCTGCCTCTCGAGCTGTGAGTCCTTCTCCGCCTTCGGCTGGTCGGACTCCTCGCGACCGGCCGTCGGGGCGGAGCGGGTCTCGCCGGGGATGAGGTTCTGCATCCCCGTGCGGGTGAGGTGCGTCGCGATGTTCGTCAGCACCGCCAGGCGGTTGCGGAAGGAGTGCAGCAGCGCGATGTGCAGCCCCATCCACATCAGCCACGCGGTGGCCCGGGTGAACTTGCCCTTGAACGGCCACTTGATGTCGGCGACCGCGCTGCCCCGGCCGATGATCGCCATCGTGCCCTTGTCCTTGTAGGCGAAGGGCACCGCCGGCTCGCCGGCGAGCAGGTGCTTGACGTTCACCGCGGCGTGCTTGCCGGCCTGGATGGCGGGCTGCGCCAGCTGCGGCAGCGGCGAGCCGTCCACGGCGCCGACGTCGCCGACGGCGAAGACGGAGTCGCTGCCCTGGACGCGCAGGTCCGCCTCGGTCTGGAGACGACCTCCCCGCCCTTGCGGGAAGCCCCACTCCGCGAGCGACCTCGGCGCCGAGACGCCGCTGGTCCAGACGGTCAGCGCGGCGGGGATCTCCTCGCCGCCCTTGAGCACGACCACGTCCTCGCGCACCTCGGCCACGGCCGAGCCGAGGCGCAGCTCCACGCCGCGCTGCTCGAGCGCCCCCTTGGCGTACTGGCGCAGCGAGTCGTCGAACGGGGCGAGCACGAAGTCGAGCATCTCGACGCAGACCACGCGCACGCGCGACGGGTCGAGCTCGGGGTAGTTCTCGGCGACGTAGGTGTTGCGGAGCTCGGCGATGGAGCCGGCCATCTCCGAGCCCGTCGCACCGCCCCCGACGACCACGATGCAGGGCGGCTGGTCGCCGCCGTGCTCGGCGGCCCGCTCGAAGGCCGTGAGGAGCCGGTCGCGGACGGCGACGGCCCCGTTGCGGGTGTACATCGTCAGCGTGTGCTCCTCGGCCCCGGGGATGCCGAAGTAGTTGGCCGTGATGCCGCTGGAGACGATGAGGTAGTCGTAGGCGACGTCCTCGCCCTCCTGCATGCGCAGGACTCGTCGCTCGGCGTCGACGCCGGTCGCGAGGCCCTGGCGGAAGCCCACCCGGCGGCGTCCGCCGGTGAAGGTCCGCAGCGAGTAGGTGACGTCGCCGGGGTTGAGCCCGCCGGTGGCCACCTGGAAGAGGAACGGCTGGAAGGTGTTGTAGGCGTTGCGGTCGACGAGCAGGACGTCGGCGTCGACGCCGTCGAGCTCGCGGACGGCCGACAGCCCGGCGAAGCCGGCGCCGAGCACGACGACCTTGGGTCGACCCGTGGTGGCGGTGGTGGTCAAGAGGACTCCTCGAGCGCGCGGACAGGTGCCTGGGCGCAGCACAGCCTAGAGAAGCCCCGCCGCGCTCGTCTCCCCCGGGGTGGCGCAGACGCCCCCGCGCACCCGGACGGCACGCCCCGGCTCGCCCGTCCGGAGGCCGCCCGGTGCCGCGGGCACCTATCCTGGTCTCTCCAGGGGGACGCCCCCACGAAGCACGCCCCTCGAGGACGCACATGAGTCGCACGAGCTCCGCCGGACCACCCGCACCCACCCCCAGCGCCCCCACCGCGCGCGAGCAGCGCTCGTCGGCGCGCGCCGCCGCCGCCGCGCCCGCGGGGGAGGACGGCGCCTTCAGCCACCGCCAGATCCTCACGGTCCTCGGCGGCCTGATGCTGGGCATGTTCCTCGCCGCGCTGGACCAGACCGTCGTCTCCACGGCCATCCGCACCATCGCGGACGACCTGCAGGGCTACGACCTGCAGGCGTGGGCGACCACCGCCTTCCTCATCACCTCGACGATCTCCACGCCGCTCTACGGGAAGCTGTCCGACATCTACGGGCGCCGGCCCTTCTACCTCGGGGCGATCGCGATCTTCGTGACCGGGTCGGCCCTGTGCGGCATCGCCTCGTCGATGTACGAGCTGGCCGCCTGGCGCGCCCTCCAGGGCATCGGCGCGGGCGGCCTGATGTCGCTGGCGCTCGCCATCATCGCGGACCTGGTGCCGCCCCGGGAGCGGTCGAAGTACCAGGGCTACTTCATGGCCGTCTTCGGCACCTCGAGCGTCCTGGGCCCCGTGATCGGCGGCTTCTTCGCCGGTCAGGGCCAGCTGCTGGGCACCGAGGGCTGGCGCTGGATCTTCTGGGTCAACGTGCCGCTCGGGCTGCTCGCCTTCGTCGTCGTCGCGCGGGTGCTGCACCTGCCGCACGAGCGCACCGAGCACCGCATCGACGTCGCCGGCGCCCTGTCGCTCGTGCTCTTCCTGGTCCCGCTCCTCGTCGTCGCCGAGCAGGGGCGCACCTGGGGCTGGGGGAGCGGCTCGGCGCTGGTCGCCTACGTGCTGGCCGCCGTGGGCCTCGTGGCCTTCGTCACCGCGGAGCGCCGTGTGGGCGACGACGCGCTGCTGCCGCTGGCCCTGTTCGCCAACCGGACGTTCCTCGTGGGCGGCCTCGGCAGCATCGTCGTCGGCATGGGCATGTTCGGCGGCCTGCTCCTGCTCCCGCAGTACCTGCAGATCGTCCGCGGCTCCACCCCCACCGAGGCGGGGCTGCAGATGGTGCCGCTGGTGCTCGGGATCATGACCGGGGCCATGACCTCCGGCATCCTCATCGGCCGCACCGGGCGGTACAAGGTGTTCCCGGTCACCGGCGCGGTCCTGCTGACCGTCGCCCTGCTCGCCCTCTCCCGGGTCGTGACCGCCGACACCCCGTACTGGCACCTCGTGCCGTTCATGGTGATGACGGGCCTGGGCCTCGGCTTCAACTTCCAGCCCGTGGTGCTGGCCGTGCAGAACGCGGCCGGCCCGCGGCAGACCGGGGTGGCCACCTCCTCGGTGACGTTCTTCCGCCAGATGGGCGGCACGCTCGGCACCGCGATCTTCCTCTCGGTGCTCTTCACGCGGCTGCCCGGCGACATCGGCGACGCCGTGGGGGCCGCGGCCGCGGCCGACCCGTCGCTCGGCGCGCAGCTGCAGCAGGTGCCGTCGGGCGAGGACGCCCTCGCGGACACCTCCTTCATCCAGACCCTGCCGGCCGCCGTCGCGCAGCCCTTCCGCGTCGGCTTCTCGGACTCCATCGACGCGGTGCTGCTCCTGGCGGCGTGCGTCGTCGCCGTCGGCATCGTCGTCATGGCGTTCCTGCCCCAGGTGGAGCTGCGCACGCAGTCGGGCCTGCAGGCACGGGCGGGGGCGGGCGCCCCCGGCCAGGGCACCGAGGCCACCGCCCCCGCGGAGCGGGACGCCGGGGCCGAGTCGGCCCTCACCGGGGCCGCTGCCCTCGGCGGGTCCGACGGCGGAGCTGCGGACCGCCGGACGGCGGCCCCTGCACCCGCGGGCGCGGACGGCGACGCACCCGCGGGCGCGGACGGCGACGCACCCGTGGGCGCGGACGGCGACGCACCCGTGGGCGCGGACGGCCCGACGGCGACGGGCGCCGCCCAGGTGTCGCCCGCGCCGCGGCACGCCCGCGCCGACGCCCCCGTGGACGCGCCCTCGCGGGCGGGCGGGGACAGCACCCGCCGCTGAGGGCGCGCGCGCCGGCGGCGCCGGGCCTGCGCCGGGCCCTGGCGGTCGGGCAGGTCTGCGGGGCGCGGCCCGGGCGTGCGGGGGGTCCGGCGCGCGAGACCTTCATCGGGCGCCGGGCCTGCCGATGGAGGGGGTGCGGGGGACCTCCCCGCCGTCCGCCGCGCCCGAGGAGCTCCCGATGACCCGCCCCGCCGAGACGCCCGGCGACTCCCGCGCCGCGGTGCGGCGACGCCCCGCCGGCGACGTCGTGCGCAGACCGCTGACGGCGCTGCTCGCCCTGGTGGTGGGCCTGCTCGCCGTGGGGCTCGGCGCGGCACCGGCGCGGGCGCAGTCGGCCGGGACCGCCCTGCGCGTCGCCCCGGGCGGCGCCGCCGTGCTGCCGGCCGTCGCGGCTGCGCCCGAGGGCGTCGAGTGGGAGCTCGTGGGCGAGCCCGACGCCTCCCTCGTGCGCAGCGCGCACGTGGACGCGACGACCGGCGAGCTCGCCGTCGAGGTGGCGGGCGGCTACCGCGGGCGCGTGGTCCTCGCGCGGCGCGTCGTCGACCGCACCACCGGCACGGCCGGGGCGCCGGAGCGCGTCGTGGTCGAGGTGGCCGACGACGAGCCCCTCGCCCCCGGCGAGCGCCTGCGCGCGCCCCTGTCCGCCGACGGCACCGCGTCCGTCGAGGTCCCGCTCCCCGCCCCGGCGGGCGGTGCCGCGTACGAGGTCCACGCCGGCCCGGGGCTCCTCGCGGACGTCGACCCCGCGACGGGGCTGCTGCGCGTCGAGGCGGAGCCCGGCGTCGCCGGCGCGAGCCGGGTGGTGGTGGTCCCCGTGGGCGCGGACGGCACCGTCGCGGGCGAGCCGCTCGAGGTCCCCGTGGACGTGGCCCCCTCCCTCGCCGCCCTCAGCGGCACCGGGCGCGCGGACGCGTCCGTCGCGCTGCCGCTGCCCGACGTCGTCGGCGGGTCCGCGGGCGACCTCGCCCTGCAGGCCGGTCCCCGCGGGGTGGCGGACGTCCGCGACGGCGCCCTCGTCGTCGACCCCGAGGGGGCGAGCGGCCTGCTCTCGCTGGCGCTCGTGCCCTCGGCCGGCGGGGTCGTCGGCGACCCGGCCCCCGTCACCGTCGACGTCGCCCCCGTCGTCGTCGCCCCGGAGGCCGCCGCCCTCCCGGGCGAGCGGGTGCCCGTCCCGCTCGAGGTGCTGGGCACGGGCGCGGTCCCCGTCCTGCTCGACGACGCCGGCGGCTCCCTGGAGCTGGACGGCCCCGCCCTCGCCGCCGCGGTGCCGAGCGGCGCGCAGGACGACCTGCACGGGTCCGTGGCCGTCGTCGACGCCGACGGGTTGCGGAGCGAGGCCGTCCCGGTGGTCGTGCGCGGGACCGCGCGAGCGCCGGACCCCGCGTCCGCACCGGACGCCGCGGAGGAGGGCGCGCCCGCCCCCGCGCCGGTCGCGGCGCAGGAGCCGGCTGCTGCCGCGGTGGCTGCGGCGGGCACCACCGCGCCGGCGGAGGACTCCGCACCGGTGGACGTCGTGGCGCTCGCCGCCGCCGCCCAGCAGGCCCAGGAGGAGGAGGCCGCGGCGCTCGCGGCGAGCGGCGAGACCACCTCGACGACCTCGAGCAGGGCGGCCAGGAGCGCGGCGGTCACGACGTCCACGGCCGTCGACGCCCCGGCGGGGGACCAGGTGGCCCCCGGCCTGGTCGTGCTCGACACCTTCAGCACGGCCGCCACGACCGACGCCGTCGCGGCACCGGTCACCACCACCGCGACGGCCGTCCCGATCACGGCGCTGCCGCGGACGGGCGGGGAGCTGGCCCTCGGGGGGGCGCTCGGAGGCCTCGTGCTGCTCGCCGGCCTGGCGCTGCTCGTGGGGGCGCGCCGCCGGCTGCTGGTCGCGACGGGCTGAGCCGCCGGTGGCCCGCCCGCTCGCCGCCCGGGCTCAGGCGCCGGGCCAGGACCAGCCGTCCTCGTGGACGAGGGCCACGAGCCGGCGGCGCCGGTCGCCCTCCTGCGAGGCGGCGGAGGCCAGGTGCGCCGGGTCCCCGACCGGGACGCCGGCGGCGGCGAGCTGCGGCAGATCCGGCAGCGGCGGCTCGTCGAGGTGGCCCGCGCCCAGGATCCCCGAGGCCGTGGACAGGTACCGGCCGACGGCGCGGCGGACGGGGTCCACCGCGCTGACGTCGGGCCGGGCCGAGGGGGCCACCCCGGCCTCGAGCAGCAGCATCGCCTCGTCGAGCCGCGCGAGGGCCAGCGGGGTCGACGCGGCGCAGTCGCCGCTCCGGAGGTAGCGCAGCACCGGGTGGGCCACCTGCTGCTCCGCGCTCGTCACCAGCTCGCCGGTCAGGGTGACGAGGTGCTGGACGACGCCGAGGTGAACGCGTCCCCCGCCCACCCGCGCGCCACCAGGGCGGTGGAGCTCTCCCCGAGGGCGTGCACGCGCAGGGCCAGCGCGCGGCGCGCGACGACGGCGGAGACCACCGAGATCAGGTGGGTGATGGCCAGGGTGACGAGGAAGAGGCCGCTGAGGCCCGCGACGGCGGTGAGCACGCGCCAGCCGGGGGTCGTGCCGACGACGTCGCCGACCCCGAGCGTGGAGAACGTGGATCCCGCGTAGTGGGCGACGTCCCAGACGCCGGCCACGGCTCCGGTCGAGTCGTCCTCCACCGACGGGCCGCTCAGCAGGACGAGCGTCCAGCCCGCCCACAGGCCCAGCGCCCACCACGCGACGCTGCCGAGCAGCAGGCAGAGGCCGGCGAGGCCCAGCAGCCCGGAGCGGCTGTCCCGCCGGTGCACCCGCAGCACCAGCCGCCAGGCGGCGTCGTTGACGCGCCCCGACACCGGGCCCGACCCGGAGGCCACCGCCAGGGTCGTCGTCAGGGCGTCGACGGCCACCAGGGCGATCAGGACGGCGCCGGCGACGGCGAGCAGGACGGAGGTCACCCGGCCCGTCCTCCCGGGCGGCGCGGGCGCGGGGTCGAGCCGGGTGTCGGTGGTGCCTGCCAGCATCGGCGCCGTGGCCGAGCAGCGCGCGCACCCGCCCACCTGGCCGTCCGGCAGCTGGCGCCCCGGGCCGGACGACGACGAGCCGCCCCGCGGGTCGGCCGACCCCCGCGACGTGCTGCTCGCGCAGCTCGAGCTCCACCGGGCGCGGCTGGTGCGCGAGGTCGCGGGGCTCACCGACGAGCAGCTGCGCACCCCCGTGCTGCCGTCGGGGTGGACCGCGCTGGAGCTCCTCGTGCACCTGGCCGCCGTGGAGCGGCGCTGGCTCGAGTGGGGCTCCCGGGCCGCGCCGCTGCCGGACCCGTGGTGCGACCAGGCGCCGGACGGGCGCTGGCGCGCGCCGGACGGCGCCACGGGGACCTCCGCCGTCGCCGCCCTGCGGGCGCGGTGGGAGGTCTCGCGCGAGGTCGTGTCCGGCGTCCCGCTCGAGGCCCGCGCCGCGCTGGGCGGTCGCTCCACGACCCCGGAGGAGGCGCCGACGCTGGGGTGGGTCCTGCTCCACCTGCTGCAGGAGACCGCCCGCCACGTCGGCCACCTCGACGTGGTGCGCGAGCTGCTGGACGGCCAGGTGGGCGAGTGAGCGCGGCGCCGGCCGCGCGGCCCCCGCGAGCGGGCGCGTCCGCCGCGGGCCCCGCGCAGGTGCAGCCGCCCGGCCCGCTCGCCGCGCACGAGGCGTACGCCTCCCCCAGGGCCGCGTGCGACGTCGTGATGCGCGGCGGCGTCACCAGCGGCGTCGTCTACCCGTGGGCGGTGTGCGAGCTCGCGCGGCACTACCGCCTGGTCGAGGTGGGCGGCACGTCCGCCGGCGCCATCGCCGCCGCCGCGTCGGCGGCGGCCGAGCACGCGCGCGACGGCGGGGCCACGGGGCGCGGCGGCTTCCCCGTGCTCGCGCACCTGCCGGGGGTGCTGGCCGCCCAGCGCGGGGGGCGCTCGACGCTCGCCGGCCTGTTCTCCCCCGAGCGCGCCACCGCTCCGCTGCTGGAGCTGCTCCTCGCCGTGCTCGCCGCCCGCGACGGCGGCTCCTGGCCCCGGGCGCTGGGCTCCGGGGTGGCCGCCGCGGCTCGGGCGCCCGGCGGCGGGTGGCGGCTGCTCGCCGGCGCTGCGCCGGGGCTGGCCCTCCTGCTGGCCGCGGGTGGCCACGGCGTCCCGGCCGCGCTGGGGGCCGCGGCCGCGGGTCTGGCCGTGCTCGGGGCCGCGGCGGCAGCGCGGGTCGCCCGGGGGCGCCGCGCCCGGCTGGTCACCGCGACCACCGGTGCCGTGCTGCTCCTCGCGGCGGGGGTCGGTGCCGCGGTGGTCCTGGGAGCCGCGGGGCCGGCGGTCGTGGCCGTGCTGGGGTGGCTCGCGCTCGCCGCCGGGGTCCTCGTCGCAGCTGCCGCCGTGCACCTGCGGGCCCTGCGCACGGCCGTCCCGCGCAACCTCTACGGCGTCTGCTCGGGCATGCCCGCGGGCGGGCCGACGGGCGACCGGTCAGCGGACGGCGAGCGGGTGGACGACGGGCGGGTGGACGACGGGCGGGTGGACGACGGGCGGGTGGACGACGGGCGGGTGGACGACGGGCGGGGGAGCGAGCAGAGCGCCCGGGTGCTCACCCCCTGGATCACCGACCT
>Ga0210040_10011058_pt1 | contig 10260 bp, 7 predicted proteins | sample CryGeyCG12114_NA_FD_185462 | JGI IMG/M metagenome (GOLD analysis project Ga0210040, IMG submission 185462) | Groundwater microbial communities from aquifer - Crystal Geyser CG19_WC_8/21/14_NA (SPAdes) (version 2) | ecosystem: Environmental > Aquatic > Deep subsurface > Groundwater | place: USA...
GAAATTCGGTTGCTTCCAGTTGATCGCAGTGCACAAGTGTGGGTTGCCTGAGCTGAACACAACTGACCTTGTTATGTCGGGATTGTGAGCACGCAATGCCCTTGCATGGTCAAATACATCGGTAAGAATACCGTTGGTGAATGTATTGATATCTATCCGCGACGTAACGCCGTACGCCTTCTCGTCTGCAGCTGTGGGATAGAGTATGTGCAAATTGAGGTGGACTGCTGCGGGCAAAGCAGCAAGTATCTCCTTCAGAGCAATGATAGAAGTCGATAGCCGCGTACGCCATTCGGGAATGTTCATCGTTTCAGCTGCTGGGGTCTTGTCTGAGGCGCGAAGTGCTGCGCCATGCATGCCAAGCCGTTGGATGGTTTCGTACGTGAGTTGCGAGACAGGCACATCGAGACCATTGTGTGTAATCGTGTATGAGGGGAACGTTACTGGCACACCATCACGTGTCAGCTGAACGAAAAGTCGCAGGTAATCACCAGAGAGGCTTGAGCCGGTGATAAGTCCACTGTGATCATCCATAGCACTAGTAGCTTTCCAATATGTTGCGAATTGTGTTATTTCCAATGGCATTCCGGTGTATGGCTTGATGACTTGAAACCTGAATTGTATCTCTCCAACGGCACGCAGGCGTGGATCGAACAGTGGAAGGCAACACGTGCCGGCACTGCTCTCGACCGCGCGGAAAACGCCAGGTAGAGCGACAGACTTTGCTATAACTTTGGAGCCGAACGTAGGGAAGATTTCAAAATCCACGGCGAAGTTGTCCAGACTGTCGACTTGGAACGACACTACTCTTGTATCCTCCTGAATTGGTAGGATGATGTTTCTGGGTATTAGATCCGACGTTTTCGAAGAAATAGTAATTCGAGCAGCAGGATATCGTGCTTCATTGAAAAATTGTATGGCCTTTGCAGTACGTTCGAAGTTGATTGAGATGAAAGTTTTGTTGTCAAGGAAATTATGTCCATAGCGGCGCAAAGGGATGATTGGAGGTGGGAGAGACAGGTCTGGGATTCCATCAATCTCGCCAACCGGTGCCGATGGCGTCAGGTCCATCGCGGTCATTTGATTCTGTGGAGGAACAACAGCACCTTGGATACGCGCTTTGGAGTTGCGTTCTGCTTGTCGATGACTACTAGTCTCCCAGAGGAGGTTCATGCATTCGAGGTGGCCTTCCCAGGTTGCATAGTAGATCGCAGTGAGACCTTTCTCATCCAGTGCATCGGGATCGGCACTGTTCTCTAGAAGAGTTCGTAGGCAACCCACTTGTCCTTCGCTCGCTGCGTGGAACAGTGGAGTCCACTGGTATAGCTTGTCACGCTGATCTAGATTGGCACCGTGCTGCTTCAAAAGCAAGAGGAGTTCAGATGTCCTAGACCTTGCGACGAGATGTTGTGGGAAAAGGCCTTCTGCGTCCGGCAGTAATTGTGCATTTCTCTCCAGTAATAGTTTCGCGACTTCCATGGATCCATGCTGACATGCAAGGTTGAGTGGGATGTGATCAGCGTCCGAGTTTGGATCAATCTGGGCGTTTTGAGACAGCAGCAGACGTACAATCTCAATTTCGTTCCGTACAATGCTGTGGATAAGTGGAGTGAAATTGTCATGGTCTTTCAGGTCGATCGTATTTGGGGCAGCGGCGACAATTTGCTGGACCATAGACATCCTCCCTTTGAGACAGGCATAGTGAAGAGGTGTCCGGCCGTACACGTCTTCACGTGCTAGGTCGACTCCATTGCTCAAGGCATAGTTGAGGACAAATTCTCTACCATATATGGCGGCTTCATGCATACAATTTCGCTCGTTGATGTCGTCTTCTGCATGAATGTCGACAAGTTGCGACTGAAGCAGAACAGCGAGTGCATCATCAGTAGCGTCGTTGATTGAGGCTAGGAAGACGCGAGTGAATCTTTCTTTAGCATCAGGAGCACCCTGTAACCTAACAATCCATTCTCGTAAGCTGCCAAGGTTGCTGCTGGCGGCAGCTTGCAGTATTTGTAGATCGACATCGCTCTCTTCCGTGCCTACCCTCTGGCCGATGGTGGATTTTGACACTTCATACTGGATGTTTTCGCCTTCGGCCCATGCTTCGAGGTCAAGCCTGGCAGTAGTGGCGCGATCAGACAGATCACGGAGTACATCCCTGTTGAAGCATGGTTGGATTTCTACAGCACGTTGCAGGTATAGCTCTTTCGTTCTCGACTTTGATGTCTTGTCCCACTTTTTGAGAATTTTCGAGATGGCCGTCTCGTTGACTTCGACGAATTGTTGAAGTTTGTTCAAGTCATTGTCAAATTGCTGAAAGCCCTCGGCCAAAGTAGCGAAACTGACCGAGACGCGCGAATTTGCAGCGATACGGGCTTGGATAACGCGCTTCTTGTCAAGTAAGGTCTTCAAGCGAAGTGAAAATTCGGCTTCCTTCTGCAGGTAAAAGACATTGACCTTCTCGATTTCTCGCTCCAGGCGGAAGAAAAAGACTTCTTTGTTTGCCCGAAGAGCCGTTTGAGCATCGACATTGGTGTCGGATCCCTGTGCGGTTATGGTCGGTGTAGCGCTCAATTGTTTGATTAGCTACGATGGAGTCAGCGAGGCGAGGACACGAGCATGTCCACAACACTATACCTTTTTCAGGGCCTTGTAATTCAAGAAGCTAGAAGCATATTCTGGAAGGTCCAGCTGTTGCCGTTGTATCTGCTTTCCGAACTTCCTGGTAGATGTTAGGATGGACCGAAAGCGGTAAGACTGGGACACTGTACATTTTGGTCGAGGAAGACCAATAGGAAGAGAGAAGTCGGATGGGCGGCTATTCAAGGTCGAGAGTCAGGAAGAGCTGGGATTGCCATCAGGTCAAAGCTGACATTGGGCGCGGAATCTGGTTGCGTGAATTGACTTTTTCTGACTGGCTCGAAATGGAAGGTGAAGACAGTCTGGCTCAAGGTTTGTTCATGGTGAACAGTCGTACAGACAGACGAACGTCTTTGTTGCGAACAGGCAGTTTCAACAATAAAAATTGTGCGAATGACCGCCGTGACAGCAGAGACTGACTGTGTGCCAACGTGAACTGGATGTCGAGTCAGATAGTCGACGACTCGGAGTATGAAGTCGACCAATCAAGAGTAGTGGATAGCGCACGCGTATACGGAGTCGGAGCGGGAGAAAGTGCCTAGAAGTGGTAGACTGGTAGGCCGGGTAGGCCTGATAGGCTTGGTAGGGACTACTTGTACGACACTGACACCTGAAGTTACTACAGTAGTATGGTAGGCAAGTACGAGGCTCGGGGTGTGAAGAATAAATCCGAATTGGGGTCCGTGGGTTATTGATCTGGCCGAAATGAAGCTCGGAACCTCGCAACCTTGAAATGCTTCACTCGAGACATGCATGGGAGGGAAGGCGAGGAAGGCGGAGGAGGAGTCTGATCAGGCAATTCACGGTGGTGCGGTGCGGTGCAGGTGGGTAAGAAGGCTATTGTGTGCATTGACAATGTTCAAGTTGACGCCAACGCCAGTGGCAGCAGAGATGGAAGTGTGAGCCTAAGAACTTACTCGTAGAAGCACGGATAGGGGTCCATGGACTGACCTCTGACTGGCACAACCACTGTGTGCTGTGGTACTTGAGTCAGGCTGTGGTCTTATAGGCATGTCAGCTAGAGGATGATGATGCTGGGGCGTCGGTCACAGTTTTAGCGAGGGTTATTACGAGAGGTTATTGGAGGGTCACTGCCACTGCCGCTGGTACCTGGACTGGCAGAGGGTCGAGGCTCATAGTGGCGTGAGTGCCCGGCTAAATCCAATTCCTCCTCAGGCTGCTCAGGCTCTTCACCTGCAAGTTCAGGCTCTTCAGGCTGTCACTGCACGGCCGCGCTCAGTGGCCTTGGCCTACGCAACTTCCCTCTCCGGGCGCGTGCCAGTCGTGCCAGTGCCCCTGCCCCTACCCCTGCCAGTGCGCCATTCGACTTCGGTCCCCTTTCGTCCTGACCGCGTGCGAGAACGAGTCTTTGTCTACAACAACAATGAATTTGAATCACCAGCTCCTCTGCAACTTGGGGCAAGGTCTCGGAGCAATGTCCGTCTTTCTTTGTGTGATCATCAGCATCGCCGTGACTCTGCCGTGTTCTGGTTGCTCTCAACTCCACGACCAAACCACAAACTTTCAATAGATCAAGTGGACAGCGAGGTGCACCGACCACATCAAGCGCACGGCCATACCCTCAAAGAGCGTATGACGAGGCGCGAGTATAACTCCATTCCTTGACCCTGATTTATCTCTACTCTGCTACGTACTCCATCTCTAGGAAGTCTACCGCAGCCTGACTACGTACAATCTTACAATCTAACAATCATGCCTGCAATCACAGTTCATACTCTCTCCCCCATCAACACCAATTCACCCAAGTCGTGGGCGTCGACACAGAGCACTACAGCTCATTCTTATGCCCCGACCTCACCTCTCAGCCCCTCGAGCACAGTATCTTTCATCAACCCCTTCCAAAGCACTCCCAGAACACCCACACACAGTGCTTCGAACTCATGGCCATGTAGCGGCGACGAGACCGGTCGTGAGCACTCTGAGAGTGTCTCTTCCATGTATTCCGAAGGTCCTATAACACCACCCAATGCATTTCCACAACCAGAAACACCCACCAACTATTTCAGGCTAAGGAAATCTTCCTTGGTCAACGCCCGCAGGCCAAGTTGCAAGAAGACAAGACCTTCCGTCACATTCGCCATTGAACAGAATGAAGTTTTCGACGATGAATCAGTATCTCCCAAGAGCAGCACGTCCTCCACCTTCAGCCAAACAGTGCACTCACTACCACCTCCACCACAATATCACGGTTTTCCCCAAGTGAATCCCTTCACTCAGACTCCTGACCTTTCCAGTCCGCCAGGCTATCGTCAAGACTCATTAGCTGCCTTCGAGGATGTTTGGAACCCGGTGGAGTATGAACGCAGTATGAGTGACGCGTCCTCACGCAAGCGGAGCGCAGGAGATGGCATACTAGACAACGAGCCTGTTCTTGAGTACTTGGACGAAGACACTGGTGTCTGGGACACCGCTGTGCAATGGGCAGCAGCAGCAGGCAAAAAATTATCCAAGAGTGAACAGCATATATGGAAGCACTTTGGCAATTGGAGGGATGCCGATGAAATATGAAACAAGCCATCAGAAGAACTGCGCAGTGTCGCAGACTCAATTATGACATGTATAAATGCACTGGCGAGCTTCCACGCCAGGTGCTCCGAGGCCACAGCATGAACGACCTCAGGTATGGGCAGGGTCCCACGGAGGACAGTACGATAGGATATGTTGCTAGTACCACTACACGGACTCGAGGTCTGTGGTCTGGCAAACACGCACCACAGGAATAGGTAGCATGAATGATAGCAATGCATGGCACCATCGCCAAAGCGCACATTGAAACTGCCCTTCGATATTGGTGTTTTCTTTTCTTTTCACTGTGGTGCAAAATGATACCAAACCATCTCCTCTTCCTTTCTGATACAGGGCGAAAAAGAAAAGACTATTGGATCCATCCGAGTGCCATAACAACCTGGGATGGAGATATCCGTCTGGGAAGGACCGGAATTCCAACACTTGTCCTTGCTCAACGGGCATGTTGTATGTGGATTCCCTAGCCAGAGGCTATGTATGTAGAATCAGATGAGTAGGTGGATGGGGCGTATCGGATTTGATCCTACCTCGCGTTGTGATGGTAAGTCACTGCAGGAGGAAGGCAAAAAAGAAGTGGACGATTCGGCTGATTCAAACGGGGTTGTTTTTGCTTTCTCTATTTCGTTGGTCGAAAAAAAGTCCGGTTTTTGACTCAAGGTGACCTGGTAAATTACCTAGACGGGGCGCGCACATATTGAAATATTCCACGACACAGACAGGAAGACCCCGTGCTGTGTTTGTGTCGCGTCCGTCATGTCCGTGTCTTCTCCCAAGGTAGGTAGGTAGTTCTCGTGGGATCATGACGCAGGAGCTGCTGCGTGCGTTTGCGGGCAGATAGGGGTAGCCAAGTGGACCGGGCAGCCAGCCAGCGAGCGAGAAGGAGGAAGGAGGAAGGAGGGAGGAGGAAGGAGGGCCGAGATTGAACCTGTACCTACCTACCTAGGTATCGGTGGAGGTGCGACGATCATATGGCGATCAAGGTAACTTGGTAGCTATGTATGGCTGTGTGTGTGAATGTAGCATTTGAGTTTATACCTATGTGCCTACCTGATATATCTAGGTATGCAGTTCGAAGTGTGACTGACTGGAGAGGGAGCAAGGACCACGGATGGATATGGCTTTTTCTGTAAAAGCCTACATGTATGGTTTTCGACAATGAAAGGAGGTGGGATATACATACACTACACTGCTTGTCACACTATCACACTACGCATTCGAGACAAGAAAAGCTGCTCGTCCGACAGGTTGTATCAGTGATTGAAGGAAAGAAGCACGACGGTTCTGACACACGAAGTTGGAAACAAATGACAAGTTTGATAATAACCGAATCAAAACCCATCGAATTCAGTTGCAAGGTAAAGTACAATGAGTACAAGGATATTCCCCTCAACACGCTCGATGAATCATCCATCGCTGCCATGTCTATTTGCATCGTGTCCACAGCTGCAGCGCCATTGTCGTTCCCTTCGGTGCTCACTCCTGAGTAGTTGCCAACTGCAACCCCTTCTCCTGCGCAAACTCCATGATGTAGGTGGTCGTAGGTGAACGAGTAATTTAGCCAGATCCACCCTTGAAGGCCTTGCCGAACATGAGAAGTTGAGCCTCTGAGAGTTGTTAGCATTGCATAGACAATTGTAGGGTTGTGAACACTTACGGTCGTAGATGGACAAGACACCGGCACCAGCAACACCACGGAGGATGTTGGCACCAGCACCCTTGAAGAATGATCGGATACCTTCGGCGGCGAAGATCTTGCGGGCAGCATCCATGGAGCCAGAGTACTTGACGGCCTCACCGGAGGTCATCATCATACGACGACGGATAGTGTCAAGAGGGTAAGAAGCGATACCAGCACCAGTGGTGACAGTCCAGCCGAGCAAGAAGGAAGCCAAGAAGTTACCCTCAAGAGCACCGACCAAGACAACAGGCTTGAGGGAGTCGTACATGCCGAAGTAGAGACCACGGTAGACAACTATACCAAGAACGGAGGGAGCGAAACCACGGTAGAGACCAGCGATACCATCAGATGCGAGAGTCTTGCGGTAGACGTCAACGAGACCATCGAATTGACGGCCTCCTCCACCCTTGGCAGCGGACTTAGCGTCGTTGGCAAGACGGGTACTGCAAAGACATTAGTTGAGCGGTAAAAACAGAGCTCATGCACATACCGGGCGTAGTCGAGAGAGTAGACGAAGAGGAGGGAAGTGGCACCAGCAGCACCACCGGATGCCAAGTTACCCATCATCCACTTAGCGTAACCATCACGCTCCTTCTTGAAAGCGAACATCGACTTGTAGGTGTCGCGGAAGGCGAAGTTGAGAGCCTGGGTAGGGAAGTATCGGATGACGTTGGCAGTGTTACCACGCCATAGCGACATGACACCCTCGTTCTTGGCTGTACGGCTGAAGCAGTCGGCGATACCGTTGAACTTGCGGTCGAGACGACCAGCCCTCAACATCTCATCCTGTCAGGTTGTAAGTATGTATTCCAAGCTTTTCTCCGATGTTTTTGTCTTTTCCAAACCTCCGAGCAGTGGAGATTACGGGAAAGGATAACAGGTGCGGCTAGAAATCTCCTGGGGCATCATACCTGATTCTGAATCAAGAGCTTGACACGCTCAATGGGAGCTGCGGCAGTTTTCTAGCGATTGTTAGCAGACAGCTCCTTATCAGCTCTGCAGAGGAATGCTTACGGAGACAGCGGCAGAAACACCACCCACTGGGTATGGAGTCAGCAAATTGTTTCTTTAATATTTCATTTTCATGTCGAGTTATTTGTGTCGCTTCTGCATTCACAAGCGCCCGATAGACGTCTGAGGAACTCAGAGTGAGATAGATAGGACTTACTCAAGAAGTCAACAACGAAGCCGGGCTGCAGAAACGAGTTAGCAGAGCTCTATTGACATCAAACGAAGAAACGAGCTGCACTGCTGGCCGCAGAGTTCGTATCTGAAGCTTTGAGACTCTTCCAATCTTCCCAGTCTCAAACCTCGATAGAATCTGTTCCGCAAGCTGCGCGACTCGTTCTTTGAGACGTACCATGCCCATGAACGACTTCTTGGCTTGCACCACATCTCCCTGTGCTTGGGCGTTCGACATCTTGTCGGTATGATTGAGAAAAAAGTGAGTGGAGAACCAAATGTGGTATTGGAGTGATGGAAGGAAGGAGCGAGCGATGAAGAAGTTGCAGTTAAGAGCTCCAGGCCAGCGCTCAAATTTTTGAGCTAACAGCTTGGCTAGTCTCAATCTAGCTCTCGGCGGATCGCAAAAACGTGAGACCGAGGAGTACGTTGCCGGGTCACCGTCGGCGAATCTCGGATCGGCGGGAATAGGAGATGGAGTCGCACGAGGCAAGTTACCTTACTTGACTTCTTCTGGTACGCCTTCTACTTCCTGGTTGAGAGCAATATAAGTCTCTCATGGGCCTGAGCAAAGTCTCGACTCAACATAACCAGGGTTCGCTAAAATTCACCTTCGCCTAAAGTGCGTACATCCATCGTCAGAGTTGCTATGCACGATTGCATCACAAATGCCGGATGTTTGGTGCGGACCAGCTGTCTGACCAAGGCATGCACTACTGGACTGTGGTAGGAGACGGAAGCCCACCGTGCTTCTCACTGCAAAAAACCCCATATCAGACTCCAGGACATCCTCATTCGAATAGACATGCTAAACCCTGGCATACCCATACCATATAAAGATCGACCGCGCAAGCTTTTAGCTTTCGATGGATTTTAATGCATCGGCAATAACCTTTTGCCATTGCTCCTGGACACTGCATGGATGATTCCGCTACAACGCCAATTATCTACTTACTACCAAGAATCCTTCTGGGCTTACACGAGAGGCTTGATCTTCGCTTTCGCAGGTACGAATCTACGGTTACAACATAGCGCTGTGGAAGCCTCATCAAGACTGGGTAGTTCCAACATTGGCAGCGTAGCTCGCGCTTCGATAGCTTGACATCGCGCTCCCCACCCTGAGAAGTATGATGGTGTGTATGGCGTCGACAGGACGAGGGTGATAAGCATAAATGCTAAGGCGATGAATGGCTCGCTTCCATAAGTTCGCTGCTGCAAGGGGAGGCGTGCTCTTGACCCAAATATAATGGGAGGTGGTCTTACATCGTGAATCCTGCGATCAATGGCCTACTTCCTCCAAAAGGGTCCCTCGGAAATAGCGTTAAGATCGTGATGCAGACAGGCGTGTTTAAGAATTTTTGGAGGATATATTGTGGACTCTATTGAAGCCTGGAGCTACATGACAGACCGAGCGCAACGAAACTTCCTCCTATCTACCTAGGCAGCCAGGTCTCTCTTGCGCGCAGAGAGCCGATCACAATGAGCGGCGTACTCCCAGTAGCTCAAGCGGAGACTGAACTCCAGGGGCACGATCTGTTACGAGCTCTTACTCGAGTATCACGGCGACAAACCATGAAACATTTTCAACGTGCATTTTCATTTCCATGTCTATCCTATCATACATCTCTGCTGCATCGCCCTGACCATGCACCCACCAAGAAGCCAGATACGGACATACACAGGATGACGGTGCTGCACCAGTCCAACATCCATCAGTCAACGTATTGCTACGGACATGTACATGGGTGTTGGAATGGTGCAGACTGCCACCGTCCTGTCAGTCAACGTATCCTTCTCTTGGTGGTGCATTCACTTTGGCCTCCGCAGCCACAGCCTCTCAGCACGAGTCCCTGACTGTCTCATGCATGATATCTTGGAAATCGGTGAACAACTTCTCGAAAGCCATATTCCGGACTCTCGGGTTCCATTCCAGCTTCATCTCTCGGATGAGCGGCCTTAGTTCATCTTCCATCGACATTCTGAGAATGTCTTCATCGTAAAGAGCAATGTAGTCGCATAGCTCTTCCATCAAGTTCTCGACGAGCTGCTCCACCTCCCACTCCTCTATGGCTGTTTCGTCGTTGATTGCCGTCAAAAACGCTCCGAACATAGCTTGCAGGCGGGGCCTATCCAATTTGCCTAGCAAAGCGGCGTCGTATCGCACAACTTCCTCGTCATACTCGGACTTTGAGGAACTGGCAAGCTCGGACTTA
>Ga0210040_10011059_pt1 | contig 10259 bp, 8 predicted proteins | sample CryGeyCG12114_NA_FD_185462 | JGI IMG/M metagenome (GOLD analysis project Ga0210040, IMG submission 185462) | Groundwater microbial communities from aquifer - Crystal Geyser CG19_WC_8/21/14_NA (SPAdes) (version 2) | ecosystem: Environmental > Aquatic > Deep subsurface > Groundwater | place: USA...
CGGCGGCGCGGTCTTCCTCGGCCAGTACTTCCAGATCGCCCGCGGCTACTCCCCCACCGCGGCCGGCCTGCTCAGCCTGCCGATGATCATCGGCTCGATGATCGCCTCCATGGGCTCGGGCATCCTGATCACCAGGACCGGCCGCTGGAAGCGCTACCTCGTCGCCGGCGCCGTGCTCATGACCGCGGGCTTCGCCCTGCTGTCGACGATCGACCACGCCACGCCCATGCCGGCGATCTTCGCCTACCTGCTGCTCCTCGGGCTCGGCATGGGCATGGTCATGCAGAACCTGGTGCTGGCGGTGCAGAACACCGTGCGCTCGAACGACCTGGGCGCCGCCAGCTCGATGGTGTCCTTCTTCCGCTCCCTCGGCGGCACGGTCGGCGTCTCGGTCCTCGGCGTGGTGCTGGCCGACCACGTCGCCGACCTGACCAGCCGCGGCCTGCTGGCCCTCGGCGTCGAGGCCGGCGGCACCGACGGCGGAGCCGGGCTCGGCGGGCTCGACGAGCTCCCCGGCCCGATAGCGGACGTCGTCCGCGGCGCCTACGGCGACGGGACGGCGCGGGTCTTCCTGGTCTCAGCCGTCCTCGCGGCGATCAGCCTCGTCGCCATCGTCTTCATCGAGGAGACGGCGCTGCGCACCGAGACCGGCGAGGAGCTGCGCCGCGCCGAGGAGCAGCAGGCCTCCGTGGCCCTGTCCGGCGGCACCGAGCCGGCCCTGTCCCCCGCGGAGACCGCCCGCTGAGGGCGGCGGGGCGCCCCACGGGGCCCGAGCCCGCGCCGATCATGGAGGAGACCAGGGTGCTGGAGGCCCAGGACCCCTGGGTCCTCCATGATCGGCGCGGGACGACGCGACCCTCAGGTCAGAGAACGCGGCCGTAGACGACGGCGCTGGTCCAGATCGCCCGCTGGCTCACGCTCCTGCCGGCGCGCGGCGAGTCGAAGATGCGGCCGTCCCCGGCGTAGATGGCCACGTGGTAGGCGCGGCCGCTGCCGCTGGTGAAGAACACGAGGTCGCCCGGGCGGGCCTCGCCAGCGGAGATCCGGCGGCTCGCCTGCAGCTGTGCGTCCGCGGTGCGCGGGAGGGGGACGCCGAGGCGGCCGAGGACGTACTGCGTGTAGCCGGAGCAGTCGAACCCGGCGGGCGTGGTGCCGCCGTACCGGTAGGGGGTGCCGAGGTAGTCGTCGGCGACGTCGACGACGGCGGCGCCGGTGGCCGCCTGGGCCGGGACGGCGGCGCCGGCGACGAGGCCCGCGGACAGCAGGGCGCCGGCAGCGACCCTGGCCAGGAGGGCCGGACGACGACGTGCGGAAGGTCGGTTGGACACGGTGGTGCACCTCTCCGACGCCTGCGAGGTGAGCTGTCGGGTTCGGGTGGGATGGTCACCCGGCTCGCGCGACGCGCAGAGCTTCACCCCGAGGACGCGCGGTGGCGCCCGGAAGTGGTTCCCCCGTCCCCTGCCGTGCGGGTCACAGGCCCCAGGGCGCCGGCAGGGGCTCGGCGTGCGCCGCGTGAGGACTCGCAGCAGTCGCCGTGAGCCATCCCAACGTAACCCTTCGTCACGATTTGTCCGCAATCGTCCTGGCGGGGCCGCGTGTCGCGGTCCTCGTGCGGGGTAGCAGCACCGCGACGCGAGGAGGCGCGAGGTGGACTGGCTCTCCGACCCCGGCTACTGGCTCAGCCGGCTGGTCCTCACCCGCGCCCTGGCGCTGACGCCCGGCTCCACCGCTGCCGCTGCACGACGCCGCCGAGCGCCGCGCGAGCGGTGCCTGGTGGTCGCGGCAGCTGCTCGGCGACCTGGTCGCGCCGATGTCGCTGCTCGACGCGGGGCTGCGGACCCGGTGAGGTCCGCAGCCCCGCGTCCGCTCAGCCGACGTTGAGCGGACGCCGCAGCACGACGCCCGCCGAGCGCCGCGCGCGGTGCCTGGTGGTCGCGGCAGCTGCTCGGCGACCTGGTCGCGCCGATGTCGCTGCTCGACGCGGGGCTGCGGACCCGGTGAGGTCCGCAGCCCCGCGTCCGCTCAGCCGACGCTGAGCGGACGCCGCAGCACGGCCACCTGGCGGGGCGCCAGCACGCCGGGGCCCGCGTCCCCGCCCGCACCCGCGGACGACGCGAGGACCGGCACGTCCCTCAGCGGCACGGGGAGGTCGATGGCGTCCTCGCTGCGGTTGACGAGGAAGACGAACTCGACCTCCTCGCCGACGCGGACGACGATCTCCACCCGGCCGGCCAGCTCCTCGGGCAGGTCCGCCTCGACGCCTGCGAGGGCGAGGACCCCGGCGAGCACCGGGCGCAGGCCCTCCGGCCCGAGCCGGGTGCCGACGTAGGTCGCCGAGCCGGTGGCCGGCTGCCGCCGGGTGATCGCCGGGCGGCCCGCCTGCGGGCCGTTGGCGTACGTGGCCAGCGCGGTCGTGTCCGGGTCCGTGACCTGCACCCGGTCGGTCCACAGCGTGCCGACGGTGCCGTCGTCCAGCGTCACCGCCTGGTCGTCGAGCAGCGGCGAGAACTCCTCGATCCGGATGCCCAGCAGGTCCCGCAGAGCGCCGGGGTAGCCACCCAGGTGCACGTGGTCGTCCTCGTCGACGATGCCGGAGAAGTACGTCACCACGAGGTGGCCGCCGTCCGCGACGTAGGCGTCCAGGCGCGCCGCCGTCTCGGCGCCCACGACGTGGAGGACCGGCGCGACGACCACGTCGTACCCCGACAGGTCGCTGCCCAGGGGCACGACGTCGGCGCGGGTGCCTGCGGCCAGGAAGGCCGAGTACCAGTCGAGCGCCTCCTGCCGGTAGCGCAGGCGGCTCGTCGGGTGGGAGTCCAGCTGGCTCGTCCACCACGACTGCCAGTCGAAGAGGATCGCGGCGCGGGCGGGCCGGACGCGCGCGCCGGTGACCTCGGCCAGGTCGCCGAGGAGGGAGCCCAGGGCGACCACGTCGCGGAAGACGTCGCTGTCGGCACCGGCGTGGGGGACCATCGCCGAGTGGTACTTCTCCGCCCCGGCGGCGGACTGGCGCCACTGGAAGAAGCAGACGGCGTCCGCACCGTGGGCGACGTGGGTGAGGGAGTCGCGGGCCATGGCCCCCGGCGCCTTGGCGAGGTTGACCGCCTGCCAGTTCACGGCGCTCGTGGAGTGCTCCATGAGGAACCACGGGTGGCCCCCGGCCAGGTTGCGCGTGAGGTTGGCGGAGAAGGACAGCTCGTCCGCGGCCTGCGAGCCGGGCAGGATGTAGTGGTCGTTGCTGACGAAGTCCACCTCCGCGGCCCAGTCCGCGTAGTCCATGCCGCTGGTCTCGTTCATCACCATGAAGTTGGTGGTCACCGGGACGTCGGGGGTCAGCCGCTCCAGGACGTCGCGCTCGGCGCGCAGGTGGTCCTTGAGGGCGTCGGAGGAGAAGCGGCGGAAGTCCAGCTGCTGCGTGGGGTTGGGGTGCGAGGCCGCTAGCCGCGGAGGCAGGAGCTGCTCCCAGGCGGTGTAGCGCTGGGACCAGAAGGCGGTCCCCCACGCGTCGTTGAGGGCGTCCAGGCTCTCGTAGCGCTCCTGCAGCCAGGTGCGGAACGCGGCCGCGGCGTCATCGGAGTGGTCCCAGACGTTGTGGCATCCCAGCTCGTTGTTGACGTGCCAGGCGGCGAGCGCGGGGTGGTCGGCGTAGCGCTGCGCGAGCGCGGTGACCAGCGCGAGGGCGTGCGCGCGGAAGACCGGGGAGGTCGGCCGCCAGTGCTGGCGGGCCCCGGGCCACAGGGTCCGCCCCTCCCGGTCGACCGGGAGGATCTCCGGGTGCGCCGTGGTCAGCCACGGCGGGGGCGAGGCGGTGGCGGTGGCGAGGTCCACGGCGATGCCGTTCGCGTGCAGGAGGCCCATCACCTCGTCGAGCCACGCGAAGTCCCACGTGTGCGGGCCGGGCTGGATCCGCGCCCACGAGAAGATCGCCAGGGAGACGATGTTGACGCCGGCCTCGCGCATGAGCCGGACGTCCTCGGTCCAGGTCTCGCGCGGCCACTGCTCGGGGTTGTAGTCGGCGCCGTAGGCCATGCGGCCGGCCGGAGCGCCCTCGGGCCAGCGGAGCCAGCGGTGCGGGCGGCGGTCTTCCATCGGTGTCCTCGTGATCTGGTCGGTGCGGGTGGACCGGGGTCCGTGGCGGTGCGCAGGACCAGGGGCGGGCCCGAGGGCCCCGCCCCTGGTCCTGGCGGGCTCACCCGGTGACGGAGAAGCCCTGCTCGTCGCCGTACTCCACGATCGCGGCCTGCCAGTCGGCCAGGCCGGACGGCAGGTCCGTGGCGCCGGTGTAGGCCTGCCCGGCGGTGTCGTTGAAGACGCTGTTCGCGTACACCTGGTACGGCAGGTACGACCAGCCCTCCACGACGTTCGCCGCCGACTCGGCGAGCACCTGGTTGACCTGCTGCCCGCCGAAGTACGGGAACTCCTTGTCCAGGAACTCCTGGGACTCCAGGTCGGCCGTGGTCGCCGGGAAGGCGCCGCCGTCGATGCGGGTCTGGACGCCGTCCCCGACGTTGGCGTACTCGAGGAACGCGTAGGCCAGCGCCTTCTGCTCGCTCGCCTCCGGCACCGCCAGGGCGCTGCCGCCGTTCTCGGAGCTCGCGCTCTCACCGGCCTTCCACTGCGGGAGCGGGGCCACGGCCCACTTGCCGGCCCCGGCCGCGACACCGGACTCCAGGTTCGCCGGCATCCAGGCGCCGATCGCCAGGGAGGCGATCGTGTCGTTGCCCAGGCCCTGGTACCACTCGTCGCTCCAGGAGCTGACGGGAGCCAGCAGCCCCTCGGAGATGAGGGTGTTCCAGGCCTGCGCGAACGTCGTCGACCCTTCGTCGGCCAGGTCCACCGTGACGTCGGTCCCGTCCACCTGGAACGGCTGGCCGCCGGCCTGCCAGATCATCGAGGTGGTGAAGCCGGCGTCGCCGGTGTCGTTGGCGATGTACAGGTTCGGGTCCGCGGCGTGCAGGGCCCGCGCCGCCTCGATGTACTCGTCCCACGTGGTCGGCACCGCGATGCCGTGGGCGTCGAAGACCGCCTTGTTGTAGAACAGCGCCATCGGGCCGGAGTCCATGGGCAGGCCGTAGATGCCGTCCCCGGACTGGACCGAGCTCCACGGGCCCGGGGTGAACGTGCCGTCCAGGGAGTCCGCCCCGAGGGAGGTGAGGTCGGCGAAGGACTCGGAGAGGGCGAACTGCGGCAGGGCGTAGTACTCGACCTGCGCGACGTCCGGCACTCCCGACCCGGCCTTGATGGCGTTCTGCAGCGCCGTGTACTGGTCGTTGCCGGTGCCGGCGTTGACGAGGTCGACGTCGACGTTCGGGTGCTCGGCCTCGAAGCCGGTCACGACGTCCTCCAGCGTCGGCTCCCACGCCCAGACGGTCAGCTCACCGCCCTCCTCGAGGGCGCTCTCGACGTCGGACGCCGACCCGGCGTCGGCAGAGCCGCCCGAGCCGCTGTCCCCGCCGCAGGCGGTCAGTCCGAGGGCCAGCACGGCTGCCAGGCCGGTGGCGCGCAGCAGGGCCGCGCGCTTGGAGATCGACATTGCGTGTCCTTCCGTTCTCTTCACTTCGTCGTGAGGGCTCGCAGGGTCCTGCGAGCCAGGTGGAGCGGTCGCCGTCACGCCTTGACGCTCCCGGCCGCGAGGCCGGACTGCCAGTAGCGCTGCAGGAACAGGAAGGCGACGATCAGGGGCAGGATGGTCAGGAGGGACCCGGTGATGACGAGGTTGAAGATCGCCTCGCCGCCGGCCGTCGACGCCTGGGAGTTCCAGGCGTTCAGGCCCAGCGTCAGCGGGTACCAGTCGGGGTCCCGGAGCATGATCAGCGGCAGGAAGTAGTTGTTCCACGTCGCGACCATCGTGAAGAGCAGCACCGTGACCATGCCGGGGGCGAGCAGCGGCAGGCTCACCTGGAAGAAGGTGCGGAACTCCCCGGCGCCGTCCATCCGGGCTGCCTCGAGCATCTCCTCGGGGATCGCCTCGGCGGCGGAGTTCCACATGAGGTACAGCCCGAAGGGGCTGATCAGCGACGGGATGATGACCGCCCACGGGGTGTTCGTGAGCCCCATCTGGCTGAACATCAGGAAGGTCGGCACGGCCAGGGCGGTGCCAGGCACGGCCACGGCGCCGATCACCACGGCGAACACGGCGCGCTTGCCGGGGAAGGAGAACCTGGCCAGGGCGTAGCCGCCCAGGACGGCCAGGAACGTGGCGCCGCCGGCACCGACGACGACGTACAGCAGCGTGTTGAGCAGCCAGCGGACGAAGACGCCGTCGTCGTAGGTCAGGGTGTCCCGGACGTTGTTCCACAGGGAGAAGTCCGCGAACCAGAGCCCGAAGGAGTCGAACAGGTCGTCCTGGGTCTTCGTGGCGTTGATGAGCAGCCAGACCAGCGGCACGACGCTGTAGAGCAGCACCAGGCCGGTCAGCACGGTGAGCAGGACGCTGCGGCGGGGCCGGTCGGCGCTCCCGCGCCGTGCGGGGCGCAGGCGCGCGGGACGACGGCCGGCGGCCGCGGTCGCGCGGTCCTCGGAGAGGGTGGTCACGCCTGGGCCCCCACCCGCATGCCGCGCAGCTGCACGACGTAGGCGACGACCATGGTGATCAGCCCCATGATGATCGCGATCGTCGCGGAGTAGTTGAACTGCTGTCCCGCGAAGGAGAGGTTGTATGCGTACAGGTTGGGCGTGAAGTCCGTCGTGATGGCGTTCGGCGCCAGCGACTGCAGGATGCTCGGCTCGTTGAAGAGCTGGAAGCTGCCGATGATAGAGAAGATCGTCGCGATGACCATCGCGCCGCGGATGGCGGGCAGCTTGATCGCCGTGATGATGCGGATCTGGCCCGCGCCGTCGATCTCGGCCGCCTCGTAGAGCTCGCGCGGGATCACCCGCAGCGCGGCGTAGAAGATCAGCATGTTGTAGCCGACGAACTCCCAGGTGACGATGTTGCCGATCGAGGCCAGCACCAGGGACGGCGACAGCGGGTCGGGCAGGTCGACGCCAAGGGCGTCGTCGATGTTGCCCACGAGCCCGAACCGGGTGCCGTACATGAAGCCCCACATGAGGGTGGCGACCACGGCGGGCACCGCGTAGGGCATGAAGATCGCGATCCTGAAGAACGAGCTGCCGTAGAGCCGAGCGCTGTCGATCGCCAGCGCCACGAGCATCGCCAGGAAGAGCATGACCGGGACCTGCACCACCAGGAACAGCGCCACTCGAGCGAAGGACGACCAGAACTGCGCGTCGCTCAGCGCCTCCTGGTAGTTCTCCAGGCCGACGAAGGCGTTGCCCCCCACGAGCTGGTCGCGGAAGAGGCTCAGGTAGATCGAGTAGACGATCGGGGCCAGGAACACAAGGGCGAACACGGCCATGAACGGTCCGAGGAAGCCCCACCCGATCCAGGAGCGCCGCGATCCTGGGCGCCGGCCCCGCGCAGGCGGTGGCGCGACCGCGGGTGGCGACAGCGCTGTCATCTGGGTCCTCACGACGTCGTGGCCCGGCGCTCGCCGAGCCACGAGGCCGCGGGCAGACCGGAGATGGTTGCGCAAACACCGTAAGCCGCATCAGCATGTTCACGCAACCATCCCCGCCGTGGGAGACTCCCCGCGTGCTCGCCGGACGGCCGAGGCGGCGCAGGAGCGGAGGCGCGAGGTGAGCACGACGGACCGGACGGCCCTCGAGGTCGCCGGGCGCCCGGCGACCCGCCGGGTCTCGATGGCGGACGTCGCCGCCCGGGCCGGCGTCTCGGCGCAGACGGTCTCGCGCGTCTCGAACGGGTATCCCGGAGTCCTGGAGGAGACGCGCCAGCAGGTCCTGGCCGTGATGGCCGAGCTCGGCTACCGCCCCAACAGCGCCGCGCGGGCCCTCAAGAGCGGCGAGTTCCGCGCCATCGGCGTGATCATGTTCACCCTCTCGAGCACGGGCAACATGCGCACCCTCGAGGCCATCACCACCGCTGCGCAGGCCGAGGGGTACGCCATCACGCTGCTCCCGCCCATCGCCGCGCTGGACGCCGGGGCCGACGGCGCCCGCCACGCGCAGCACGTCGTCGATGCGGTGGTCGTCGTGATGGAGCGGCACCTGCTCGCCCTGGCCGACCTCGTCCTGCCGCCCGGAGTGCCGGTCGTGGTGGCCGACTCCGACGCCGGTGACCGGTACGCCGTGGTGGACACCGACCAGGACGCCGGCGCGCGCAGCGCGGTGCAGCACCTGCTGGGCCTGGGCCACCGCACCGTCTGGCACGTCGCGGGGCCCGACGAGTCCTTCGCGGCGGGCCGGCGGGCGGGCGCGTGGGAGCGCACCCTGCGCGAGTCCGGCGTCACGGTACCGCCCCCGCTGCGCGGCGACTGGAGCGCGGAGTCGGGTTACCAGGCGGGCCTGGAGCTGGCCGCGCGCGCGGACTGCACGGCCGTCTTCGTCGCCAACGACCACATGGCCCTCGGCGTCCTGCGGGCGCTGCACGACGCGGGCCGCCGGGTGCCGCAGGACATCAGCGTGGTCGGGTTCGACGACGTGCCCGAGGCCGCGTCGTTCCTGCCTCCCCTGACCACGGTCCACCAGGACTTCGCCGAGGTGGGCCGCCGGTGCGTCCAGAGGGTCCTGGGGCAGGTGCGGGGACACCACGCCGAGCGCGGCACGGAGCTGGTGCCCACCCGCCTCGTGGTACGCCGCAGCACCGCCGCTCCGCCCGCGGCCGGCTGACCGACCGTCCACCTGACCACCGGCGGGGGCCGCCCACCGGTGGGCTCAGCGGTGGGCGGCCGCGCGCTCGAGCACCCAGCCCCGGCCGGGGCAGGCGTGCGGCGGGGGCGGGGAGCGGTGCCCCTCGACGTCGGTGGGCTCGTAGCTGTGGTCCGCGTCGCCCTCGTCGCAGCGGTGGATCCCGCTCACCGGGACGACCTGGCCGGGACGGAAGACCTGCGGCCCCTCGGTCACGACGCCGCCCCCGCGGCGAACGGGCAGCCGGCGGCCACCGGGTCGCCCCCCGCGCCCCCCGCGGCCCGGGCGCGGAGGACGACGCCGCTGCGGGGCCGGGCCGGCATGACGGCCGGGTCGTGCTCGAGGTCCTGCGGCGGCACGACCAGCGGCGCGGACGCCAGCGCGCGCACCGCGACGGCGAGCATCGTCAGCGTGGCCCCCTCCCCGGGACAGCGGTGGCCGGTCGCGACGTCGCCACCGCCCTGGGGCACGAGGGTGTCCGGGTCGATCGGTCCGGCGAGGAACCGGGTCGGGTCGAAGGCGTCCGGCTCCGGCCAGTGCTGCGGGTCGTGGTCGGTGCCGTGCACGTCGAGGACGACGAAGCCGCCGCGCGGCACGGCCACGCCGAGCACGTCCTGCGCGGAGCGCGTCCGGGCGGCGAGCACCGGCACGAACGGGTACAGCCGGCGGACCTCGTGCACGAAGGCCTCCAGCGCCGCCTCGTCGCCGCCGGCGATGCGCTCGCGCCACTGCGGGTGCTCGTGCAGCGCCCGGCCGGCGAAGGCGACGAACCAGGCCACGGCCACGGTCGGGCGGACGACGTTGAGCAGCTCCACGCCCGCGACGCGCTCGGGCAGGAGCCGGCCGCGGAGGTCGGTGGCGGTGGCCGCGGCGTGCAGGGCGGTGCCGGGGGCGGCGTCCAGGGCGCCGGACCTCACCCGGTGCACCAGGCCCCGGGCCCAGCGGTCGGACTGCGCGCGGGCGGCCACGGCGCGCAGGTAGGGGCGTCCGGGCCTGGCGAAGCCGTCGACGATGGTGGCGAGCTGCCGGGCGCGCCGCGGCAGCTCGGCGGGCGGAACCGGGATCCCGGCCCACGGCAGGACGGACGTGGCGATCACGCGCACGGCCTCGTCGAAGAGGACCACGCGGTCGGCGTCCTGCCAGCGCGCGAGGGCGGCGTCCCACTCGCGAGCGGCGCGCTCGCCGAGGGCGGCGACGGACGCCGGCGAGAGGACGTCGACGAACAGCGCCTTGCGGTGGTGCTGCTCGGCGTCGTCGAGGCCGTGGACCGACCCGGCGCCGAAGAGCACCAGCTTGATCGGCGGCGGGAAGGCGCCGTGGCGGCGCAGGCGCGGGTCGTAGAAGCGGCGCACGCCCTCGGGGCCGCCGACGACCACGGAGCGGCGGCCGAGGAAGCGGATCGGCACGGCGCTCGCGCCGTCGCGCAGCCGCGGGGCCCACGGGTAGCCCTCGCGCAGGAGGCCGAGCGTGCGGTCCCTGGTCATGTCCGCCGGTCCTGGGTCATGGCTGCGGCCTACCCGCCCCGGCGCCCCGCACACCTCGCGGGGAGGGGT
>Ga0210040_10011060_pt1 | contig 10258 bp, 12 predicted proteins | sample CryGeyCG12114_NA_FD_185462 | JGI IMG/M metagenome (GOLD analysis project Ga0210040, IMG submission 185462) | Groundwater microbial communities from aquifer - Crystal Geyser CG19_WC_8/21/14_NA (SPAdes) (version 2) | ecosystem: Environmental > Aquatic > Deep subsurface > Groundwater | place: USA...
GGGTATTTCGTGAAGCAGAGGGAGCAGGCGGCATGAAGAGCATCCTTAACCCAAACCGGCTTCTGCGTTCTATCAAGCAGCAGCATTGGGGTAACCCTCAACCGGTTCTCACGTTTCAGCGCCGTCTTGTCGCCAGCATATTTACGAGCACGCGCAGGAAGGGGCGGAAAGTGCATCCCCACAAGTTCTACGTCCCCAAATCCGATCCGTTCTGGAGGCAAGCATGACCGATTTCGAGAAGTGGATCGAGGACGCGCGAGAATGGCATTGGGTCATGCCCGCTGCGCCGCTGTGGAAGCGCCTCCCCGGCATCCGTCACGTACGGGCCACATGGGGCGGCATTCAGGTGCAGCGTTGGTATGCGGCTGGGCCAGGGCAGATCGGCCTCCGTACCGGCTATGATGAGTGGGTGCTTTTCGGCATCTGGCATGGCCTGGAGCGTCCCGCATGAACGGCACCTCACGCCCCGCCTTTGCAGTGGCTGATCTAACAGGGTGGACAGATCACCCAGGAGATAGCTGGCCGGACTGCACGCCCGCCGATCTGATCGAGGTCGAGCGCCGCAACAGCTACGGCCACACCGACCACGCCTGCGGCTTCCAGTGGCTCAGCAGCGGCAGCCCCTACGACATCATCCGGTACAGAAAGGTGGCATCATGACCAAAGCAAACCGCAAGCGCCGTGGCCGCCCACGCAAGGAAGACGCATCCCGCGAGCCATCCGGCCGCATCTCTCGCTCAGGAAGGAACCATGAGGCCGTGGACAAGCTCGCAATCGACACTCGCATTCGCCGGCTAGGGCTCAGCAAGGATGACGCCAAGGACCAGAAGGCCGGTTCCTACATTGGCTACCTGAACATGCTCGGCGCGTCCGATGGGCTCTCGCGGGCGCAGTACGATGGCGCTCAGGCGTATCTCACCTTCCACGAGCGCTACAAGCGTTCCGTGCAGTCTCCAGGCGCCATGTATGACCCCGAGGCAATCGGCGGCGATGCGGCAGATCCAGACGCCTACGCTAAGTGGTGCGAAGGGCTGGAGAAGGAGCGTAAGGCGTTGCAGGACGCCATCCAGAATGAGCAGAACTACAGCCGCGAGAACCTATGGGCTGCGCTCCAGATCGTCGTTGTGGAAGACCAGCACATGCATCATCTCGTCGGCGCGACCCGGCTTGTTTGCAACGTGCTGGCAAGGCACTTCAAGACCGATGTGGAAAAGCGCCGGGCCGCTTGACTTTGCTACGCAAATCGCCATTTATGACGTTATGTCATCTAGCCGAATTGCCCCCGCAGTTCGGCTTTTTGATTCGAGTTGGGCAGCGCACCGGCAGAACGGGTGATAACGATCTCGACGCTGGACGCCTCCACGGAGAAACCGTGCTTGGCCCGCCATTTTCGCCAGCGCTGATAGCGCGGCAACATGAATGCGAGACGGCTGCGGGATACGGTCAGTAAGCCAATAGGCTGAAGTGCAGAGGCTAGCGAACCTGCCGCCCCCTAAGTCTGCCGCCTCGCATGCCCTTTCAGGACGGTGTGATGAAATACGAAGCGTGGCGTTGTCAGAAGTGTGGAGCGCCAATCGGTTATTTTGGTCGCCTCTTGCATCGCCTGCTAGGACGGAACGCACCTCATTCTTGCTTCGGTCGCCCTTCCTGAGCCATTCGGAGTTCTCCATGCACCTCACCATAGACCAAGAGCGCATGTCGGACTTCACGCCCATCAAGGCTGCAGAGCAGGACAAGAGCAGGGCGGCATGAAGCGCCTGCTCATTGCACTTGGTTTCCACAAGTGGCGCGACATCGATTTCGACCAAGGCTGGACGCTTCAAGAGTGCCAATGGACAGGTGAGCGCCGGACCGTCGTCTATGGATTCAACATTCGACGCCTGCACCCAACTCGAAAGCCCAAATGGCAGGCCAGTGCCTGACACCTACAGGATCGGCAACGCCACCATCGCCTTCAAGCAAGGCTGGACAGAGATCACGCTGAACAGCGGCGCCGAGCTATCCATCCCGTGGACAGAACAACCTGGCCAGGCAGAGGAAGCCGCCAAGCTGGGATATGCGTCAGCGGTTGATCTTAACAGGGATCACGATGCGGTGCATGTCCTCGTCGCCCATATGCTTGGGCTTCCAGACAGCGGCCCGCTTTCATATGCAGCCGGTGGGCCGATCGACCCGCACTGGTATCTTGAGGAAGCGATTGTCTTCGCCGTCCAGCGGTACATCGCAGCCAAAGGTTGGACAGCAGAGACCATTCTGCATCAGCGCCAATCTCGCGCCGCCGGCACGAAGAAAGACCCACCGCCGCCGCCACCTAATAGGCTGGCCACGCTCGGTGCCTAAGCTCAAGACGATCAAGCCCCTGGTAGGCAAGCTGCCATCACGCCTTACCCGAGAGGTAGCGGAAAAGGTTCGCCTTCAAGAGCGCGAGCAGAATGTCGATTGGCGGCCATGGTATAAGACCAGCCGTTGGCAGAAGCTGCGGCTAGAGGTGTTGAGCCGGGATGGCTACATATGCCAGAGAACCGGCATCCTGCTTAGTGGGAAGCACCCAGCACCTAACAGCGCAGTGGTCGATCACAAGAAGCCGCATCGTGGCGATCCGGATCTGTTCTGGGATAAAGACAACCTTCAGTCCGTGTCGAAGGAATGGCACGACAGCATCAAGCAGGCTATTGAGAAGGCCGATCAAGTCGCTGCTATCCACCCTAAGTGGTTGCAGCCTTCGATCATCCCGCTCACCATCGTGTGCGGCCCGCCTGCATCTGGCAAGTCAACCTATGTGGCGCAGCATAAGCGCGAGTTCGACCTAGTCATTGACCTAGATGAGATCGCGGCAGAGCTATCAGGCGAACCGCTTCATGGATGGGACCGTGACCGCTGGCTAAACGCTGCCCTCTACAGGCGCAACGATCTGCTTGGTTCTCTATCCCGGCCATCAAGGCACAGGGCAGCATGGCTCATCGTATCGGAGCCAAAGGCGAGGCATCGTGAGTGGTGGGTCAAGACCATGCGCCCTCAATCGCTGGTTATGCTCGAAGTGCCAGAGCCTCAGTGCTTAGCCAATGCCATGAGGGCCGGAGACAGGAACATCAACCGCGTGGACAGCATCATCACGCAGTGGTGGGCTCACTACGAGCGCCGGGTTGGCGACACCATCATCACATCTTCAAGGGGGGGGTAAGCGAAAGTCTGGGATAGGAATATAGTCAGACCCGCGCTCCCCCTGCATGGAGAGATTTAATCCCCTCCCAATGAAACGAAATCAAACGGCATGACCAAATCAACGGGCATTGGTCGCGGCGGGCAACGTCCTGGCGCTGGCCGGAAGAAAGCCGAGAAGCCGGTCTTGGAGCGTCCACAGGTGCCGGTCGCTGGTGCGACAGTGCATGATGTTGAGGCTTTGGCCCGCTCCTACACGGTGCTTGCCATCGAGACCCTAGCTACCATCGCTGCCAGCGGTGAGAAGGAAGCGGCGCGCGTTGTGGCTGCGAACTCGTTGCTTGAGCGAGGCCACGGCAAGGCCGGTGGCGCTGTTCAGGACGGCAAGAAGGCCCAGCGGCAAGCGACTGCGGAGAAGGCGGCCACCGGCGGCAACAAGTTTGCAGTCAGATCAGGCCCGCGCCTCGCGGTGAATAACGCCTGATGCCCGAATGGTCCACGGCGTGCCCGGATTGGGAACGTCGAGTTGTCGAACGAAGGAGCCTGATACCATTCTCGCCGCTGTTCGCGAGTGAGGCAGAGCACGCACTATCGGTCTTCAAATCGCTCAAGGTTGTCGATCTTCCTGGCAAGCCGACCTTTGGCGAAGTCTGTGACCAGTGGGTGTTCGATTATGTCGCTGCCATCTTCGGCGCGAACAACCCGGAGACGGGCGAGCAGCTGATCAGCGAGTTCTTCTTGCTCATCAGCAAGAAGAACACCAAGTCCACGATCGCGGCGGGCATCATGCTCACGGCTCTGATCGTCAACTGGCGTGAGGATGAGGAGCTTCTGATCCTGGCGCCGACGATTGAGGTCGCGCAAAACAGTTTCAAGCCAGCCGCGTCGATGGTCCGCAACGATCCCGAGCTGGAAGAGCTGTTTCAGGTTCAGGATCACATTCGCACGATCACGCATCGGGTGACAAAGGCGGCTCTGAAGGTTGTGGCCGCCGACTCCGACACGGTATCCGGCAAGAAGTCGGGCCGCATCCTAGTTGACGAGCTTTGGGTGTTCGGCAAGCGCAAGGGCGCCGACACAATGCTGCAGGAGGCGACGGGCGGCATGGTTTCGAGGCCAGAGGGCTTCGTCATCTACTTGTCCACGCAGAGCGACGAGCCGCCAGCAGGGGTGTTCAAGGACAAACTGGATTATGCGCGCCGCGTGCGCGACGGCGAGATCAAGGACAACAAGTTCCTGCCGGTGATCTACGAGTTCCCGAAGGCGATGGTTGAGAGCCAAGCCTACGAGGATCCGGCAAATTTCTATGTGACCAACCCAAACCTAGGACGTTCGGTTCGTCAGTTGTGGCTTGAGGATGCGCTGCGGAAGGCCCGCGAGGCCAGCAACGGCACGCAAACCTTCCTCGCCAAGCATTTGAACGTGGAGATCGGTTCCAGCCTGCGGGCAAACCGCTGGCCTGGCCTAGAGTTCTGGCCGAAGCGTGTCCTTGCCGATTTGACACTGGAGCATCTGCTATCCGTGTCTGAGGTGGTCGTGGTTGGCATCGACGGCGGCGGCCTGGACGATCTGTTCGGCTTCTCTGTGATCGGGCGCCACAAGCAAACGCGCGACTGGCTGGTCTGGTGTCATGCTTGGTGCCACAGCGGCGTTCTGGAGCGGCGCAAGTCGATCGCTTCCCGGCTGCTGGACTTCAAGCGCGACGGCGACCTGACGATTGTTGACGATGAGCTGCAGGACATCTCGGCCATTGTCGAGATCATCGCAGACATCAAGGAGCGCGGGCTGCTTGCGTCCGTGGCAGTTGACCCGGCCGGGCTCGGTGAGATGATCGAAGCCCTGGCAGAGATTGGCGTGACGCAGGAAGCTGGAACGCTGATAGGCGCGCCTCAAGGCTGGGCCATGATGAACGCCATCAAGACAGCGGAACGCAAGCTGGCCAACGGCACAATGCGGCATTCCGGCTCGAAGATGATGGATTGGTGCGTTGGCAACCTGAAGATCGAGCCGACCGCAACCGGCATCCGCGCCACGAAGCAGAACGCGGGCGATGCGAAGATTGATCCGGTCATGGCGCTGTTCGACGCAGTTACGGTGATGAGCCGAAACCCTGAAGTACCACGCAGCAACCGCGCGCAAGTCCTGATCATCGGCTGATCAGCCCACAACCTACATATGAAGGAGGGTCGTCATGACAGTGACGCGCCGCGCCTACTCGTCGTTGACCATCAAGGCGGTTGACCATGTTTGATAAATTGGGCGTTGTTTGCGGGACGCCGCCAGCTAACAAACCCGAGCGCCCTAAAGGGCATTGGGCAAGTTGGGAAGCTTGGCTTGGATATTTCTGCTACCGGGGGTTTGCAGTTTCAAGAACTGGCAAGGGAGTTGTCCTTGTCTCTTTCATGTTTGCTCATGATCCTGACCCGATCGGCATTCACGGTGAAATGGTCCAACTAACTCCGCAAAAAAGTCGCGAGCTGGCATCGAAGCTGATTGCAGCCGCTGACGCCGAGGAAGCTGGATCGCTAACGATCAATCAAGCGCGGGCTGATGCCGGGTTAAGTGCGCTCCCTTTGTTGAGCTAGGGCGCTGATCTTGGTATAAAAAACGGGCTGATTTGACGTTGGAGCGTCGAACCAGCCCTAACCAAGTCGAGCGTTGGAGCGCTGCGAAATGGCTTACAAAGCCAGTACCGGTATTTACGAGATCGTCAACACCATCAACGGCAAGCGCTATGTTGGCAGCTCCGTTGACCTTCGCCGCCGGAAGAATGTGCATTGGCGCAGTCTCCATGCAGGCAAGCATCACAATGCCATCCTTCAAGCCGCTTGGGTAAAGCACGGCGAAGCGGCTTTCGAGTTCCGTGTCTTGCGAGAATGCGAGAGGGCGAACCTCGTTATAGAAGAGCAGGCTGCGATTGATCGGCTAGAGCCTGAGTACAATCTGAGCCCCACAGCAGGGAATATCCTTGGGTTTCGCTTCACTGATGATCAGCGCGCCGCCCGCAGGGGTAGGAAGCAGACCGAAGAGTGGAAGCGGAAGCGCGCTGAAGCTCATGTCGGGAAGAAGCGCAGCGAGGAAACCCGCAAGCGTATCTCCGATGCTATGACAGGCAAATCGCGCGGGCAGCGTTCGGCGGAACATCGGGCGGCACTTGGCGCTGCTTTCAAAGGCAAGCCCAAGGCTCCCGAGCATATGGCTGCACTACAAGCCGGACGAGTGAAGCGGGTTTATAGCGAAGAGCAGCGGGCTGCGATCTCAGCGAAGCTGCGGGAACAGTATGCGAGTGGGGCGAGAAGCCGTGATCGCTCGCCTGAATACCGCGAAAAGATAGCCGCCACCTTGCGCGGCAAGAGGAAGCTCGAAGCTTCCTAATCTGGAGTTACCAGACATGAAAAAAGTGGCTGTCACCTTGAGCATCAAGGCGCTGGATGATGGCGCGCGCCGCATTGAGGGATGGGCAAGCAAACCGGAAGAAGATCGCGTTGGCGATATCGTCATGCCGAAAGGTGCGGTTTATTCCCTGCCGTTGCCGTTCCTTCTCGACCACGACCACAAGCTCGCTGTTGGCGAAGTTGACCGTGTCGAGGTGTCCGAAAAAGGCATCAAGTTCTGGGCTCATATCAAGAAAATTGACGAGCCCGGCGAGGTCAAAGACCTCTGCGACAGGGCTTGGTCGCTGGTGAAGAACGGGCTTCGCAAAGCCGTATCAATCGGTTTCTCGGCCAAGGAATATGATCTGCTGCCGACCGGCGGCATCAAGTTTACCTCATGGGAATGGCTCGAGTTGTCCGCAGTGACCGTGCCAGCCGCACCCGGTGCCCTGATTACCGGCATCAAAAGCCTTTCACATGGCGAGACGGTCGCGACCGTTTCTGTCGATGAAACGCAATTCGACGCAAACGCTCCTGCCGCGACCGGCAAAATAGAGCGTCCGGCGAAGTCTCCCGGCGCCTCGGGAAAATCAACGCAATCCGTGAACCTGAGGCCCAAGGAGGCCACGAACATGAAGACCATCGCAGAGCAGATTGCTGCTCTTGAAGCATCCCGCCAGGCCAAGTCGGCCCGTATGGCTGAAGTCATGCAGAAGAGCATGGACGAAGGCCGATCGACCGACCAGTCAGAGCAGGAAGAGTTTGACACCCTGGACGGTGAAGTCACTGCGCTTGACGGCGACATGAAGCGTCTCCGCTCGCTGGAGAAGGCTCAGGCATCCGGCGCCAAGCCTGTTGTCGCCAACCAGATCAAGACCGCTGCGGACGGCGCTGCTGCCCGAGCTGGCGTACAGATCAAGGCTCCTGAGCTTGAAAAGGGCATTGGCTTCGCCCGGCTCGCCAAGGTGAAGGCGCTTGCCAAGCTGGACGGTGAAAGCGTCCGCACGGTCGCCAAAGAACTGTATGGCGAAGACTCGGACATTTTCGGCATCGTGAATAAGGCGGCCGTCCCTGCCGGCACTACGGCAGAAGGCAACTGGGCCGGCGCACTCGTCGGGGAGGGCACTAACGTCATCGCCGACTTTGTGGAGTTCTTGCGTCCGCGCACGATCCTTGGCCGGTTCGGCAATAACGGGGTTCCGGGTCTTCGAAACGTTCCTTTCAACGTCCCGCTCGTCGGGCAGACGGAAGGCGGCGAAGGCTACTGGGTCGGTGAAGGGAAGGCCAAGCCGCTGACCAGCTTCGGCTATGAGCGCAATATCCTCGACATCTTCAAGGTGGCGAACATTGCGGTCGTGACCGAAGAGCTTCTGCGCCGGTCTTCCCCTGCCGCTGAAGCACTGCTTCGTGACAGTCTGGCCGCTGCGATTGCGGCTCGCCTGGATATCGACTTCATCAATCCGGCCAAAGCCGCTGTCACAGGCGTTTCGCCTGCGTCCATCACCAATGGGCTGACCCCGGTTGTGTCGTCTGGCGGCGATGCGGACGCGATCCGTGCAGACATCCGGGCTCTTATGGCCACCTTCATTGCGGCGAGTAACGCGCCGACGACGGGCGTGTGGATCATGGGTTCAACCACGGCGCTCGCTCTGTCGATGATGACGAACCCACTGGGCCAGTCTGAGTTCCCCGGCATTTCCATGATCGGCGGGACGTTCGCGGGAATGCCGGCTGTTGTGTCGGATTACATTCCAGCCGGCACTGTGGTTCTTGCCAACGCCAGCGACATCTATCTCGCTGACGAAGGTGGCATCCAGGTCGATATGTCCCGCGAGGCATCGCTGGAGATGGCTGACAACCCGGCCCACAACTCGGACACGCCAACCGGCGCGACTTCGCTGGTTTCGATGTTCCAGACCAACTCGGTCGCGTTCCGCGTCGAACGGTTCATCAACTGGGCACGTCGTCGTCCATCGGCGGTTGCGATCCTCACCGGTGCGACCTGGGGCGCTCCTGCACCCGTAACCCCATAACAGCAACACTGAGCCAGCCCCGGACGATTGGGGCTGGCTTTCCTTTGACAGGAGAGCCGGCAATGAAGAAGTCCAGCTACATGACGCGCGCCTTGAAGGCGAGCGATCCGCGTTATGCCCGCGTTCTCGGGAAGCTCGGCTACCAGCGCGGCGATATGCAGGCTGACGCCCCTGCTGATCAAGGCTCTTCAGAGCCGGAGGATGAGCTGAAGGCAGTTCGCGATCAGTATGAAACAGTGTTCAACAAGCGCCCATATCACGGCTGGGACATTGAGACCCTAAAGGCGAAGATCGCCGAGGCTCAGGCCTGATTATGCGCATTCTCGGGTTCGGCGGCGCACGGCAGGAGAAGGCAGCGACACCCGCGCCAGTTATGCCACGCCGTGGAGCCTGGCATACAATTCTGGAGTCGTTCTCCGGAGCATGGCAGCAGAATGTCGAGGTCAACTATGACAGCGTTCTTTCCAATCACGCGGATTTCGCCTGCCGCACGCTGATTGCCTCGGACATCTCCAAGCTGCCCGTCAAGCTCGTGCAGCATGTCGGCGATGATGTTTGGAGGGAGACAACGAACGCGGCCTATTCGCCGGTGCTGCGCAAGCCTAACCACTTCCAGAACCGGATCCAGTTCTTCGAAAGCTGGGTGCTGTCGAAGCTGCAGAAGGGCAATACCTATGCGCTCAAGCAGCGCGACGGCGCTTTTAAGGTTCGAGCCCTCTACATCCTTGACCCCAATCTAGTCACGCCGCTGATCGCGAATGACGGGTCGGTGTTCTACCAGCTCAACACTGATCAGCTTTCCGGTCTTCCAGAGAGCATCATCGTTCCGGCGCGCGAGATCATCCACGACCGTTTCAACTGCATGTTTCACCCGCTTATCGGCACGTCGCCGATCTTCGCTGGCGGTCTATCCGCAATGCAGGGCTTGGCCATCCAGAACAATTCGACATCGTTCTTCCAGAACGGCTCTCAGCCCGGCGGCATCTTGTCAGCGACGAACGAGATCGGCGAGACAGACGCCAAGGAGCTCAAGGACTATTTCGACAAGGAGTTTGGCGGCAAGAACCGTGGCAAGATCGCTGTTATCGGTGGCGGCCTGACCTATCATCCACTCACTGCCAAGGCCGTCGACAGCCAGCTCATCGAGCAGCTGAAGTGGTCAGCCGACGTTGTCTGCTCGACCTACCATGTGCCGCCCTACAAGATCGGCATGGGTCCGCCGCCGGCGCAGACGAACGTCCAGGCGCTCAACATCGAATATTATAGCTCCTGCCTCCAGTCGCACATCGAGGCCATCGAGCTTTGCCTTGATGAAGGCCTGGGTATGGATGGCGTCACGATCGGCACGATGTTCGACACCGACGCTCTCCTGCGCATGGACACGGCGACCCAGTACGAGGTTGCAGCCAAGGCAAAGGGCATCGCCACGCTCGACGAGCAGCGCCAGATGATCGGGGCTGGCAAGGTCGAAGGTGGCAACACGATCTACATGCAGCAGCAGGATCACAGCCTCGCAGCCATCGCCGCACGCGATGCGCAGTTGATCGATCTGGCCGCAAATCCCCCCGCCGCACCTGCAGCGAACGACAATGCTTTGGCGGAAGCCGAAGCGATTGCCGAAGAGCGCGCCGCGATCATCGAAATCATGAAGGGCTTGGGCTGATGCGCGACGGCAAGGCGTTTGGCGAGCAA
>Ga0210040_10011061_pt1 | contig 10258 bp, 10 predicted proteins | sample CryGeyCG12114_NA_FD_185462 | JGI IMG/M metagenome (GOLD analysis project Ga0210040, IMG submission 185462) | Groundwater microbial communities from aquifer - Crystal Geyser CG19_WC_8/21/14_NA (SPAdes) (version 2) | ecosystem: Environmental > Aquatic > Deep subsurface > Groundwater | place: USA...
GGGCCCGCCTGCGGATTGGGCCAGCCGTCGCGAGGGCTCACCAGCCGCATCTCGACCAGCCCGAAGTTGAGCATTGCCCGTGCGGCCTTGCCGATGTTCTCGCCGAGCTGCGGACGGACCAGCACGATGACGGGTGGGGCGTCGCTCATTCGCGCCCCGCCTCGTCGACCGCGCCGGCGAACGCCTCGAAATCGCGCGCCTCGCTGAAATCGCGGTAGACGCTGGCGAAGCGGATATAAGCGACCGAATCGAGCGCCTTCAGCCCGTCCATCACCAGTTCGCCGATGCGCTTGGACGACACGTCGCTCTCGCCCTGCGTTTCCAGCCGGCGCTGGATGCCGGTGACCAGTTTCTCCACGCGCGCAGGGTCAATCGGGCGCTTGCGCGTCGCGATCGCGACGGAGCGGAGCAGCTTGTCGCGATCGAACGGCTCGCGGCGCACGCCACCATCGGCGCCGCCGCTCTTGACCACGGTGAGTTCGCGCAGCTGGATGCGTTCGAATGTGGTGAAGCGCGCGGCGCAGCCTTCGCACTGGCGCCGGCGGCGGATCGCCGCCCCATCGTCGGTGGGGCGGCTGTCCTTTACCTGGCTGTCGTCATGGCCACAAAACGGGCAGCGCATTCAGGCCTTGCGCCGCGCGTAGGCAAGGCCCGCACCGACGATGGCGCCCGCGATCGGGCCCACCACGGGGATCGGAATGGCGATCAGCGCGCCGACGGCGCTGTACTTGGCCATCTTGCGGCCGAGGCCGGGCGTGTTCTTGATCTCGTTCTGGACGTCGTCGATCTTCGACATGGGTTATCCTCCGTAGATGGGAAAGCGGGCGCACAGGGCGGCCACACGGTTCTTAACGTCCGCTTCCACCGCCGGGTCCCCGGTTTCGCCCTTGGCGCGAAGGCCGTCGAGCACGTCGGCGACCATGTGGCCGATCTCGCGGAACTCCGCTGGGCCGAAGCCGCGGGTGGTGCCGGCCGGGCTGCCGACCCGAATGCCGCTGGTCTTCACCGGCGGCAAGGGATCGTTGGGGATGCCGTTCTTGTTGCAGGTGATGCCGGCGCGCTCCAGCGCCTCGTCGGCATCGCGCCCCGTTACCCCCAGCGGCGTCAGGTCGACCAGCGCCAGATGCGTGTCGGTGCCGCCGGAGACGAGGTTCGCGCCGCGCTCGTGCAGCGTCGCCGCCAGCACCTTGGCATTCTCCACCACCGCGGCGATGTAGCTCTTGTAATCGGGGCGCAGCGCTTCGCCGAACGCCACTGCCTTGGCGGCGATCACATGCATCAGCGGGCCGCCCTGGAGCCCCGGGAAGACGGCCGAGTTGATCTTCTTGGCCAGCCCCTCATCGTCGCACATCACCATGCCGCCGCGCGGGCCCCGCAGCGTCTTGTGGGTGGTGGTGGTGACGACGTGCGCATGGCCGAAGGGGGTGGGGTGCAGCCCCGCCGCGACGATGCCGGCGAAGTGCGCCATGTCGACCATGAAATAGGCGCCCACCGCGTCGGCGATCGCGCGGAAACGGGCGAAGTCTATCTGCCGCGGGTAGGCCGAGCCGCCGGCGATGATCAGCTTGGGGCTGTGCTCGCGGGCAAGCGCCTCGACCTGATCATAATCGATCAGGTGGATGTCGGGCCGCACGCCGTACTGCACCGCGTTGAACCACTTGCCGCTCATTGCCGCGCGGGCGCCGTGGGTGAGGTGACCGCCGGCGTCGAGGCTCATGCCGAGGATGGTCTCGCCCGGCTTGACCAGCGCCAGCATCACCGCGCCGTTCGCCTGCGCGCCCGAATGCGGCTGGACGTTGGCATAGTTGCAGCCGAAGATCTGCTTCGCCCGCTCTATGGCGAGAGTCTCGACCTCGTCCGACGGCGCGCAGCCCTGGTAGTAACGCTTGCCGGGATAGCCTTCGGCATATTTGTTGGTGAACACCGACCCCTGCGCTTCCAGCACGGCGCGGGATACGATGTTCTCGCTGGCGATCAGCTCGATCTGCGTCTGTTCGCGGGTCAGTTCGTGGGTGATGCCAGCGAACACCGCGGCGTCGGCGTCGGCAAGGCCGCGGGTGAAGAAGCCGCCGTCAATGTGATCGGGCGCCTGGATGGCGTGCAAGGTGCTGGCTGTTGTGCTCATGCGAACTCCCCGGCCGCGGTGATCGCGGCCTGCTGCAATGGGTGACACAGCTTGTTCACCCGGTGTTGATGACGACCGCCCTCGAACTCGGCGGCAAGGAAAGCCTCCACACAGGCCCTGGCCATGTCCTCGCCGATCAGCCGTGCGCCCAGAGCAAGGGCGTTGGCGTCGTTGTGGGTACGCGCCAGCCGAGCCGACAACGGCTCGCTGACCCGCGCGCAGCGGCAGGCGGGGTGGCGATTGGCGGCCATGGCAATGCCGATGCCAGATCCGCACAGGGCGATGCCACGCTCGGCCCGTCCGTCCGCCAGCGCGGCGGCGAGCGCAAACCCGTAATCGGGATAATCGACGCTGTCCGCGCCATCGGTGCCGAGATCGAGCACCTCATGTCCCGCCTCGCGCAGCCATGCAGTGAGCGAACGCTTCAGCGCAACGGCGGCATGGTCGGATGCGATGGCGATGCGCACCGGGTGTGTTCCTGAAGCGGTGACAATGACACGGGCCTGTAACCCGCCCGGCAACGGGACGCCACCAGATTGCGCCGGAGAACGGAGGGCGCGGATTACCGGGAACGGGGGCTGCCCTTGGTTGTTGCGCTTTACATGGATCAAGGAACAGCGATGCTGGCCCAATCTCATGAAGCCGGCGCGTCCCAGCGGGCGGCCAGCGGTGCGGCGGGCGCAGTTGGCGAAACCGGCTATATTCTTGGCTTTGCCGGGCTGCTGCCGCAGATTGCGGCGGTGGCTGCGTTGGCGCTCGGCATGGACAGCTACATCGGCCATTGCTTCGCCTTTGCCTATGCCGGGCTGGTGTTCAGCTTCGTCGGCGGCGCTTGGTGGGGGCTGGCGGTGCAGCGTTCCCACCGCCAGGGCGTGCTGCTGATGATCGCGGTCGTGCCCTCGCTGCTGGTCGCCGCGCTGGCACTGGCGCTTGTCTCGTCAGCGATCCCCTTGCGCCCCGCCCTGGTGGTGCTCGGCGCGGCGCTGATGCTGATGCTGCCGATGGACCGGAATCTGGTCCACGCCGGCGACGCACCGGCCGGTTGGATGATGCTGCGCACGCCGCTGTCGCTTGGCCTCGGCGCCCTGACGCTGATCGCGGGCGCGATCGCGTAAGGAGCGATCAGGCTGCCCGGCGCAGCTCCAGCCGGCCCCAGATCTCCACCAGCGCGTCGGTCAGCTCGCGCATCATCGCGTGCGTGTGCGCAGGGCCGGGCGTGAAGCGCAGCCGTTCGGTGCCGCGCGGCACCGTTGGGTAATTGATCGGCTGAACATACACGCCGTATTCGGCGAGCAGGATGTCGCTGATCCGCTTGGCCTCCACCGGATCGCCAACCATCAGCGGCACGATGTGGGTGGTGGACGCCATCACCGGCAGGCCGGCCTCGGCGAACATCGCCTTCAGCCGCGCCGCCGCCGCCTGTTGTCCGTCGCGCTCGACGCTGGAGCTTTTCAGGTGGCGCACGCTTGCCAGCACGCCGGCGACGAGCACCGGCGACAGCGAGGTCGTGAAGATGAAGCCGGGCGCATAGGAGCGGATCACGTCAACGATCTGCTGGTCCGCGGCGACGTAGCCGCCCATCACTCCGAACGCCTTGCCCAGCGTACCCTCGATCACGGTGACCCGGTGGGCGAGACCGTCCCGCTCGCTGATGCCGCCGCCGCGCGGGCCATACATGCCGACGGCGTGGACCTCGTCGCAATAGGTGAGCGCATTGTAGCGGTCGGCCAGGTCGCAGATCGCCGCGATCGGCGCGACGTCGCCGTCCATCGAATACACGCTTTCGAAGGCCACGAGCTTGGGCACCGCCGGGTCCTCCGCCGCGAGCAGTTCTTCGAGGTGCGCCAGGTCGTTGTGGCGGAACACCCGCTTCTCCGCGCCCGAATTGCGGATGCCGGCGATCATCGACGCGTGATTGAGTTCGTCCGAGAAGATGATGCACCCCGGCAGCACCTTGGCCAGAGTCGACAGCGTCGCCTCGTTGGAGACATAGCCCGAGGTGAACAGCAGCGCGCCGTCCTTGCCGTGGAGGTCGGCGAGTTCGGCTTCCAGGTCGACGTGATAATGCGTGTTGCCGCCGATGTTGCGGGTGCCACCGGAGCCCGCGCCCACGTCGTGCAGCGCTTCTTCCATCGCCGCGATCACCTTGGGGTGCTGGCCCATCGCGAGGTAATCGTTGGAGCACCACACGGTGATCGGCTTGGGGCCGTTGTGGCCGGCAAAGCAGCGGGCGTTGGGATAGGCGCCCTTGTTGCGCAGGATGTCGATGAAGACGCGATAACGACCTTCGGCGTGCAGCCGGTCGATCGCCTGGGTGAACACGCGCGAGTAATCGACTCGCGCAGCTTGCGTCGCGTCAACGGTCATGACGAGGGCGCTTACGCCCGCACCCGCCGGATTTCCAGCGCAATCGGGGGCCGGGCACCGGGGCAAATTGTCCTAGCCCCTCGGGCGATCGAGCGCCGTCACAAGGTTTCGGGCTCCGCGAAACCGCGGGTGCCGAGCGCGGCTGCGATGGGCCGCTCGCGCGCGTCCAGCCTGGTGAAGACCAGTCGCGAGGGCGGCGCGGTCGCCGGCCACGACTGGCCTTCCATCAGGAACGCGACCCGCCGCGCGATGCCGTCGCCGCCGTCCACGAACGCCACGCCGGCAGGCGCCACGGCGGCCATGTCGGCTTGGAGCAGCGGGAAATGCGTGCAGGCGTTGACGATCACGTCGATCCGTTCGCCGCCCGGCTGGCCGAACAGCCCGCCAAGTTCCGTCGCCACCGCCTCTTGTGGCGGTGCGATGCCGGCCAGCGCATTCTCCGCCAGGTCCACCAGCCGTGCCGAGCCGTGCCGCAGCACAAGGCAATCGCCTGCAAAGCGGCGGGCGAGATCGTCCACATAAGGCTGGCGCACCGTGGCTTCGGTGCCGAGCACGCCGATCACCCGGCTCTGCGACAGCGCGGCGGCGGGTTTGATCGCGGGCACCGTCCCGACCACCGGCACGTCCAGCGCCGCGCGCACCGCCGGCAGCGCGATTGTTGACGCGGTGTTGCAGGCGATCACCACCAACCGCGGCCGGAACCGCTCCACCAGCCGCCCGAGCAGCGCCGGTACCCGGCCTGCTATCTCCGCCTCCGACCGGGTGCCGTAAGGAAAGCCTGCGGAGTCGGCCGCGTAGACGATCGGGGCGCCGGGCAGCAGCGCCCGAACCGGCGCCACCACGGACAGGCCGCCTACGCCGGAATCGAAGAACAGAAGGGGCGCCGCGTCCACCAGCCGGTGTCTGGCGTAGCCGCCCCGCGCCCGCAACCCCGGTGCGGTTTTCACACACGCCGTTGTGCCCGCTGCCGTACACCTGACCGAGGTTGTTTGCGGCTGCGCAGCGATGGCGGTATGTTGTCGCCGAAAGGGGATGGCGTGCACACCGAAATACTCTGGGTTGCGCCCACGCTGTCGCTGCTGGTCGGCTATCTGCTGGGCTCGATCCCGTTCGGCGTGCTGCTGACGCGAGCCGCTGGTGCTGGCGACCTTCGCCAGATCGGGTCGGGCAACATCGGCGCCACCAACGTGCTGCGCACCGGCCGCAAGGGGCTCGCCGCGGCGACGCTGCTGCTGGACGGGGCGAAAGGCGCGGTGGCGGTGCTGCTGGTCGACTGGCTGTTCCCCGGCAACGCGCCGCTTGCCGCCGCCGGCGCCTTTCTCGGCCATTGCTACCCGGTGTGGCTCGGCTTCAGGGGCGGCAAGGGCGTGGCGACGCTGATGGGCATTGCGCTTGCCCTCCACTGGCCGATCGGGCTGATCTTCGCGGCCGTGTGGCTGGGGCTGCTGGCGATCCTGCGCGTGTCGTCGCTGGCCGGCATGGCGGCGGCGGTGAGCACGCCCGTCAGCGCGGCGCTGCTCGACCGGTTCGACATCGTGCTGCTGCTGCTCGCGCTGGCGCTGATCGTGCTGTGGAAGCACGGCGCCAACATCGAGCGGCTGTTCGCCGGCACGGAGCCGAGGGTCGGCGGCCGCACGCGTGAGTGATGCGGCCGCAAGGCTGCGCCTGATCCGCACGCCCAGCATCGGCCCGGTCACCTATCGCCAGCTGGTGGCGCGCTTCGGCGATGCTGCCCGCGCGATCGAGGCGTTGCCGATGCTGGCGCGGCGCGGTGGTGGCGATCCGCCGCGCGTTGCGCAGGCGGCGGCCGTGGAGCGCGAGGCGGCGCGGGTGGCGCAGCTCGGCGCCCGATACCTGTTCATCGACGATGCCGACTACCCGCCGCTGCTCGCTGAGCTGGAGAATGCGCCGCCGGTGCTGGTTGTGCGCGGAAACGTGGCGCTGGCGATGCGGCTGCCGGTGGCGATCGTCGGCGCGCGCAATGCATCGGCCGCCGCCTGCCGCTTTGCCCGCGCCCTGGCGCACCAGCTTGCCGAGGACGGCGCCGCCGTGGTGTCGGGGCTGGCGCGCGGCATCGACACGCAGGCGCACGTCGGCGCGCTTGAAGGCGGCACGGTGGCGGTGATCGCCGGTGGCATCGACGTGGTGTTCCCGCACGAGAATGCCGAGCTGCAGGAACGGGTGGCGCGCGACGGCCTGTTGATCGCCGAACAGCCGCCCGGCACCGAGCCGCGGGCGCGCCACTTCCCCTATCGCAACCGCATCATCGCGGGCCTCGCGCTGGGCACGGTGGTGGTGGAAGCGGCGCCCAGATCGGGCTCGCTGATCACCGCCCGGCTCGCCAACGAGGCGGGCCGCGACGTGATGGCGGTGCCGGGCAGCCCGCTCGACCCGCGCGCGCAAGGGTGCAACATGCTGATTCGCGAAGGCGCGACGCTGGTGCAGTCAGCGGCCGACGTGCTGGAACAGGTGCGGCCGATCGATGCGCGTGCCGTGCGCTCGCCGGGCAGCAGCTTCGCGGGCCCGCCGCCGCAGGACGCCACCGATGGCGAACGCCGCCGCGTGGCCGACCTTCTCGGCCCGGTGCCGGTATCGGTGGACGAGCTGATCCGTCAGGCGGGCGCGGTGCCGGCCGTGGTGCAGACGGTGCTGCTCGAACTGGAACTCGCCGGCCGGCTGGAGCGCCATGCCGGTGGCCGCGTCAGCCTTTGCTGATCACATCTTTTCCTTGATGCCACTGCTGACCAGCCACCAGTTCACGGGATAGGCGGTGGCGAAGCCCGCCAGCATCGCAAGCTGCATCAGGAACCAGAACTCGACGCTGTTGACCGGCGCCAGCGCGCCATAGGCGGGGCGGAACCACAGGAACTGGCCGATCGCCATCAGCCCGTACATGCCCACCTGCCAGCTGGTGATCGATGCCGTGTCCGCCTTCAGCGCGGCGACGATTCCCTTGCCCGGCGACAGGCCGCGCATCGGTGCGATCGCGAAATACTGGAACACGATGCCGATTAGAAAGGCGAGGAGGAAATCGGGGATCCAGACCGCAAACGTCTTCTCGCCGAACACGCTGTCATAGCCAAAGAACACCGCGATTCCCGGCAGCGCGAAGGCCGCCCACTCGACCACCAGATCGCCCAGCGCGCAGCCTGCACCGCAATGCGAAGCACCCTTGGCCACCGCGATGGCCATCGGCGTCTCCTCCGGCTGCTCGCCCTTGTTGCGGCCGAACCGGTAGTAGAACCACAGCCACAGCACACTCCCGAACAGGGCGGTAAGGGGCCATACCAGGTTCATCACACCCATTTTCTGCGGAAAGCGGACCTCGTCCAGCGCAATGGTGATGGCGCAGGCGATGCCGGCGGCCAGACAGACGATGGACAGGGCGTGCAGCCAGAGGGGAAAGCCGTGCATGGGAAACCAACGGCCGGGTGGCCATTCCGCTCCGATCTCTTTGCCCTCCGGGCTCGCTCCCCCGCCGCAACGCATGTATGGCGCCGGCGCCGACCGAAAGCCGCTACCCGATCCACGTCGCCCGACCACTTAGCCCCGCTTGACGCGCTGCATCGCTCCTCGCCACCCTCGCGCGTACACGTAAGGACCCGTTTTTCGCCCATGCAGCTCGTTATCGTCGAATCGCCCGCCAAGGCGAAAACCATCGAGAAGTATCTCGGCCAGGATTACCGCGTGCTGGCGAGCTATGGCCATGTCCGCGACCTGCCGCCGCGCGACGGATCGGTGAACCCCGACGAGGGGTTCGCGATGGAGTGGGAGAATTACGCCGACAAGACCAAGCAGCTGAAGGCCATCGCCGATGAGGCCAAGCGCGCCGACCGCCTGATCCTCGCCACCGACCCCGATCGCGAGGGCGAAGCGATCTCCTGGCATGTCCAGGAGGTGCTGCGTGCCCGCAAGGCGCTGCCCAAAGAGGTCGAGCGCGTCACCTTCAACGCCATCACCAAGGCGACGGTGACTGAGGCGATGAAGCACCCGCGCGAGCTCGACGCCGACCTGATCGACGCTTATCGCGCCCGCCGCGCGCTCGATTACCTGGTCGGTTTCACCCTGTCGCCGGTGCTGTGGCGCAAGCTGCCCGGCGCCAAGTCGGCGGGCCGGGTGCAGTCGGTCGCCCTGCGCCTGCTGGTCGAGCGCGAGCGCGAGATCGAGGCGTTCAGGGCGCAGGAATACTGGTCCGTGACCGCGCAGATGGAGCATGACGGCACGCCCTTCGTCGCGCGGCTGACGACCTGGGAGGGCAACAAGCTCGACCGCCTGTCGATCGGCAACGAAGGCGACGCGCTCAAGGCCAAGGCGGCCGTGGAAGCAGGCCGCTTCTCTGTCCAGTCGGTCGAAACCAAGCCCGCGACGCGCAACCCGCCGCCGCCCTTCACCACCTCGACGCTGCAACAGGAGGCGGCGCGCAAGCTCGGCTTCTCCGCCGACCACACCATGCGGATCGCGCAAGGCCTCTATGAGGACGGCGCGATCACCTACATGCGGACCGATGGCGTGCAGATGGACGGCAGCGCCATCTCGGCCGCCCGCGCCGCGATCGCGAACCGTTATGATGCCGGCTACGTCCCCGACAAGCCGCGCCAGTACCAGTCCAAGGCCAAGAACGCGCAGGAAGCGCACGAGGCGATCCGCCCCACCGACTTCGCCAAGGACAAGGCCGGCGGCGGCGACCACGCGCGGCTCTATGACCTGATCTGGAAGCGCGCGCTCGCCAGCCAGATGGCGTCGGCGCGGATGGAGCGCACCACGGTGGAGCTCGCCGACGGCACGGGCCGCACCGTGCTGCGCGCAACGGGGCAGGTGGTGCTGTTCCCGGGCTATCTCGCGCTTTACGAGGAAGGCAGCGACGACAGCGCCGACGAGGACGCCCGCCGCCTGCCACGGATGCGCGAGGGCGATGCGCCGGCGAAGAAGGCGGTCGACGCCGAGCAGCATTTCACGCAGCCGCCGCCGCGCTTTTCCGAAGCCTCATTGGTCAAGCGGATGGAGGAACTCGGCATCGGCCGCCCGTCCACCTATGCCTCGATCATCAAGACGCTGAAGGACCGCGAATACGTCCGGCTGGAGAAGAACCGCTTCTTTGCCGAAGAGAGCGGCCGGCTGGTGACGGCGTTCCTTGAACGGTTCTTCGAGAAATACGTCGGCTACGACTATACCGCCGAGCTGGAGGAAGAGCTCGATGACGTGTCGGGCGGGCGGGCCGAATGGCAGGCGGTGCTGGAAGCATTCTGGCGCGACTTCAAGCCGCGCACCTCAGAGGTGATGGAGCAGAAGCCGTCGGAGGTGACGGCGGCGCTCGACCAGTTCCTCGCGCCTTACCTGTTCCCCGACAAGGCGGACGGCAGCGATCCGCGGCTGTGCCCGAACTGCCAGGCGGGGAGCCTTGCCTTGCGCGGCGGCAAGTTCGGCGCGTTCATCGCCTGCTCCAACTATCCCGAATGCAAGTTCACCCGCCGCTTCGCACAGCCGGGCGGCGAGGGCGATGACGTCGGCCCGGAAGGGCTCGGCAAGGACCCGGAGACGGGGCTGGAGGTCGAGCGCAAGTCGGGGCGGTTCGGGCCATACATCCAGCTCGGCGAGGGCAAGGAAGCGAAGCGCGCATCGATCCCCAAGGACATCGGCGAACTCGACCTCGAAATGGCGCTGAAGCTGCTCAGCCTGCCGCGCACGGTCGGCACGCACCCGGAGACGGGGGAGCCGATCACCGCCTCGATCGGCCGCTATGGTCCCTATCTCGCCCATGTCCTTGGG
>Ga0210040_10011062_pt1 | contig 10257 bp, 9 predicted proteins | sample CryGeyCG12114_NA_FD_185462 | JGI IMG/M metagenome (GOLD analysis project Ga0210040, IMG submission 185462) | Groundwater microbial communities from aquifer - Crystal Geyser CG19_WC_8/21/14_NA (SPAdes) (version 2) | ecosystem: Environmental > Aquatic > Deep subsurface > Groundwater | place: USA...
GGTGGCGGCGCGACCACCTTCGCCGAGACCGCGACCGCTGGCCGGTTCGAAGGTCTCACCCTGCGCCAGCAGGCCCAGGTCCGCCGCTACCAGGTCGTCAACGACAAGGCCGGCCTCGACGCCATCACCCGCGCCAACCAGAACCGGCCGGTCCTCGGCCTGTTCGCCCCCGGCAACATGCCGACCCGCTGGGTCGGCCCGGCCGCCACCCGGACCGGTGGCGCCGCTGACCCGGCCCGCTGCACCCCGAACCCGGCCCGTCCGAGCACCCAGCCGACCCTGGCCGACATGACCACCAAGGCGATCTCGCTGCTCGAGAACAACAAGGGCTTCTTCCTCCAGGTCGAGGGCGCCAGCATCGACAAGCAGGACCACGCCGCCAACGCCTGCGGTCAGATCGGTGAGACCGTCGACCTCGACGAGGCCGTCCAGGCCGCACTCAAGTTCGCTCGTGAGGACGGCAACACCTCCGTCTTCGTCACCGCCGACCACGCCCACACCAGCCAGATCGTCGAAGCCGGCAGCACCACCCCCGGCCTGACCACCACCCTCCTCACCAACGAGGGGAGCCCGATGACCATCAACTACGGCACCTCTGAGGCTGGCGGCTCTCAGCAGCACACCGGCAGCCAGCTCCGTGTCGCCGGTTACGGCCCCAAGGCGGCCAACATCGTCGGCCTGACCGACCAGACCGACCTGCACTTCACCATCGCCTCCGCGCTCAAGCTGAAAACCCCCGCGAAGGCCGGCAGGTAACCCTTTCCCCTGGAAGCACCAGGAAGGGGCGGTCGCGACCAGCGGCCGCCCCTTCCTGCCGTTCGACGGGCCTCCGACTTCGCGACCCCACCACCACCGGGGGTCGGCTTCTTCCGATCCGCGTCGCTCGGCGCGTGCGGGACTTGCGGGGGGCGGCGACCATGATCGCGATCAGGGGACTGTCAGGGAAACGGTGGAACTGGGCTGGTCTGATCCGAGAGGAGACAGACCATGACTGACACGCTGGAGAATGTGGCAGCAGACGAGGGGAAGGTCGACCAGCAGCAGCTGGCTGAGCAGCTCCTGGCCCAGGCCAAGGAGCAGGGGGTCGACCTGGTCGGCCCGAACGGGCTGTTGAACCAGCTCACCAAGAAGGTGCTGGAGACCGCGCTCGAGGAGGAGATGGCCGACCACCTCGGCTACGACAAGCACGATCCTGTCGGCCGGAACCACGGCAACTCCCGCAACGGTGTCCGAGCGAAGACGGTGCTGACCGAGATCGGGCCGGTCGAGATCGAGGTGCCCCGCGACACCGACGCCAGCTTCCAGCCGCAGATCGTGAAGAAGCGGCAGCGGCGGCTGACCGGGGTCGATGAGATCGTGTTGTCTCTGTCAGCGCGTGGGCTGACGACCGGGGAGATCTCGGCTCACTTCGCCGAGGTCTACGGCGCCTCGGTCAGCAAGGACACCGTCTCCAAGATCACCGACAAGGTGGTCGAGGAGATGGCGGAGTGGGCCACCCGGCCGCTGGAACCGGTCTATCCGGTGATCTTCATCGACGCGATCGTGGTGAAAGTTCGCGACGGGCAGGTCCGGAACAAGCCGATCTACGTCGTCATCGGCGTCACGGTCAACGGGGAACGCGACATCTTGGGCTTGTGGGCAGGGGATGGCGGCGAAGGCGCGAAGTTCTGGCTGGCGGTCTTAACCGAGATCAAGAACCGCGGCGTCGCCGACGTCTGCATTGCCGTCTGCGACGGCCTCAAGGGGCTGCCTGACGCGATCACCGCGGTCTGGGAGCTCGCGACGGTGCAGCAGTGCATCATTCACCTGATCCGCAACACGTTCCGGTTCGCGTCCCGGAAGTACTGGGACCAGGTCAGCCGCGACCTCCGACCTGTCTACACCGCCGCCAGCGAAGCCGAAGCGAAGCTGCGGTTCGCGGAGTTCGACGAGAAGTGGGGCAAGCCCTACCCGGCGATCAGCCGGCTGTGGGCCAACGCCTGGTCGGAGTTCGTGCCGTTCCTGGACTATGACGTCGAGATCCGCCGGGTGATCTGTTCAACCAACGCCATCGAGTCGCTGAACGCCCGCTACCGCCGAGCCGTCCGCGCCCGCGGCCACTTCCCCTCCGACCAGGCGGCGTTGAAGTGTCTCTACCTCGCCACCCGATCCCTGGACCCCACCGGCAAGGGCAGAGCACGATGGGCGATGAGGTGGAAGCCGGCTCTGAACGCCTTCGCCATCACCTTCCAGGGCCGGATCAACCCCGCCGCCAACTAACCATGGACCAGATCAGTTCCACCGTTAATCCGACAGTCCCGCGATCAGCGGTGGTGGGCGGGCTCGTGGGCCTGGTGGCCTTCGGGTTCGAGCTGGAAGGTGCAGTGCTCGACGTCGAAGTGGTCATGGAGGCATTCGGCCAGGTTGTCCAGGACCCGGCCGGAGCTGCCGTCACCGATGACCTCGTTCTCGAGGACGACGTGAGCGGACAGCACGGGGACGCCGCTGGTGATGGTCCAGGCGTGCAGGTCGTGCACGTCGACCACCCCGGGGACCTCCTGGATGTGAGCGCGCACCTGGTCGAGGTCGACCCCGCGGGGGGTGGCCTCGAGCAGCACGTCGACCACGTCGCGGAGCAGGGACCAGGCCCGCGGCAGGATGAGCAGGAAGATCGCGGTGGAGGCGAGGGAGTCGGCGCGGGTGTAGCCGGTGAAGTGGATGACCACCGCGGCGATGACCACTGCGACCGAGCCGAGGAGGTCGCCGAGGACCTCCAGGTAGGCGCCGCGCAGGTTCAGGCTCTCGTCCTTGCCGCCGCGGAGGATGAGCAGGCCGGCGGTGTTGGCGGCGGCGCCGACGACCGCGACCCCGAGCATCAGGCCGCTGGAGATGTCGACCGGTGAGTTCCACCGGTTGATGGCGCGCAGCAGCACCCAGACCGCGATGCCGACCAGCAGCAGGCCGTTGGTGAGGGCGGCGAGGATCTCGACCCGCTGCAGCCCGAACGTCCGCGCCGCCGTGGCCGGCCGCGCCGCCAGTGAGGTGGCGATCAGGGCGATCAGCAGCCCGGTCGAGTCCGTGAGCATGTGGCCGGCGTCGGCCAGCAGCGCCAGTGACCCCGACAGCAGTCCGCCGACCACCTCGGCGACGAAGACCGTCGCGGTGATGCCGACCACCAGCACCAGCCGGCGGCGATGCGCCATGGTGGCGGTGCCGGTCGGGGCATGGCTGTGGGAGAGGCCACCGCTCATGCCCGGCCCCCGAAGAGCCCGCACGTCCGCAGCGTGCGAGCACCCAGCCGACCGACCAGGGGGACGAAGCGACCCACCTGGATGGCGTAGTCGGCGTAGGCCTCCCCGTGGGTCCGGAGCAGGTAGGGCTCCTCGACCAGCCGGGCCTGCACCTGGCAGGCCGTCACCAGCGCGGCCACACCGGCGACCGAGAGCCAGGTGGGCGCCATCGCGGCGGTGCCGGCCTGGACCGCGATCATCGCGGTGAAGATGGGGTTCCGGACCGCAGCGAAGATGCCGTCGGTGACCAGGTCGGTGTGCTCGGTGGGGTCGACCCCGATCCGCCAGGACTCCCCCATCGTCTGCTGCGCCAGCGAGGCCAGGACGATGCCGCCGGCTGCAACCGCGCCCCCGGCCCAGACCGGACCCGGGGACCGCTGCGCGGCCGGGAGCCGGCCCGAGGCGCTGAGTGCAGGTGAGACCAGACCGGCAGCTACGGCGGCGGCGAAGCTGAGTCCGCCGACGCGGTCTGCGCGTCCGGACCGCATGCCGGTGAACCCGCGGAACCCCGACGACCCGGTGGCCCGCTTCTGCTGCCAGCTCCGGCCGACCAGCAGGACCGCCGCCGAGGACCCGTACAGCAGCCCGGCGGCGACCGCCGCCCGGTCAGCCATCAGCCGACACCGCGCTTGCCGCGACCTGGGAGTCCGCGGTCGCATCGGTGTGGTTGTTCGGACACAGGGCGACCGCGTCGCCGGTGGCGGCGAGCAGCCGCTCGGCCGCAGCCAGCATGTCCATCAGCTCCTCGCTGACTGCGAGGGAGTACATCGACGCCCGCCCCACCGTGCGGGAGGAGACCAGCCCGCAGTCACGTAGGCAGGCCAGGTGCGCCGAGGTGGTGCTCTGCGCCAGCCCCAGGTGCGCGGTCAGGTCCACGACCCGGTGCTCACCCAGCGCCAGGTGCCGCAGGATCGTCAGCCGCGCCGGATCAGCCAGGCTGCGGAACAAGAACACGGCAGCGGACGGGTCGCCCTCGGCGCACTCGTCGGCCGTCGAGGCCAGCACCATGCCCGGACGGCCCACCTGATTCATCGTCATAGACCGATGACATCGGTCCTGGTAGCGTGCTGTCAAGTCCTGGCACTCAGTCGAACGAGGAGCCAGGTCGGAAGTTCCCCGTGCGTCACCCTCTGCCTGGTTCCGGTGGCGCACTGTCCCAGCAGAAGGAGTCCAGGTACGTGACGAGCAGCAAGAGGCCGGGACGCCCCGCCGACAACGGCCCCGGCACCCCAGCGGCGCCGACCCGACGGTCGAGGAACGGGTTGGTGACGGTGGTGGCGGCCGCGGTGCTGGCCCTGGTCATCGGGGTCGGGCTCTACCAGTCGCTCAGGCAGCCTCCGGCCGAACCTGGCACCCCGGCTGCGACCGCGGCCGCGGCCGGTGACAGCCGGGTGGTGCGGGAGGACTCGCACCGGCTCTCGACGGCGGCGGACGGGAAGGTGACGTTCGTGGAGTTCCTCGACTTCGAGTGCGAGGGCTGCCGGGCCGCGTACCCGGTGATCGAGCAGTTGCGGCAGACCTACGACGGCCGGGTCACCTTCGTCGCCCGCTACTTCCCCCTCGACGGGCACGTCAACGGCCGCCGCGCCGCCCGGGCAGTGGAGGCGGCAGCCCGTCAGGGGCAGTTCGAGGCGATGTACCAGCGGATGTATGAGACCCAGACACAGTGGGGTGAGCAGCAGGTCCCCCAGGACGACGTGTTCCGCGGGTTCGCCGCCGACCTCGGCCTGGACATGGACCGGTGGGACGCCGACTACACCTCCCCGGAGGTGGAGCAGCGGATCCAGGCCGACGTCGACGACGGCACCGCCCTCGGCGTGACCGGCACCCCGACGTTCTTCCTCAGCGGCGAGCCGTTCGCCCCGGAGTCGGTCGAGGACCTCACCCGCGCCCTCGACCAGGCCCTTGCTCAGTGACCCTCCCCACCCACGGGTCCGGCACGACGGCCACCACAACCGACGTCGAAGCAGACCTCGAACCGGCAGACCGGCCGCTGACGGAGCGGCGGCTGGGGCTGCTGCTGCTGGTCACCGGCCTGATCGGGTTCGCGGCCGCGTTCGTGCTGACGGTGGAGAAGTTCTGGCTGCTGACCAACCCGTTCTACGTGCCGTCCTGCACCGTCAACGAGACCGTCTCCTGCGGACCGGTGATGAGCTCACCGCAAGCGGAGCTGTTCGGATTCCCGAACCCGCTGCTCGGCATCGCCGGCTTCGCGGTGGTGGCCACGACCGGGGCCGCCCTGCTCGCCGGCGGCCGGCTCGCCGGCTGGTACTGGGCCGGCCTGCAGGTCGGCGCCGTCCTGGCAGTGGTGTTCGTGGCCTGGCTGATCAGCCAGAGCCTGTTCGTCATCGGCGCCCTGTGCCCCTACTGCATGGTCGTCTGGGCGGTCACCTTCACCATCTGCTGGTACGTCACCCTCCGCAACCTCGCCGCCCACCGCCGGCCCCGGCCGGACGGGCTGCTGGATTTCGCGGTGCGCTACCACCTCACCCTGCTGGTCCTCGGCCTGGCCGCCGTCGCCGGACTCGTCGTCGTCACCGTCCAGCTCCGCTAGGAGAACCTGACGCCTCCCTCCCTGTCGCCGCCGGCCCGCTGGGTCAGCCGCGTCGCCGCCGCGGCAGCGGTGCTCGCCTGACCACGGCCGCTGCTCCAGCTCGGGGCGTCATGGGCTGGGCTGAGAACGGCCTGGGGGTTGTCGACGGGCTGGCCGTCATCCCCGGGGGGTCAGCAACGGCGGCTCGTCGACGTGTCCCGACGCCTCCACCAGACGGTGCCCCGATCGCGTCTCGTCACGCTCGCCGGACAGGCGCACCATGCCCACACCTTCGCCCCCGAGGATCTGGCCCGAGCGATCACCGGCTTCCTGCGAGGTCTCGACCCGACCTGGTGACCTCCGACCGGTGCGACTCTGCAGAACCGACACCCGCCCCACCTCGCGTGCCCGGGTGCCGGGGTAGATACATCGAATTGAGGTACCGTGCCGCCGTGACCGCTCCTGAGCCCGTCCATCCGTATCTCGACCCAGCGCTGGCGCCGATCCAGCGCGCCGACGACCTCGTGGAGCGGATGACGCTGGAGGACAAGGCTGGTCTGCTGTTCCACACCATGATCGGCATGGGTCCACGCGGGTCGCTGGCCGGAGCGAACGAGGACTTCGGGCTGCCGAGCACGGCTGAGTTCGTCCTGGGCCGCCGGATGACGCACTTCAACCTGCTCGGGGTGCTGGAGGACGCCCGCGAGGTGGCCCAGTGGCACAACAGACTCCAGGACCTGGCGGCGAGCACCGAGCCCGGGATCCCGGTCACGCTCTCGACCGATCCCCGGCACCACTTCACCGACAACCCCGGAACAGCGTTCAACGCCGGCGTGTTCTCGCAGTGGCCGGAGCCACTCGGGTTCGCGGCGCTGCGGTCGCCGGAGCTGGTGGAGCGGTTCGCCGACGCCGCCCGTCAGGAGTACCTGGCGTTGGGGCTCCGCGTGGCTCTGCATCCTCAGGTGGACCTGGCGACCGAGCCCCGGTGGTCACGGATCGGCGCCACCTTCGGTGAGGACGCCGACCTGACCAGTGCTCTCGCGGTGGCCTACGTGCGCGGCTTCCAAGGTGCGGAGCTGGGCCAGGAGTCGGTCTCGACGATGACCAAGCACTTCCCCGGCGGCGGGCCGCAGCTCGACGGGGAGGATCCGCACTTCGCGTACGGCCGGGAGCAGGTCTACCCCGGTGACAACCTCGAGTACCACCTGAAGCCGTTCGCGGCGGTGATCGCGGCCGGCGGCTCGCAGATGATGCCGTACTACGGCATGCCGATCGGCACCGATCTGGAGCCGGTGGCGTTCGGGTTCAACCGCGACGTGGTGACCGGCCTGCTGAGGGAGCGGTTCGGGTTCGACGGCATCGTCTGCACCGACTGGGGGCTGATCAACGACGTCGAGTACCTGGGCCAACCGATGCCGGCCCGGGCCTGGGGTGTCGAGCACCTCACCCCTGTGGAGCGCGTCGAGAAGGTCCTGCAGGCGGGCTGCGACCAGTTCGGCGGGGAGGCCTGTCCCGAGCTGGTGGTCGAGCTGGTGCGTTCGGGACGGGTCAGCGAGGACCGGATCGACGTGTCGGTGCGTCGGCTCCTGCTGGAGAAGTTCCGGCTCGGTCTGTTCGACCACCGTCACCTCGATGTCGACGCGGCGGTGACGGTCGTCGGCCGCCCTGAACTCGTCGAGTCCGGGAAGGATGCGCAGCGGCGCTCGCACACGCTGCTGACCAACCGCGATGAGCTCGTGCCGTTGTCCCGAGGGGTCGCGGTCTACCTGGAGGGCGTGGACCCGGCGGCGGTGCAGCCCTACGCACGGGTGGTGACGGACGTCGTGGACGCCGACGTGGCGCTGGTGCGGTTGAAGGCGCCCTACGAAGCCCGCCCGGGAGGGTTCGAGGCGCACTTCCATGCGGGGTCGCTGGAGTTCCCTCCGACCGAGGTGGAACGACTGCGGGCGCTGTGCACGACTGTGCCGACCATCGTGGACGTGTACCTGGACCGCCCGGCGATCCTCACCGAGATCGCCGCGGAGGCGGCGGCCCTGCTGGTCAGCTACGGCAGCAGCGCGGACGCGTTCGCCGACGTGATCTTCGGCGTGGCGCAGCCGGAGGGACGGCTGCCGTTCGACCTGCCGTCCTCAGCACGGGCGGTCGAGGAGAGTCGCTCCGATGTCGCGTTCGACACCGCTGATCCGTTGTTCCGGTTCGGCGACGGACTCGGCCACTCCAACGCCGTCACCAGCTGACGGAGTCAAGGCCCTGCTCGGGCGGACGGACTTGCGCCGCTGCACCGCTGCCGGCCCGCATGACCTGACGGAGGAGAGCCGAACCACATGGCCATGAGAAGCGGCGACACCGTTCAGGACGTGACCGATACCCCCCAGAAGGGCACGGGTGGCCGTGCCGCGACCGTGAGCATCGCCCTGATCCTGGCCCTGGCGCTGCAGACGGCGGTTCCGCCGTTCGCGACCGACATGTACACGCCTGCCTTCCCCCGGGTGACCGCCGACCTGTCGACCGAGGCGTCCCAGGTCGGGTTGACGATGACGACGTTCTTCCTCGGCCTGGCCACCGGCCAGCTCCTGGGCGGCCCGATCTCTGATCAGCGCGGACGCCGTGGTCCGATGGTCATCGGTGGGTTGATCTGCACCCTTGGTGCGATCGGCTGCGCGCTGGCGCCGTCCATCGGCCTGCTGATCGTCGCTCGGATCGTGCAGGGCTTCGGTGGCGGTCTCGCCGCCGTGGTCGCTCGAGCGGTCGTGGTCGACGTGGCCAAGGGCGACCTGCTCGCCAAGGTCATGTCCATCCTGATGGCGCTCGGCGGGCTGGCTCCGATGGTCGCCCCCGTGCTCGGCGGCGCGATCTTGACCCTCGGCGGGACCTGGCGGACCGTGTTCTGGTTCCTGGTCGGGTTCGGGTTGTTGATGATGATCGCCGCGGTCGTGTTCGTCCCCGAATCCCTCCCCCGCGACCAACGGCACCGCGGCGGCCTGCGGCAGTTCGCCTCCGGCCTCGGTGAGGTCGTGAAGGTCCGGCTGTTCGTCGGCTACACCCTCACCGCTGCGCTGTCCGGCTTCACGATGCTCGCCTACATCGCCAACTCGTCCTACGTGCTGCAGGTGATGAAAGGGCTACGGCCGATGCCGTTCGCCCTGTTCTTCGCCTCCACCGCTCTCGCTCAGGTCCTGCTGTCGATCCTGAACGCCAAGCTCGTGGGCCGGTTCCGTCCGCGCGCCCTGATCGGCCTCGGGCTCGGCATCTCCGCCCTCGCGGTCCTCGCCCTGTCCCTGAGCGTCTGGGTGTTCGACACCCCACTCGTCCTCACCTGCGCCGGCTTCCTGGTCCTGATGGCGGCGCAGGCCTTCATCTTCGGCAACGCCAGCGCCTCGCCGTCGGCCAGGCCCGCCACGTCGCCGGCGCCGCGTCCGCCGTGCTCGGGGTCACGCAGGCCGTCGCGATGGCCGTCTCCGCGCCACTAGCCAGTTCTGGCGGTGGAGCCACCGCCGTCCCGATGGTCGTCGTCATGATCGTCGGCATCACCGGGTCAGTGACCAGCTTCCTCTTCCTCGCCCGCCCCCACCACCGCCCAGCACCGGCTGCCCGTTCCACGACCAACGCCGGACATCGTCGACCCGCACCGCCGCACCGCCCTCGAGCCCAGGAGGATCCATGCCTGCAGAGCCGTCCGCCACCACCCACCCGCTGGACCGGGTCCCCGCGGGGGCCGAGCTCCGGTCGGTGACGGCCACAGCGGCCGAGGTCGCCGGGCGCCAGGCGCTGCGGGTCGAGCTCACCGAGAAAATCGCTGAGCAGGGACGGCCCGATGTGGATTACGTCGACATGCCGACCTTCGTCGTCGTGCCCACGAGCTTCGCGTTCGGGACGATCGAGGTCGACATCCTCGCCCGTCTCACTCCGACTGCCCCCGACTACGCCCGCGCCTTCGCCGGGATCGCCTATCACGTCAGCGCCGGCCGCGACCGGTTCGAAGCCGTCTACCTGCGGCCCCTGAACGGCCTCCAGCTCAGTCCTCCGCCGCCACGCCATCGACGGGCCGTGCAGTACTTCGCCTACCCCGAGTGGAAGTACCAGCGGCTGCGCGACGAGCACCCCGAGGGGATGTTCGAGGCCGCCGCTGACATCCGACCCGACGAGTGGGTCCACCTCGCCCTCGACGTCACCGCCTCCGCCGTGGTGGTCTCGGTCAACGGGGTCACGGCCTTGGAAGTCACCGACCTGAAGGCGACCCCCGCCGTCGGCGCGCTGGGACTGTTCGTCGACATCGGGACTGAGGCCTACTTCTCCAACCTCACCGTCGTCCCCGCCTGATCCTGCTGTCCTCGGCTCTGCGGTAGCGCCTCCGGGCTGATCAGCGTGCGGGTCTGACCCGGCCCACGGAGGAGCGGACCGGGTCAGAGCTGGCGCAACGATCAGGCGGCTGCGTCGGGGTCAGCCCAGAAATCG
>Ga0210040_10011063_pt1 | contig 10257 bp, 12 predicted proteins | sample CryGeyCG12114_NA_FD_185462 | JGI IMG/M metagenome (GOLD analysis project Ga0210040, IMG submission 185462) | Groundwater microbial communities from aquifer - Crystal Geyser CG19_WC_8/21/14_NA (SPAdes) (version 2) | ecosystem: Environmental > Aquatic > Deep subsurface > Groundwater | place: USA...
CCCGCCGGTCGCGATCACCAACGTGGCCTCGCTGTTCGTCGGGTTCGCGCTGTTCGCCAGCTTCGTCGGGACGTCGAACTACGTCCAGGCACCCGAGGGCACCGGGTACGGGTTCGGCGCCTCTGTGCTGACCGCGGGGCTCTGCCTGCTGCCCAGCGGCGTGCTGATGCTCGTGCTGGCACCGGTCGCCGCCCGGCTGATCGCGTCCTGGGGTGGCGGGCGGGTGCTCGCCCTGGCCGGGGTGGTCATCGCCGCCGGGCTGGTCGTGCGCATCGTCGCCGTCGACGAGCTCTGGGAGATCATCGCCGGTGCCACGATCGTCGGTGCCGGCACCGGCATCGGCTACGCCGCACTGCCCTCACTGATCAACAGCCACACCCCGGCCGCCGACCTGGCCGCGGCCAACGGGCTGAACTCGCTGGCCCGGTCCCTGGGCAGCACGCTGGCCAGCGCGGTGGGCGGCAGCCTGCTGGCGTCGATCACCGTCTCGCTGGGCGGCTTCGACGTGCCCTCGCTGACCGCCTACCGCGTGCTGTTCACCATCTGCGCCGTGGCCTCGCTGCTGGCCGCGGGCGCGGGCCTGCTGCTGTCGAGGCGCCCTGCGGCACCAGCAGCGGCGTGAGCCCGCGGCGGGCACGCCGGTCGGCGTGCCCGCCGGGGTCGCCCGCGGTCAGGCCGCGTTCACCATCCCGTGCGGGTCGATGACGTACTTCTTGGCGGCGCCGGAGTCGAACTCGGCATAGCCCTCCGGTGCCTGGTCCAGCGAGATGACCGTGGCGTTCACGGCCTTGGCGATCTGCACCCGGTCGTTGAGGATCGCCTTCATCAGGCCCAGGTTGTAGCGCATGACCGGGCACTGCCCGGTGGTGAAGGAGATCGACTTCGCCCAGCCGGTGCCCAGCGACAGCGACAGCGCGCCGACCTTGGCCGCCTCGTCGATCCCCCCGGGGTCGCCGGTGACGTAGAGCCCGGGGATGCCGATCGCGCCACCGGCCGCGGTGACCTCCATCAGCGAGTTCAGCACCGTCGCCGGCGCCTCCGTGCCCGAGCCCTCGCCGTGGCCGCGGGCCTCGAAGCCGACCGCGTCCACGGCGGCGTCCACCTCGGGCACCCCGAGGATCTGCTCGAGCTGGTCCTGCGGTGCGCCCTGCGACACGTCGACGGTCTCGCACCCGAAGCTGCGGGCCTGCCCGAGCCGATCGCCGTTGAGGTCCGCGACGACGACCACCGCGGCACCCAGCAACTGGGCGCCGACCGCAGCGGCGAGGCCGACCGGCCCCGCGCCGGCGATGTAGACGGTCGACCCGGGCTTGACCCCGGCGGTGACGGCGCCGTGGAAGCCGGTCGGGAAGATGTCCGACAGCATCGTCAGGTCCAGGACCTTCTCCATCGCCTGGTCCCGGTCGGGGAACCTCAGCAGGTTCCAGTCCGCGTAGGGCACGGTCACGTACTCGGCCTGCCCGCCGACCCAGCCGCCCATGTCCACGTAGCCGTAGGCGGCGCCGGGGCGGGCCGGGTTCACGTTGAGGCAGATCCCGGTCTTGCCCTCCTTGCAGTTGCGACAGCGCCCGCAGGCGATGTTGAACGGCACCGAGCACAGGTCGCCGACGTCGACGAACTCGACGTCCCGACCCTTCTCCACCACCTCGCCGAGGATCTCGTGGCCGAGCACCAGGTTCGGCGGCGCGGTCGTGCGGCCGCGGACCATGTGCTGGTCGCTGCCGCAGATGTTGGTGGTGACCACCTTGAGGATCACCCCGTGCTGGAGCTGGCGGCCCACGTTCGCCGGGTTCACCCCCGGCCCGTCCTGCAGTTCCAGCCTCGGGTAGTCGGTCTCGTGCACCTCGACCTTGCCGGGCTCGATGTACGCAACGCCTCTGTTGCCGGCCATCTGGGGAGCTCCTCACTTCTCGGGGACCGCGTGGGGTCGTGCCGCGCCCCGCCGGGACCACCGCTCCTCCCTGTCGGCCGAGACCGGGGCGTGAGACCGACGAGTGTGCGCCGGGTCGACCAGGTCCGGCAGTCCCCTGCCGTCCCGCGGAAGTGGGTCCACCCGTCGTCCGACGATGCGGAACGAGACCCCTTGCTGTGAGACCTGGCTCACTCCTACCGTGTCGCTCGCCCGGAGCGCATCCCGCGCCCCCGCCACTCCTCAGGAGGGCACCGTGGCCGCATCCCTTCGTGAACGTCTCCGGCCCCGCACGCTGGCCGGCGAGCTGGCAGCCGAGTTCGCCGGCACCCTGATCCTGATCCTCTTCGGGATCGGCGTCGTCGCCCAGGTCGTCGCCGGTGGCATCGGCGACCACGACAGCATCGCCTGGGCCTGGGGGCTGGGCGTCGTCCTGGGCGTCTACACCGCCGCCCGGATCAGCGGCGCCCACCTGAACCCGGCGGTGACGGTGGCGCTGGCGGTCTTCCGCGGCTTCTCCTGGCGCAAGGTGCTGCCGTACTCCCTGGCCCAGACCCTCGGTGCCTTCGTGGCCGCGCTGCTCGTCCGGTGGAACTACAGCGAGGCACTGGCCGCCTTCGACCCCGGGCACACGATCGCCTCGCAGGGCGTCTTCTCCACCCTCCCCGGGAACGGGGCGCTCGACGTCGGCACCTGGGGCGCCTTCCGCGACCAGGTCATCGGCACCGCGATCCTGCTGTTCCTGATCATGGCCGTCACCGACATCCGCAACACCGCCCCCGGGGTGAACCTGGCGCCCTGGATCATCGGGCTGATCGTCGTCGCGATCGGGATGGCCTGGGGCACCAACGCCGGCTACGCGATCAACCCGGCCCGCGACTTCGGCCCACGGCTGGCCTCGTTCTTCACCGGTTACGGCACGGCGTGGCGGGACCAGAACGGCGACTTCTACTTCTGGGTGCCGATCATCGGCCCCCTGATCGGCGGCCTCGTCGGCGCCGGCCTGTACGACCTGCTCGTCGGCCGCAACCTGCCCGTCGAGGAGGACGACGAGGAGCCCGGCCGGATACCCGAGGACCCCGACCAGAGCACCGGCCGGGTCGAGGCGCCCGCTCCCCGAGAGGCCCACGCCACCGAGCGGCGCACCCAGTCCCGCGGCTGAACCTCCCCTCCCCAGACCCAGGAGCACCCATGAAGAAGCTGATCAACGACCCGTCCGACGTCGTCGCCGATGCCCTGCGCGGCATGGCCGCCGCCCATCCGGAACTGCGCATCGACCACGAGAACCGGGTGGTGTTCCGGGGCGACGCGCCGAAGCAGGGCAAGGTCGGGCTGGTCTCCGGCGGCGGCTCCGGTCACGAGCCGATGCACGGCGGGTTCGTCGGCCTCGGGATGCTCGACGCCGCCTGTGCCGGGGAGGTCTTCACCTCACCGGTCCCCGACCAGATGGCGGCGGCGACCCGGGGCGTGGACGGCGGCGCCGGGGTGCTGCACATCGTGAAGAACTACACGGGCGACGTCATGAACTTCGAGATGGCGGCCGAGCTGGTGGCCGCGGAGAGCGGCACCGAGGTGGTCTCGGTCATCACCGACGACGACGTCGCGGTGCAGGACAGCCTCTACACGGCCGGACGGCGCGGCGTCGGGGTCACCGTGCTGCTGGAGAAGCTGGCCGGCGCAGCGGCCGAACAGGGGCGCTCGCTGGCGGAGGTGGCCGACGTCGCCCGCACCGTCAACGCGCAGGGCCGCAGCATGGGCATGGCGCTGACCTCGTGCACGGTGCCCGCGGCCGGCAAGCCGACGTTCGACCTGCCGGACGACGAGATGGAGATCGGCGTCGGCATCCACGGCGAGCCGGGGCGCCGGCGGGTGAAGGTGGCGCCGGCCCGGGAGATCGCCGAGATGCTGGTGGAGCCCGTGCTGGGCGACCTGGAGTTCTCCGGCGGCGACGGCGTCATCGCCTTCGTCAACGGCCTCGGCGGCACCCCGCTGATCGAGCTCTACGTCATGTACGCCGAGGTGACCCGGGTGCTGGAGAAGGCCGGGGTCACCGTGGCCCGGTCGCTGGTCGGGTCGTACATGACCAGCCTGGACATGGCTGGCTGTTCCGTCACGCTGCTCAAGGTGGACGACGACCTGGTGCGGCTGTGGGACGCCCCCGTGCGCACGCCCGGCCTGCGCTGGGGGATCTGAGCGTGGCGGACCAGCTCGACACCGCTGCACTCGAGGCCTGGACCAGGGAGTTCGCCCGCAGCATCGCCGCACACAAGGAGGAGCTGACCGAGCTGGACTCGGCGATCGGGGACGCCGACCACGGCACCAACATGGACCGCGGGATGACCGCGGCCCTGGCGGCCCTGGACGCGACGCCGCCGGCGGACCCGGCGGCGCTGCTCAAGGCCGTTGCGATGGCCATGATCAGCAAGGTCGGCGGTACCAGTGGTCCGCTGTACGGCACCTTCTTCCTGCGGATGTCCGGTGCGGTCGGCGACGGGTCACCGGCCGCGTTCGCGGCGGCGTTCCGGGCCGGGGTCGACGGCGTCGTCGCCCGCGGCAAGGCCGAACTCGAGGACAAGACGATGGTGGACGCGCTGCTGCCCGCCGCCGAGGCCCTGAGCGCGGCGGTCGACGCCGGTGAGCCGCTGGACGAGGCGCTGGGCGCTGCCGCCGACGCGGCGGCGAAGGGGCGGGACTCGGTGACGCCGCTGGTGGCCCGGAAGGGCCGGGCCAGCTACCTGGGCGAGCGCAGCGCGGACCACGTCGACCCGGGCGCCGCCTCGGCGGTGCTCCTGGTCGAGGCGGCCGCCACCGCGCTCGGTCAGGGCTGACCGGGATGGCGGAGGTCGGCCTGGTCGTCGTCTCGCACAGCCGCCCGCTGGCCGACGCCGCCGTCGAGCTGGCCCGGCAGATGCTGCCCGGGCGGCAACAGGCGATCGAGGTCGCGGCCGGCACCGACGACGGCGGGCTGGGCACCGACGCGGTCGCCATCTCCGCGGCGATCACTGCGGCTGACTCCGGTGACGGCGTCGTCGTCCTGATGGACCTGGGCAGCGCGGTCATGTCGGCGGAGACGGCGCTGGAGTTCCTGGACGACGACCTGCGCGCGAGGGTGGTGCTCAGCCCGGCGCCGCTGGTCGAGGGGCTGGTCGGCGCGGCCGTGGTCGCCGCCGGCGGTGCGGACCGCGCCCGGGTCGCCGCCGAGGCCGCCCTCGGCCTCGCCCCCAAGCGGGCCCACCTCGGCTGAGGAAGGACCACCCTTCCCCCCCACCCCTCGCACGCTCGGCGCGGGGCCCTGAAGGGTGGCCGCTCCAGCACGTCACCTAGGCGGGGAGCAGCAGGGTGGCGTAGAGGGTCAGGCCGGGGCCGAACGCCATCGCCACGACCGGGCCGTCGACGTCGGCGAGCTCCTCGAGCACCAGCAGCACGGTCGCCGACGAGCAGTTGCCGTGCTCGGTCAGCACCCGCCGGGAGGCGGCCATCTGCTCCTCGTCCAGGCCGAGGGTGTCCCGGACGACGTCCACGATCCGCGGCCCGCCGGGGTGCACCGCCCAGCCGGCGACGTCCTCGATGCGCAGCCCGGCCTCGGTGAGCAGCTGGTCGACGACCCCGCCGACGTGTCGGCCGAGCACGTCGGGCACCCGGGGCGAGAGCCCCATCCGGAAGCCGAGGTCGGTGACGTCCCAGGTCATGTGGTCCGCGGTCGAGGAGTCGGTGGCGGCGACCATGCCGGCCACCCGCCGTCCCCGGGAGGCACCGGGCTCCAGCACCACGGCGGCCGCCGCGTCGCTGAACAGCGCGTGCGTGACCACCTGCTCCAGCTCCGGGACGGCGGGCTGCACGTGCAGGCTGGTCAGCTCCAGGCAGAGCAGCACCGCCGGACGGGACCGGGCCGTCACGAAGTCGCTGACCGCCGCGATGCCCGGCAGCGCGGCGTAGCAGCCCATGTGGCCGATCAGCAGCCGCTGCAGCCCGACCGGCATGCCCAGGTCGCTGGCCAGCCGGATGTCCAGGCCCGGCGTCGCGTACCCGGTGCAGGTGGCGACGGCGAACTGCCCGACCTCACCCGGCGCGAGCCCGGCGGCGTCCAGTGCGCCGGCGACGGCCTGCTTGCCCAGCGGCAGCGCCTCGGTGATGAACCGCTCCATCCGCGCGCCGGTGCCCCAGCCGGAGATGTCCTCGTCCACCGGGTTGACCACGGCGTGCCGGCGCTGCGCCCCGGCGGCCCGGAAGACCCGCTCGGCCGCGCGCAGCCCGGCGTACTTCGCGGCGAAGTACCCGTCCCAGACCTCGCCCTGCTCGTAGGTGGCCGGCAGCGCGTGCCCGGCCCCCGTGACGACCGCGGCCGTCACCAGCCGGTTCCCTGGGAAGCGATCACGCCCCGACGGTACGTGCGCCCTCCGGTGCCCGCCGCCCGGCCGTGCACCACCGACCTCACCGGCGGGTGCCGTACCCGGCGAACACGACCGCGGTCGAGCGCACCGGCAGCATCCGGACGACGTCCCGCCGTCCGCGCCGCCAGGCGACGAGGTCGCGCACCGACGGGCGCAGCCCGACCAGCCGGAGGTCCAGCCCGGCCCGGTCGGCCGCGGCCAGCAGCCGCTCGCGGTCGACGAACAGCGCCGGGTCGTGGATGCCCGGGGGCGGCCCACCGGGCACGTGCTCCCCGATCTTGACGAGCAGCAGGCCGGCGAGCCAGGTGTCCGGGAGGGCGTCGATGACGAGCGTGCCGCCGGGCCGGAGCAGCCGGGCGCACTCCGCGATCACCTGCTCGTCGTCGGCGACGTGCTCGAGGACCTCCCCGGCGACGACGACGTCCGCACACCGGTCGGCCAGCGGGACGGCGAGCACGGACCCGCGGACGGGGGCGACCCCGTGCTCCCGCGCGACCCGCAAGCCGGCCAGCCCCAGGTCGACGCCGACGTGCCGGTAGCCGAGCCGGGCCACGTGCGGGGCCATCAGCCCGCCGCCGCAAGCCAGGTCGACCAGCACCGCCGACGGCCCGGCGGCCGGCGGGATGTGCTCGGCCCGGGAGGCCGCCAGCCAGTGCAGGGCGGCGAACCCGCCCTGCCCCTGCCACCACTCGTCGGCCAGCCCGTCGTACTGCGCCGGGTCGTTGCGCTGCACCGGGGCGACGCTAGCCCTTCTTGAGGGGGTCGTGGCCCCAGTTCATCAGCGAGTACCGCCACTTCGACGTCTCGACGTCCTCGTGCTCGGGCTGCTGGGCCAGGTGCCGCTGCACGTAGCCGTGCACCTTCCGCATGTGCGCCAGGTCGTCCTCGCTCAGATCGGCCTTCTTCGTGTGCAGCAGCTGCACGATCCGCCGTCCCGACTCGTGTCCGGTCGACTCCGCCGAGCCGTCGCTCTTCTGCCCGACGGCCTGCGACTCGTCGGTGCCGAGCCATCTCTCCAGCTCGCCGGCGGTCATGTTCACCGCCTCGCCGAACTCGCGGCGGATGGTGTCGGCGTCGGTCTCGACCACAGGGCCCTCCGGGTGTGTGTCGGCAGCGGTCCCCTGCGGTACCGCAACACCGTGGTGAGGAAACGGACGGACGTCGAGGGGTCGGCCCGCGAGCGCGGGGAGACCACCGAGGAGGTGCTGGACCGCAACGTCAACGAGCTGCTCCAGGAGATGCGCGTCGCCATCACCGGGGTGCAGGTCCTCTTCGCCTTCCTGCTGACGCTGCCCTTCCAGCAACGTTTCAGCACGTTGACCGACTTCGGCATCGCGGTCTACGCGCTCGCGATCGGGAGCTCCGCCGCCGCGACGACGGTGTTCATCGCGCCGGTGTCGGCACACCGGCTGCTGTTCCGGCAGCACGAGAAGGAACGACTGGTGCGGTTTGCCGACCGCGCCCTGATGACCGGGCTGGCTCTCCTGCTCATCGGCATCGCCAGCTCGCTGCTGCTGGTGCTCGACGTCGTGCTGGGCCGCTGGCCGGCCATCGCAGGCTGCGCGGTGATCACCCTGACCGGGCTGACCACCTGGTACGCCGCCCCCCTCGCGGAACGTCGGGGACGAGGCTGATCTCTAGGCTCGGCCGCATGAGCGTGACCGTCGTGGGCAGCCTCAACGAGGACGTCGTGCTGACCGTCGAACGGTTGCCCGGGCGCGGTGAGACCGTCATCGCCTCGGCCGTCGCCGTGCTGCCCGGCGGCAAGGGCGCGAACCAGGCCGCCGCGGCCGGCCGGCTGGGCGCCGGCGTGCACATGGTCGGCCGGGTGGGCGACGACCCGGCCGCCGGTCGGCAGCTGGCCGCGCTGGCCGAGTCCCGGGTCAACGTCGGCCGGGTGCAGCGCACCGAGGGCGTCCCGACCGGGACGGCGACGATCCCGGTGGAGGCCGCCGGCGGCGAGAACCTGATCGTGGTGGTGCCCGGCGCCAACGCCGAGCTGACCCCGGCCGACGTCGACGTGGACTCGGTGCACCGCGCCGGTGTGCTGCTGCTGCAGCTGGAGACCCCGCTGGCGGCGGTGCGGGCGGCAGCCGAGGCCACCCGCGGCACCGTCGTCCTCAACCCGGCCCCGGCGCAGCCGCTGCCGGCCGGGCTGCTCGCGCTCGTCGACGTCCTGGTGCCCAACGAGCACGAGCTCGTGCGGCTGGCCGGGCGGTCGGACGGCGGCACCGACCCCGCCACCCTGGCCGGCCTCGCCCGCGGACTGGCCGCGCGGTCGGTGGTCGTGACCCTCGGCGAGCGGGGCGCGCTGGTGGTGCCGGCCGACGGTCCGGTGCTGCTGCAGGCGCCGCCACCGGTCGATCCGGTGGACACCACCGGCGCCGGGGACTGCTTCTGCGGTGCGCTGAGCAGCGCCCTGGACCGGGGCGAGTCGCTGGCCGCGGCCGTGCGCTACGCGGTCACCGCGGCGGCACTGTCGACCACCGGCCCGGGCGCGCGTGGCGGGCTGCCGGACGACGACGCGGTGCAGGCCCTGCTGCTGCGGACGCCGCCGGCCACCCCCGTCGACTGAGGGTTGACCTCCGGCGGCGGCGGGCACCGGACCGGCATGACCGAGAGCGCATCGAGCACCCCGCACAGCACCGAGCCGGCCGAGGGCGACGTCTCCCCCGGTCAGGACGACGGCGGCCGCACGCCGCACACGGACGAGCCTGCCGAGGGCTCGGAGGCGGCCGCCGCCGAGGGCGCCGACCCGGGCAACCGGGTCACCGGCGCCTGAGGGTCACCCCGGCGCCGGGTCGGTCGGCTCGACCGGCTCGACCGGCCCGGCGGGCTCGCTCGGCTGCTCGGGCTGCGGCTCGGGCCGCGGGCGCCGCGGCGGTGCCGTGGGCGGTCGCACGGCGGTCCGGCCGGGTCTGATCGGCACGTCAGCGCCCCACGGCGACCGGGGTCTCCGCCGGGACGTCCCGGCTGCCCCAGCCGGTGCGCTGCCGGCGGGCCGAGACCACCCGGCAGACCAGGTAGATCGCGAACGAGATCGTGGTGACGAACGGGCTGATCGGGATCGAGCCGCCCAGCGCGAGCAGGATGCCGCCCACGGCGGAGACCACGGCGAAGACGGTGCTGAGCACCGGTGCCAGGACCGGTGAGGCGGTGACCCGGAAGGCCGCGGCCGCCGGCGTCACCAGCAGCGAGAGCACCAGCAGCGCGCCGACCACCTGGACGGCGAGGGAGACTGCCAGCCCGAGCAGCAGGGTGAACGCGATCGACAGGACGCCGGCCGGCAGCCCGCGGGCGGCGGCGACCTCGGGGTCGACGCTGGTGAACATCAGCGGCCGCCAGATCACCGCCATGCCGGCGAGCACCACGACCGACACGGCGACCAGCCAGCCCAGCCGCACCGTGTCCACGGCGACGATCTGGCCGGTGAGCAGCCCGAACTTGTTGGCCGCCCGGCCCTCGTAGAGGGACAGGAACAGGACGCCGAGCCCCAGGCCGAACGGCATCAGCACGCCGATGACCGAGTTGCGGTCCCGCGCGCGGACGCCGAGGGCGCCGATGAGGGCCGCGGCGAGCACCGAGCCGAGCACCGAGCCGAGCGCGACGCTGCCGCCGAGCAGCAGGGCCGCGGCCGCCCCGGCGAAGGACAGCTCGCTGATGCCGTGCACGGCGAACTGCATGTCGCGCACCTGGACGAACACGCCGACCAGGCCGCCCACGACGCCCAGCAGGGCGGCGGCGATCAGCGAGTTGTGCACCAGCCCGAGCAGCGCGCCGTAGTCCTCGAAGTCGAAGAGCCGGTCCATCAGGCGGCACCTCCGGCCGGCTGGGCTCCGGCCGGCGGGGTCAGGTCGTGGTGCGTGCAGCCGCCCGGTTCGTCCGGGGTGCCGACCACGACCACCCGGCCGCGCACGTTCAGCACGTCGACCGGGGTGCGGTACAGCTCGCTGAGGG
>Ga0210040_10011064_pt1 | contig 10256 bp, 9 predicted proteins | sample CryGeyCG12114_NA_FD_185462 | JGI IMG/M metagenome (GOLD analysis project Ga0210040, IMG submission 185462) | Groundwater microbial communities from aquifer - Crystal Geyser CG19_WC_8/21/14_NA (SPAdes) (version 2) | ecosystem: Environmental > Aquatic > Deep subsurface > Groundwater | place: USA...
CCAGCAGATGCCGCAGGGCCCGACATGGCCACAGATCGGGGTGCGCGCGCACCCCGCAGCCACCACGCCGGGCGCCGGAGGCGGCGTCAGACGGCGCTGTTGGCCTCCTCGGCCAGGCGCGGGAGGTCCTCCTCGCGGACCGGGAAGCCGGGGTAACGGGTGAGCCGCACCATCGGGATCGCGCGCATCATCTGGCCGTGCTGGGGGTCGTCGAGCATCTCGACGGCCGTCCCGAGCTGCTCGCGCAGGCGGGGGCCGGCGACGGGGTGCTCGAGCCACAGGCTCGCCTCCGAGGACGGCGAGAGCGGGACGACGAGGTCCTCGCCCTGCACCTCCACGACGGCGCGCTGGCGCACGTCGCGCGACGAGGCGCCGACGCGCACCTCGTAGCGCCCCGACTCCAGGACCCACCGCCGGTGCACCGGCGACCAGTGGCCGAGGTCGCGCGCCGACAGCACGAGGGAGACCGGGGCCGAGGCGCCGGGCTCGAGCTGCACGCGGGCGAAGCCGACGAGCTCCTGCTCCGGGCGGAAGACGCCGGCGTCCTGGGGGGCCGAGTAGACCTGCACCACCTCGGCGCCGGCGCGCGAGCCCGTGTTCGTCACGGTGAGGGAGACCTCGACCGAGGCCTCTGCGCCCGCGCCCGAGGCGCGCACCGCCAGGTCGGAGTGCTCGAACGTCGTGTACGACAGGCCGTGCCCGAAGGGGTGGCTCACGGGGGCGCGGCGCGTGTCGTACCAGCGGTAGCCGATGAGCAGGCCCTCGCCGTAGCGGACCACCCCGCTGTCGCCGGGGAAGCTCCCGTAGGCCGGGGTGTCCTCCAGGCGCACCGGCACCGTCTCGGCGAGCCGCCCGGACGGCGAGACGACGCCGTAGAGCAGGTCCGCCGTCGCCGGCCCGCCCGCCTGGCCGAGCAGCCAGCCCTCCAGCAGCGCGGCGGTGTGGTGCTGCCAGGCGTCCACCGCGACGGCGGAGCCGTTGGACAGCACGACGACGACGCGGTCGTTGACGGCGCGCACCGCCTCGAGCAGCGCGACCTGCGGCGCCGGCAGGTCGAGGTGCTCGCGGTCGTAGCCCTCGGACTCGTAGGAGCTCGGCAGCCCGAGGAAGAGCACCACGACCTCGGCGGAGCGCGCCGCCTCGACGGCCTCGGCGACGAGCGCGTCGTCGGACTGCTCGGACTCGGTGACGTACCCGGGCGCGAAGACGACGTCGCGGCTGGTGCCCTCCCGCAGGGCGGTGAGGGCGTCCTCGAGGCGGGTGGGGTTGACCTGCGAGCTGCCGGTGCCCTGGTAGCGCGGGCTGCGGGCCATCTCTCCCACGACGGCGATGCGGCCGCCGCTGCTCGGGTCCAGCGGCAGGACGCCGTCGTTGGACAGCAGGACGGCGCTCTGCCGCGCCGCCTCACGGGCGAGGGCGTGGTGGGCGTCCGGGTCGAAGGACTGCCCCGGCGCCAGCGCGGGCAGCACCCGCTGCACCAGCTCGAGCACGCGGGCGACGACGACGTCGAGCTCGGCCTCGGCGAGCGTCCCCTCCTCGACGGCCGCGCGGATGCTCGCCTCGCCGGTGCCGGCCGACGACGGCATCTCGAGGTCGAGGCCGGCGGCGACGCCGCGCCAGCGCTCGTCGACGGCGCCCCAGTCGGAGACGACGAGGCCCTCGAAGCCCCAGTCCGCGCGCAGGACCTGCGTGAGCAGCCACGGGTCCTGGCTCGCGTAGACGCCGTTGACCCGGTTGTAGGAGCACATCACCGTCCACGGCCGGGCCCGGGTGACGACCCGCTCGAAGGCCGGGAAGTAGATCTCCCGCAGCGTGCGCTCGTCCACCTCGACCGAGACGCTCATGCGCTCGGTCTCCTGGTTGTTGGCCGCGAAGTGCTTCAGCGAGGTGCCGACGCCGCGGCTCTGGACGCCCTGCACGAGAGCGGTGGCGAGCTCGCCGGCCAGCAGCGGGTCCTCGGAGAAGTACTCGAAGTTCCGCCCGCACAGCGGGGAGCGCTTCATGTTGACGCCCGGGCCCAGGAGGACGGCCACCTCCTCGGCGCGGCACTCGTCGCCGAGGGCGACGCCGACGCGACGCAGCAGGTCGACGTCCCAGGTCGAGGCGAGGCCGGCCGCGGGCGGGAAGCACGTGGCCGGGACGCTCTCCTGGATCCCGGCCTGGTCGGAGCCGCCCGCCTGCTTGCGCAGCCCGTGCGGCCCGTCGCAGACCATCACGGCCGGCACCCCGAGCCGCTCGACGGCCTGCGTGCGCCAGAAGTCCGAGCCCGAGGCGAGGGAGATCTTCTCCTCCAGCGTCAGCTGCGCCATCACGGCGTCGACGTCGAGGCTGCGGGAAGCGGGAGCGGTCATGCGGGTCCTCCTCGGCGCGCGGCGTCGCGCGCCCTGCCGTGGGTCGGTCGAGCCGGTCGGGGGGCCGCGGGTGCGTCGACCACGACGCCGCGCGGCCCTCCCGGGTCGTCCGCCGACCGTAGTGCGCGCGCCTGCGTCGCCGCCCCGCGCTCGGTCAGGGCCCTACGGTGGCGCGCGTGCTGCGCCGCCACCCCCGCCTGGCGACCTTCGTCCTGCGCATCGCCGCGCTCGTCGTCGCGTTCGCGGTGCTCGACCAGCTGGCGCCCGACCTGGGCCGAGTCCCGCGCATCATCGCCGCGGCGCTGGCCAGCCTCGTCGTCGGCGCCCTCGTCGAGCGCTGGCTGGCCCCCGACCGGGCGGCGGACCAGCCGCCGGACCCGGGCCGCTGACCCGGGCCGCTGACCGACCCCTGGCCCCGGGCCGGGCTACGCCGGCCCGACGGTGCGGAACCCGGCGTTGCCCATGGAGGAGTCGGGGGTGTTCGCCGACCGGGCCGCGCACCGGTAGCGGTTGCAGTAGGAGTCGTGGCACAGGTACGAGCCGCCGCGCATGACCCGCTCGGTGCCCGATCCGGGGCCGCGGGGGTCCTGGCGCGGTGAGCGCGCGTAGTAGCCCGCGTGCGACCAGTCGGCGCACCACTCCCACACGTTGCCGACCGTCTGCCAGAGGCCGTAGGCGTTGGGCGCGTACGTGCGGACGGGCGCGGTGGTGAGGAAGCCGTCCTCCTCGGTGTTCCGCACGGGGAAGTCGCCCTGCCAGATGTTGCAGGCCCACTCCAGGGGCAGCTCGTCGCCCCACGGGTAGCGCGCGCCGGCAGCCCCGCCGCGGGACGCGCACTCCCACTGCGCCTCCGACGGCAGGGACCGGCCCGCCCAGGCGCAGTAGGCCTGCGCGTCGTTCCAGCTCACGTGGGTGACGGGGTGGTCCTGGAGCCCCTCGACGTCCGAGAGCGGACCGCCGGGGTGGCGCCAGTCCGCCCCGCGCACGCCGAGCCACCACGGCGTCTGCGGCGGGCGGCCGAGCACGTCGTGCTCCTCCGCCGCGAGCGCCAGGTGGAAGACGGCCGAGAAGCCGAAGGTCTCCGCCTCGGTGCGGTACCCGGTGGCGTCGACGAAGCGGGCGAAGTCCGCGGTGGTCACCGTCGTCGCGTCCACCGAGAAGGCGTCCAGCTCCACCTCGTGGACGGGCGTCTCGCCGTCGGCGTGGCGGCCGTCGCCCCGCGCGTCGCCCATGGCGAAGACCTGCGCCGGGACGAGCACCTGCTCGACGCGGTGCTCACCGCTGCCCGGCTCGACGCGCCCCGCCGCCGCGGCACCCGGCAGCGGCGGCCGCGGGGGAGCCTGGGTCGGCTGGACGACCTCGGCGGCCGAGGGCGCGCAGCACGCGCCCCGCGGTCGTTCCTGCGGTCCCGTCATCGTCTGCGCCCCTCCCGGTGGCCCGCCCCGCTCGTCCTCACGCCTGCGCCAGCGCCCCGGCCACGACGAAGGCGAGCGCCCCCGCCCCCACGAGCAGGAGCGCCCCCGTCAGCGTGGCGCACGCCGCTCCCGGCGAGGTCATCAGCCCGTGCCCGGTGGCGCCCCTCGTCACGAGCTCCCCGGTGACGCGGCGGTACTGGGTGGCCGCGCCGACGTACGCCGCGCCGCACAGCGCGAGCCCGAGCAGGCCCACCACGACCACGACCGGCCCGACGACCGGCGCGACGAAGCGGACCACGGCCGCGCTGGCCACGGCGAGCGAGAGCGCGGTCCGCCGCCAGGCCAGCAGCGTGCGCTCCGGCTGGAGCCCGGGGTCGAAGATCTCGTCCACCGGCGCGGCGCCGCGGCTCACAGCAGCAGGCCCACGACGAGGAGCGCGCTGGCCAGGACGACGCCGCCGGCGACGACCGGCGCGAGCGTCGGCGCGGGCAGGGGGCGGCCCCGCCGCAGCGCCACCTCGGCGCGCGCCCAGCCCAGCCACGCCTGGGCGGCGGCGAGCAGGCCGAGCACGACGAAGACGACCGCGGAGGCCAGCCGCAGCGCGGCGTCGACGGGCAGGGCCAGGGCCTCCAGCGCGACGCCGGCAGCCAGCAGGGCGAGCGACGTCCGCACCCACGCGAGGAACGTGCGCTCGTTGGCGAGGCTGAAGCGCGGGTCCGGCTCGCCGCCGACCCCGTACACGCGGCGGGGGAACCGCCGCGGCCCGCCCTCGGGGGCGTCCGCCATCAGCGCCCCTCCGCTCGTGCCCTGATCCGATCTCTCATGAGGACGCATCCTGCCGCGCCCGGCCGAAGCGTCGGGTCGCCGGCGCCGCGGTGACAGCGGAGGCGCAGGGCCGCCGCCATGACCGAGCAGGCGAGGAGCAGGCGCGTGCCCCTCCAGCAGCCGGTCGCAGGTCTCCTCGCCGACCACGAGCGCCCCAGGGCCACCGGACCGAGGAGGACGCCGAGCACCATCGCGACAGTGGCTCGCTGACCGGCGAGCGCCGCACCGTCGTGCTCAGCAGCGCGAGCGCGACGCCGCCCGCGACACCGACCACCGCGTACACCAGGTGCAGCGCGCTCACGCCGCCATCCTGGCACCGGCCGCCGGCGGGCCCCTCCGGCCGGCGCCCGACCACCGGCGCCGCGGTCGACGAGGGGCTCCGGCGCCCCTCGCCCCCGCAGCGCCACCGCGGCCCTAGCCTGGGACGCGCCGCCGACGGGGTCGGCGCCGACGTCCGGCACCACCCGTGAGGAGCGCCTCCCAGTGTTCGAGCCGAGCAGCGAGCGAGCCCAGCGGTGATCGAGGCCCGGGGCCTGACCAAGCGCTACGGCGCCAAGACCGCCGTCGACGACCTGTCCTTCACCGTCCGGCCGGGCTCCGTCACGGGGTTCCTCGGCCCGAACGGCGCCGGGAAGTCCACGACGATGCGGCTGCTGCTGGGGCTCGACCGACCGAGCGCCGGCGAGGCGCTCGTGAACGGCCGGCGGTACCGCGAGCACCGGGCGCCGCTGCGCGAGGTCGGCGCGCTGCTCGAGGCGCGCGCCGTCCACCCCGGCCGCAGCGCGCGGGCCCACCTGGTCGCCCTCGCCCGCACGGAGGGCGTCCCCGTGCGGCGCGTCGACGAGGTCCTCGACCTGGTGGGGCTGACGGCGGTGGCCCGCAAGCGCGTCGGCGGCTTCTCCCTCGGCATGGGCCAGCGCCTCGGCATGGCCACCGCCCTGCTCGGCGACCCGGCGACGGTCATGCTCGACGAGCCGGTCAACGGGCTCGACCCCGACGGCGTCCTGTGGATCCGCACGCTGCTGCGGGGCCTGGCGGCCGAGGGCAGGGCCGTCCTCGTCTCCAGCCACCTCATGAGCGAGATGGCCCTGACCGCCGACCACCTCGTCGTCGTCGGGCGCGGGCGCCTGCTCGCGGACACGACCGTCGCCGAGCTCGTCGCCCGCACCCAGAACGGGAGCGTGGACGTCCGGTCGCCGCAGGCCCAGCGGCTCGCCGCGCTGCTCGAGGGCGCGGGCGCCGTCGCGACGCCCGGCGACCAGCCCGACGTGCTGGAGGTGCGCGGTGCGGACGCCCCCCGCATCGGGGAGCTGGCCGCCCAGCACGGCGTCGTCCTCCACGGGCTGCACGAGCGGCAGACGTCGCTCGAGGAGGCCTACATGGCGCTCACCCGCGACAGCCGCGAGTACCGCACCGACGGGCAGGGCTCCGCCGGCACCGCCCCCGCACCGGCAGGAGCACCCCGATGAGCACGCCCCCGACCTCCGCACCCACCGGCTCGGCCGCACCCGCCGGCTCCGCCGGCACCGGCTCGGGCCGCGTCAGCCTGCTCCGGGTCGTGCGCAGCGAGTGGACGAAGCTCGCCTCGCTGCGCTCCACGTGGATGCTCCTGCTGGTGTTCGTCGTGCTCGGCGTCGGCATCGCGACGCTGGCCGGCTGGGGCTCGGCCCAGTCCATCGAGGCCACGGAGGCCGGCGTGCCCACGGCCGGCGGCCCGCCCGGCGGCCTCGGCGCCGAGGCGCTGGCCGCCTCCATCCTGTCGACGACCTCGCTGGCGACGCTGCTGCTCGGCGTCCTCGGAGCGCTCGTCATGTCCGGCGAGTACGCCACCGGCACGATGACCGCGACGCTGACGGCGGTCCCGCGGCGCTGGCCCGTCCTCGTGGCGAAGGCCGTGCTGCTCGTGCTCGTCCTGACCCCGCTCGCGCTCGTCGTGAGCGGGCTGGCCCTCCTCGTGGGCGAGTCCTTCCTGCCCGCGTCGGCGACGCTCGGCCTCGGGGACGAGGGCGTGCTCGCGAAGGTCGTGGCCTACGCCGCGGCGATGGTCGTCACAGCCCTGCTGGGGCTGGGGCTCGCCGCGGTGCTGCGCAGCACCGCGGGCAGCATCACCGTGCTCGTGGTGGTCGTCTTCCTCGCCCCGGGGCTCGTGCCGCTGTTCGGGGTCGACTGGCTGACGACGGCGGCCCAGTACGTCCCGGCGACCGCCGCCGGAGCCCTCGGCGTCACCGCCGGCGACCCGGTGCTCTCGACTCCCGAGGCGGTGCTCACGCTCGTCGGCTGGGCGCTCGTGCCGCTGGTCGCGGGGATCGTGGTCCTGCAGCGCCGCGACGCCTGAGACGCGCGCGGGACGACCTGCAGAAGCCCTCTCCCGCGCCGACCCCGACCCGCTGACCAGGCACGACGCCGAGACCGCGGGACTCCGGCAGATCCCCCGGCGGGGATCGGCCCCGACGGGGAGGACGAAGTCCTCGCCGGTCGCGCCGGCGAGCCGCTGACCAGCGAGGACACCGGCGGGACGCGCCCAGGGCAGAGGTTCGTCCTCCCCGTGCGCAGGCGCTCAGCCGACCGGCGGGTCCACCGGGGGGACGCGGGGGCGCCGCTGCGCCGAGCGCCCCTCGTCGGCGTTGACCGCGACCGCGCCCGCGACGATCAGCGCGCCGCCGAGCAGCTGCACCGGCAGGGGCAGCTGGCCGAGCAGCAGCCAGGCCACGAGCACGGCGAAGACCACCTCGGTGAGACCGACGAACGAGGCCGTCCGCGCGCCGAGGGCCCGGGCCCCGGCGATGCCGGTGGCGTAGGCCACCGCACCGGCGACGACGCCGAGCGCGAGGACCGCCCCGTACCAGGGCACCCGGGCGCCGGCGAGGACGACGTCGGCCTCGGACGTCGACAGCGGCAGGACGCCGACGAGCCCGGCCAGGGCGAGGACGGCCGCGCCGACGACCAGGCCTCCCGTGGCCAGGGCCAGCGGCGGCAGCCCGGCGCCCGGCCGGGCCGACAGCGCGAAGTAGGCCGCGAGCCCGCCCGCGGCGACGAGCGCCCAGACCACGCCGACGAGGTCGACCCGCACGGAGCCGGTGACGTCGAGGACGAGCACGAGCCCGGCGAGCGCGAGCACGGTGCCCAGGGCGACGAGCGGGGACGGGCGGCGACCGCGGGCCCAGGCCAGCAGGACGAGCAGCGCGGGCGCCAGGTACTCCAGCAGCAGCGCGACGCCCACCGAGATCGTCTGCACGGCGGTGAAGTAGGCCAGCTGGCAGCCCGCGACGGCGACCACGCCGTAGGCGGTGACCAGCCCGGCGTCCGCCCGCAGCAGGTGCCAGCGACCCCGCAGGACGAGCGCCGCGGGCACGGCGAGGACGGCGGCCCCGACGAGCGCGCGCACCAGCACGGCCGCGCCGGGCGACCAGCCGGTCTCCAGCAGGCCCTTGCCGAACGTGCCGGAGGTGCCGAAGGCGAGCGCCGACAGCAGGGCGACGGCGAGGCCCGCCGTCCTGGTGCGGCCGGGGCCCCCCGTGCTCGTGCGCGTCGTCGCGGGCGCTGCCACGGTGCTGCCCCCTCTCTCGCCGACCGAGCCGGTGTCATCAGCCACCACTGCCTACGCTGATGACGCTAGGCACCTCGATGTCAGGAGTCAACATGGTCTTCGCCCATGACACGGAGACGGCGCTCGCGACGGCCGTCGCGCTGGTCAACACCGCGCCCGGGACCGCGCCGGGACGCCGGGAGGAGGACCTGGGAACCGTCGACGACCTCGACGCCTTCGTCGAGGAGTGGGCCTACACGGGGTCGCGGACGCACGACGACGCCGAGCTGCGCGCCGTCCGCGCCCTGCGCCCGGAGCTGCGCCGGCTGTGGACCGCCGAGGAGGAGGAGCAGGTCACGGGCGTCAACGACCTGCTGGCCCGGGCGAGGGCCCTGCCACAGCTCGTGCGCCACGACGGCTGGGACTGGCACCTGCACGCCACGACCCCCGAGGCGCCGCTCGCCGAGCGCATGGCCGTCGAGGCCGCGATGGCGCTCGTCGACGTCCTGCGCGCCGGCGACCGCTCGCGCCTGCGCACGTGCGCCGCCGAGGACTGCGACGACGTCCTGGTCGACCTCTCCCGCAACCGCTCCAAGCGCTTCTGCGACGGCGGCTGCGGCAACCGGGCCGCCGTCGCCGCCTACCGCGCCCGCAGCGCCGACCGGTAGCCCTGCACCGGTCCCGACCGCGGCGAAGGAGGGCGAGGAGTCCGTGAGCTCGCGGCGCCGGCGCGGAGAGGGGCTGCGACGTCCGTGGACGGGCGCCGCCGCGACCCGAGCCCGGGCACGCCACGGGCGGGGTGGAGAGCTGCGCCGAGCTGCGCCAGGGTGGGTGCCGCCGCAGCGACGCCCGGCTGCGGGTCCCAGCGAAGGAGCTCGAGCCCGCGTGACCACCCCCCGCCGCCCCGTCCCGCCCGCCCACCTGGAGGACCCCGCACCGGGCAGCGGGCGGCGCTGCCGCCCCCGCGCCCGGGTGCGCACGGACGCCCCCGAGCTCGACCTGTCGGGCCCGTGGCGCTTCCGGCTGTGGCCCACCGCCGCGGGGGGCGGCGAGGACGACGACGCCCTGGCCGCGCTGAGCGAGCCCGGCGCCGTCCCCGCGGCCGGGGAGGGAGCGGACGGACCCGCCGACGGCTGGGACGAGCTGCCCGTGCCGTCGCACTGGGTGCTCCACGGCGACGGCCGCTACGGGCGGCCCTGGTACACGAACGTGCGGTACCCCTTCCCGGTCGACCCGCCGCACGTCCCTGCGGAGAACCCGACCGGGGACCACCTGCGCGCGTTCACCGTGCCCGACGACGCCGCCTGGACGGGCGCCGGGCGCCACCTGCTCCGCCTCGACGGCGTCGAGAGCGCCTGGCGCGCCTGGCTCAACGGCGTCGAGGTGGGCACCGGCACGGGCAGCCGGCTGGCGCAGGAGCTCGACGTCACCGGCGTGGTGCGCCCGGGGGAGAACGCGCTGCTGCTGCGCGTGCACCAGTGGTCGGCGGCGAGCTACCTCGAGGACCAGGACCAGTGGTGGATGCCCGGCGTCTTCCGCGAGGTCTCCCTCCTCGCCCGCCCGGTCGGCGCCCTCGACGACGTCGCGGTGCTCGCCGACTACGACCACCGCTCCGGTGCGGGCCGCCTCGACCTGCGCATCACGGCCGCGGACGACGCCTTCCCGGTCGTCGTGCGCGTCCCGGAGCTCGGCGTCGAGGAGACCTGGGCGTCCCCGGCCGACGTCGCCCCGCTGGACCTGCCCGCCGTCGAGCCGTGGAGCGCCGAGGTCCCGCGCCTGTACGACGTCGAGGTGGTCTCGCGCGGGGAGGCCGTGTCCTCGCGCGCCGGCTTCCGGACCGTCGAGATCCAGGGCGACCAGCTCCTCGTCAACGGCCGGCGGGTGGTCTTCCGGGGCGTGAACCGCCACGAGATCGCGGCCGACCGCGGCCGGGTCTTCGACGAGGCGCACGCCCGCGAGGACCTCGCGCTCATGAAGCGGCACGGCGTGGACGCGATCCGCACGAGCCACTACCCGCCGCACCCGCGCCTGCTCGACCTCATGGACGAGCTCGGCTTCTGGGTGGTGCTGGAGGTCGACCTGGAGACCCACGGCTTCGAGCTGAACGGCTGGCGCGGGAACCCCAGCGACGACCCCGCC
>Ga0210040_10011065_pt1 | contig 10256 bp, 4 predicted proteins | sample CryGeyCG12114_NA_FD_185462 | JGI IMG/M metagenome (GOLD analysis project Ga0210040, IMG submission 185462) | Groundwater microbial communities from aquifer - Crystal Geyser CG19_WC_8/21/14_NA (SPAdes) (version 2) | ecosystem: Environmental > Aquatic > Deep subsurface > Groundwater | place: USA...
TTATTTTTCTCTCTCGAGTATGGACAACCAACACCACTTTCTTCGATTACCTACGTTAGGTAGGTAGGCTTGTGAATTAATAATTTGCAAAGAGTGCGCAACTTTTCATATTAGATGGGAATGAAAAAAATAATGGAATCCACCGACAAGTTTTATAGTGCGGAGTGCAAAACCTACAGTTTGTTATGCTTGCTTCAGGTAGCATATTACATTGCATTTGATATTTGTACTTTTGTATTTACTTACCTATGTAGCTTGTTGTTGGAATGAAATTGAACCTACAAGTCCAAGATTTTTGGATGACTTGCGAGTGTGGTGGTGCTCCAACAAGCATTTATGAATTTTGTATGGAAAATATAAGAGAGCATAAAGTTTTCTCGTAGGCTTTTGACAATGGAGCAGGAATAATAATTCCCTAAAAGCTTGCTGTACTGTATTACCGAGTATTTGAGAACAGATGTGGCCTTTTATAGGATTTCGTTCCGTTTCCTTCCCAATTCATTGGATTACGGTGCATTTTTCCTTCCGAGCATTAAGAATTTTTAATACGTTTACAAAACTCTCATTCTTTATGGATTATGGTATTACAGTAGAGATAATAACAACAGCACACGGCAAGTTTCTTCTTTCTTAAATCAACTGTAATAGCCCAAAATGGTGAGTTTGCTCCTTTTACTGCTAACGGCTTTTCCAGGTAATTTTATATACGGGCATGAAGCAAACTATCAATTTTATCCCAACGACAAGCCCATTTAGCTTTTTAATACTGTTGGATTACAGTGACTGACTGAAGCATGGAATAGCTGATTCCATATTTACCAGAATTCACTTAAAACTCATTAAATTCTTCATACAGCATATTTTTCAAAATTTCCTGTAATCAAGTTACGTACCCTTGTTGGCGTCCAACTCACGTTTCAATTTACCAACAAACTGCCGCAACAATCTGCAATTCATTGCATTCTCTATTAACTTTTTGTTTAACCTCACAATCCACGGGTCTAACTAAAAATTCAATTGAATTCTGTATCACATGTCCTCACTCAAGCTGTGACCTCGTGTGTCACGTACGAATACAAAATAGAACAACTCAATCCTACACACATATGCATTCATAGAAACCTCATAGAACGTCAAATTCCTTTGAGAATTTTATTCTTCGCACGGAAAAAATCATGGACTGCACATTTCCCTGTCAAACGAACATATCGTATTCAGACATCAAACTAAGAAAAAAAATGTCAACCACACTGCATTTCTTTCCTCAAATATCGACTACATGGCTGAGAGTTAGATTTATAGCTGCAGACATGATATCTCACGAATTGTAATATAGCAGCCTTGGTTCCATGATTAAGTTAGTTAGTTAGTTTTAGTTAGCACCATAGGCAATACTTACTAGCAACTGCTGGTACAAGAAAACGACAAGGTGGTGAGCTAAAACGTGTCTTCAGAGAGATAACTCAAAGTAAACAACCCTGAAAATGATGATTGCCACCGACTCACTAGTCTAGATTCAATCTATCTATCCATACATACACGATGAATGAAAAACATGACATAATAAGATCCCTTCTGTTTGTCCACAGAGCCACAGGGACAAGAAATTATTGCCACCAAGACTAGTATGGCAGACTCATGTGTAAAATTAGATGAGAAGATTGAGGGTGTAAATCCCACTGGGGCCGGATTCATTTCACACCGGGATGGGATGAATTCAAATCCCCACAAAAACAATGTAATCAGCTCCCCTTTCCACAGACAGGGGACATGGATCGTTCCTCATACAGTCCGTCCAACTAACAATAAGGACTAACTAAACATGTGAACTCCTCACTACATTATATAGACTGGTAGTGTGAAACCCTTGTTTTTCCACACGGTTGTTTACAACTGCTTTCAAATGCACCCTCACGAAAAAAAGTTACTTACTTACTACACACCCCTCTGGACCAAAATGAAAACTGAATTTTTTATAACATCATTGATAAACACAGGATTTTGTACACTTTGATCACAAGACACGAAAAACATCAAAAATAACAACTAACTGAATAAGTAAATAGGAGATCATATTGTCTTCTTTCTGATGATAAAAGCTTTCCATTAGTACATAGGTAGGTAAAGTATCGGGCATAGTATTCGTATTCGTAAGTAAGCATAGGATGAGAAAAAAACATATAAGAAACCCACTTTTGCTAAGCAACATATAGTATTGTAGTTTCTTTTAAAATTGAGCAAATTTATCAACCAAGTTTGCTTTGGAAGACAGAGACACAAGGACGACTGTCAAACCTTTGATCCCTTACATAAATCCTCCTTTTTGTGTTTCCCTAATGGAAACATGCTTTTACCCCAGTGTCTGTAAACTGCTCCGATTGAATTCAGAATGGAGAAAAAGATTCACTCTGTATGTGAATAACAACAAATCCCATTCCCTTCATTGCACTCTTTATACATTTGACGGATGAGCCAAATAGAAAGTACTACAGTGCGTGCTCCATGACGTTTGGAAAAGGCGACAGACCGTGCACTCTTTATCATCCATTAACTATTTACAAATCCTGTCTTTCTCCAATCATGATTATATGTGGAATTTGAATGCACGGTATGCCGCACAAATTATAAACCTTTTAGTAACCACTTATCCCCTATTAATAATGCCGCTCACAGTCAGTCAGTGGGAACCCAATTCATTTATGCTGATTAAAGGCATTTGCAATACTAGAATAATTCTTTTGTCCCCTCCAGTTCCAAAATCCCTGTTCCACATCACTTTTCATAAACTAGGAATTATAAATTAATCACATAATATTATTCTCAATCTCCACACTCGTTCGTGCAACACAAAATCCATTATGGAGAAAACTTTGAAAACAAGTGTGTGTGTGTGTATTACAATGACTAGATTTTTGGAACCAAGTCCCAATTCATGCATCAACTACTACTTTGGTTCCTAACATACAATGCTACTTAGGATATTCCCCCAAAACTTTTACACTACAAAGAGACAGCTCTCCAAAATGTTCTAGGTAAGGGGTTCAATTTGAATGCAACAATGACATTAAAAGATCTATGTGTGTGTGTGGTGAAAGGGAACGTAAGCTTTCAATCTCTTGTACTCCCATGCACCCATATATGTTTGCATCACATCAAATACATGGAAACTATATAGTTTGATCATATTTCCTCCATGTATCATTCATGTGCACCCAGATGCCATCCTGATATTTATATACGATGGTGTACAACATTGTACTCGAACGTTTTTTATTGAACAAAATCCTTTACATCTTCATTTCAAGCAGCACAAACCCAATGGTTCACTGATCTACTGAGTGACTGAGAAAGTGAAATACTCTGTTTCCCAATATATTTCCTTTCTTTGTATTCAAATATACTGCTCTCGTTCAGTCAGTTAGCCAATGTACAATATATTGGGAAAAAAGAAAACCCTTTTAAAACGGCTACTTTCTCTATACTCACTGACAGACTGAGGCTATTCTCGACACAGTAACTAAAATCATTGTACCAATACAGAGAGAACACAAGACACGTGCAATGGATTACCTTTGTAAAATGCAATGCCTACCCAGAGTGCAGTAGCAGCATAGTAACAAAACTGTATTTAGCTAGCAAAATCAAGTGAACTCTCAATAATAGTATTAGAAAGGACAACTAACCTAACTGATATGTTTTCTCTCTTTTTTTCTTCCTATTCTACATTTCATTCTAGTCTACAGAGTAGAACATTATTGTGCACTTGAACCTAATACTGTATAACCATAAAGGCTTCTTTTTTATATTGAATTCGTCCCAACACTTTTAGCCCCTTTGGGAGTGCAGCTCTAGTAATACTTAACTTGCCACTAACCACTGTATAGCCTTTTACAGGCTCTCTTGAGTGAGTTACCAAATGCTCCCAGAAATGTCAGTCCTTAATCCAAATGGGAGCAATAGCTGGAAGGTCCCAACTGACTGACTCGGGCAATGAAAGTGTATGGACCCATCTGAACACAGAATATCCCTATGCTCACTAGTAGTGTACTGTTTAGTAAGTTCCGTTAGATAATTTACTCACTCAATGTCTAGAGAGGAAAATCACTTTTCCATACATTTTGAGACCTTTTTAATGTGTTTTGTTTTCGCCAAAAGCAGACTGGGTCCCCAAACTTTCACTCATTCATAGCTATGTATATACAACCTGAGCATATTTTCCGGTCCATTCAATTACACGGGAGTTGCTTTTGTTTTCCTCAGTTTGGTAAGTCAGAACTTATTAGTAAGTTAAGCAGAAGGGTGGGTTGGTGTATACAAGATTAAGAAGATTGTTTCACTTTATTTGAATAATTCAAATTGAATTTCTATGTACATGCATATGCGGATCGAATCTTAGGGTGCAGCTGGATTAAATGTCTAATGATAAGTTCTAGGGCTCTATAAAATAGCATGCTGCAAGACTAAAATTCTTGTATCGCTCATGGAATCTAATATGCATGTAAACCAAAGCTGCGTTTTTTAACTTACCTAGAGCTAAATTGTTGTCAACATATAGGATGGGTGTACCGATTTTATTGATTCCTCGAGTCCACCGAAGCCAAAGTAGAACAAAGGACCTGAAGTTAATCAAAAATTAAATGAAATGAAATGGAAGAGCTAACAAACAAGAGCAGTTTGTTATTGTCGTCAGTCGGTGAGCCATGTCATTTGGGCTTTTTTTTTGTCCACCGCAGTTGATTGCATGACAAGTTAGGTGAAGCGAGCATGTTTGTTACACTAGTCACCACACAGAGCTTTTAGTGCAAATGAAACAGATGAGCCATTTATTCCTATCGGTTTGGGTCGCGGTTCATTTTGGAAACATGAGAAACTCATCACGCAGGAATTCAAAAGAGATCCGTAGGTAACAAACAACCCACTGGATTGTCAATTATCAAACACAGTAGCAGATGATGCCCTAGAAAAGTTGTGTATGTGTCTACAACAAACGAGGAATCTGATAAGATATTTTTCTTGTGTCATAAAGATTTTATCTGGCTTGTTACACACCTGAAGTTCATTTTTGAGTTTTAGTCTCTGCATCCATACCTCCTAAATGAGGGCAGACAGAATATTTGTTTACTTTAATTGGCCTCAGCGAGTGAGTATCAGTGACGAATATCGTAGGTTGGGAAAAACACTTTGACACTGAATAGGATTTAAGCTTGAGAGTGTGATTAAAGGGGACAAAAAAAGAGAAATGTCAATCTACTAGCGCGTTTTTTTGGGTTAGTCGATAAACTTATTTCGTAAAAAGCTTTTTCAATGGCTCGTTTTTGCCTTTGACAGACAATTGGTTTTAGTTCGGTCTAGTTCTTGTATGGAGAATAGGTAGTTAGACTGCCGATGTGTCAGTATATAGAATGTTCGATTTGGCCAATCTAATCGTAAGTTGCTTTTCTTGGATAAAGGTTTTACCTAAAATGCTTCATTTTACATCCTACTAGATGTGTTGTGTTCATGCAGAATGTTTTTAGCGAAGGAATAATGTTTGATAAAAAGGTTTTACGTGATGTGTAGTATCAGTTATTTGAAAAAAAAACTAGAAACGTTTTGCTCCACAATTTTTTGTGATGAATATTTCAAACTTTTCTTTGTTTTTTTTTCTGTTCCTCCAGGTTCCAAATACCAACGATTTCTTTGTTGACATAACTGCATCTTCTCAAGATTAATTATTAACAGTATAAAACAAAATTATCAATGGCGTTTTACTACGTATTACTTCAAATTAGCGTTGATTTTTTGGAACACTCCCGCAATGCTTATATTTAATTTTTACCACTTAAGCAACATTACAAATTCGCTCGTTCATCAACTATGTACTATCTATAACAACACTGCTATTCATTTCACTTTGAAAATCCCAAGATTCATTTAACAATAGGACTAAAACGTCCTAAGCAACTTAGGTGAGCCCATCCATGGACCACTTTTTAAAACCACGCTAATCGAGAATAATTAACCAAGAGCCATAGAGATTTGATTCGTCGGCTACTACTCTCAAATCTAAGAGTTTCTATATTTAAGCAAACGGTAAAGTTTGCTTTATTCTACCACCTTGATCCTGGGGTGGTGATAGCTTCAGTACAGTGATGCGCCGCTTACCAGGGCATTATGAGATTTCTCAGATATTTTTGCTACAACTTAAGGTCCAGTTTTCGTGCGAAAAACAGGGTTAAATTATTTCAAAAATCAGAATAAGGGATTTTGTGAGACAACCAGTAATTTTGACAGATTTTTCCTTCCGCAAGTTATTCGTCTTACAAAGGGATTCTAATATTCTATCCTTTCAATTATAAATACCGGATAATTGATTAAACGTTAGCTATCGTTATATAGGGATAGTCAAGTTTTTGAGAGAAACTTTTAGAAGAAAGAAGTTCTTGTTCAAAATAAGCTTTTCGGAACACTTTTTTCAAAAGAGTTACTTATTGACTGATACAACCTACCACAAGATAAACCACTACGTAAAGTAAGTAGCAATAATACTAATGCGGTAATGTTTCACTGAAACACTCCGATTTTTTCAGGGATACAAAAGCTCCTTTCTTTGAATTCAAAATAAGCTTTTCGGAACCCTTTTTTCAAAAGAGTTACGTATTGACTGATACAACCTACCACAAGATAAACCACTACGTAAAGTAAGTAGCAATAATACTAATGCGGTAATGTTTCACTGAAACACTCCGATTTTTTCAGGGATACAAAAGCTCCTTTCTTTGAATTAAAAAATGAATGGATCTCTCACAAATACCTTAAGATCCAAATCGCTGTCTGGCTATTCCTAATGAATGAAGCTTTTATCATAGAGGCTCCCAATATTTCAACAGAATCCTTTCTATTTCTTAATTTGAGCATACTACAGCACGTGTTGTCTGCATAAAAAATCCTATCCAGATTTTCGATACTGAAAGTTAAAATCGCCAAAAAAAGCGTCTAAAAACCCAAAAAAAAATTTAACTAATTCATTCTATTTGCGTAAGACCACATTTTTAGTATTTTGTGGCTTTCGAATTTACCATAATAATGTTTATCACTTTACTTCCACTTGCTGTCAAAGTGTAAATCATGTGTTATGAGTTTCAAACACACTACAAATATCATCTGCTCCAACCACTGCCATATGTGCATTTTACATTCACACTATAACAATTTTATTACCACAAGATTTGTTTGATTGATTTTCCACATTTCACTTTAACCTTCCCATTTAAATACTGCTTCCAGTTAAACTATAGATCAGAGTAAGTTCCGGGCTCAGTTGTAGCTTGCATTTATAGCTAGCATTGTATGTAAATGGGAAGATAATGCACATCCCACCTTCAAACGTTAAATAAATAAACAAAGAAAGGAAGCAGGCAGGCAGACTCAAAAAATATCATAAATATAAAATGACTCTGTTTCATTCTGTATAAAAATGTACAGTAACAGTAGTAGCCAAACTAATAATATCTACCTTATTATAAACTAACATAAAAAAAGTTTGAGTAAAAACAACACAAGTTTTTAGCTCCTTCCCGGCCTCTATATCATAAGCCTTTCCACCAATGCATACAGAAAACAATACAACTCGAATGTGCTGCTGCCGAGCAATACTGCATTGTCTTACTACAAACATTCTTCTCAGTTAGCTAACTTTGAAAGAAATAAAACAAAAAGAGACTGACATTTTTGGTTTTGTTATGACACAACAATGAGCCGTATACTTAATTTGTAGGTTTATTTAAATAGAAAAACTGAAATTCCTTCTGGACCTCCAACCATTTCCTTCTCCATTCGTAGCTATATCTGAAAATACTCTTTGCAGATAAATTCTTCATAGTTATCCTTGTTTGTTGTAAGATACACTCTTTTACTATGCCTTTCATCTTTCAAGAATTCCTAATAACCTTAAGGAACCAACCAACCAACAGTAGCTTTAAAGCAAGCACTACCTATAGTCTATCTATGAACTATGCTTTTGACTCGACAGAATTATTTTTAACAAGCTGCAAACATCAAACAAAGGAGAACACAAGCGCTCTCCACCCATTATTAATATTACATGGCTTAAACTAGTGTGGAAAAAACAGCCGCTTTCTTGTCAGATCACTCATCATCACGATGAAAAATGATGATACGTCAATGGAGCCATTTGAATGTTTATACAAGATTTGATGAGAGAAATACTCTTTGTAGCATTAACTCAGGTTTGTCATGTTTTCCCAGCCCTGTCAACGATTGTAACTTACTTAACTTGTTTTCCACTCTAGTTAGTCAACAAAAGTGAATCTAAAATGCCGTACAGCAGTTTAACAAGCACGATTGGTTAACCACAAAACGGAGAAGTTGATACTCATGGAAAATTAAAACTCTGCCTACTCTTCAGGCAATACACATCACATTTCAAGCCCTAATAATAGCTCAATATACTGTCCAACGATTATCCTAAAAATGGACTCAGTTCAAAGGTTACTTATTCTTCCCTCTCACGTTAATTAACCTCTAATAATACATACAACACACTGGAAATGTGCATCCTATGTGAGCATTAACTTGCCATGTATATGGTCTGAAAGTTTCCGCAGTACCCAAATAACAATCCGGTACCTTATGAATGCTGTAGGAAATAATACACAACCTATTATCATGAGCTCATCAACTTTCTGTCATCATCTGGATGAAACTGGGCGTAAAATGATGGTAATAATGATGAGGTTTTCGCTGGGCGTACTAATTTCAGGAAGCAAGTTTTCATGCTCTACCTGACTTTTTTTTCATCCATCTACCTAAGTTAGAAACCAATCCGTGGGACGATGACTCAACTCAATTTCCAACTAATGTTAAGACGCTACTGCAAGTCTCAATTTAATATTCCCTTCCGATAAACTGTAGCACTTAACATTTTATCCAGGTCCATTATTCCCTTCCAGCCAACTCTATAAATACATACATTGGGGATGAAATCATGAGATAATAATAATTATGCCTTTATCCAGCTATAGCATACTAACTTACTTACTATAGGTCTTATTTAGCTTGCCAAACCAAGTAGAAACAATTTTAAAACTTCTATTCCAGGATAAGATAACTCTACGCTATATTATGTAGACAATTTTTGATGATCCACATTCCTAACTATCAACCAACTACTCATAATAATAATAATAATAACTTTCATCATTACAAGCTGAGCTGACTGATGCCACTGTCGATATTTTGTTTACCAATAAAGGGATCCAAAAAACTAATAAGAAACTGCGGGAGATGGGATCCCATGCTAGCTTGCTATACAGCGTTAGCGAGCTCATATTATCTGTTTTTCCAGGTGAAGAAAGCCGTGTACGTAAGTGATTAAAGTGACTGACTATAAGAATCCTTTCAATCTTTCATGTAACCTGATGCGAATAATAATGAGTGGTTGAAACGATATTGAGTTGGTAAAGTTCTACCTACTGCCCTCTATATGGGGCGAACAAACTGGGCTACTTTTTTCATCATCACACAATTTGTCTTATCTGTAGTTAGGTAGCTAGTTAGTTAGTTACAAATTCCAATTGCGTGAACTAACTAACGAAAAAATATGGCTAGAAAGAGTTAGTCAGTGGCAAGATACTAACTTGCTAGCTATTGCAGTCTTTTTATGAGCAATCAAACTCTGCAAAGACATTACTATAAACTGCTCGGGAACCCTAATTACAGTAATGGTGTAATGAGTATGTAATTTATGATGGTCTGTTCGTCACATCATTTATGCAGTTTTTATACTCTTGTGAGTAGTAATAATGAGCAGTAAAAAGTACTGGACACTAGTTAGTTAGTTAGTTAGTTAGTTAGCATGGTTTTTACTAATTCTTATAGCCCAAGAGATGTAGTCACAAGATTCTGAAGATTTCACCTACCTATCTACCTACCTACCATGTAATTTTTTCGTGGCAAACGGACTTGTTTACATTATCGTAAACATGACTTGTTTTTACGACAGGAAGGAATATAAGTCAACAAGAGGTGATGATAGCTGGTTTAAGTTATTCAGTGGATGATTGCTAATTAAAATGGACATATATTAGGGGGAGGAAAAATATCTTGTAAATGTACACCTACTTATCTAACGAAAACTGTATGGAATTATAATTTATGTGTTTGTACAAGTTTTTTAAACATTAAATTGGCTAACATTTCCTTTCGGCGCCTTTTCCCCTTAAAAATGCACACGCATAAAAGATAGGAGCGGTTTT
>Ga0210040_10011066_pt1 | contig 10255 bp, 8 predicted proteins | sample CryGeyCG12114_NA_FD_185462 | JGI IMG/M metagenome (GOLD analysis project Ga0210040, IMG submission 185462) | Groundwater microbial communities from aquifer - Crystal Geyser CG19_WC_8/21/14_NA (SPAdes) (version 2) | ecosystem: Environmental > Aquatic > Deep subsurface > Groundwater | place: USA...
CGCCGAGGTCCTGGAGAAGGCGCTGGCCAACCTCGACGCGGCGCAGATCGCGATCGAGATGCGCGGGACCATGGCCGTCTGACGCTCCGGAGCCCGTGGAGGGGCACGAGGTGTCAGCGTCCGACCCGATGTCGGCGAGGCCTCTCGACGAGCTCGGGCGACCTTCGGGCAGGCTGGGCGGCATGGCCGTCGACCGTGAGCGCAGGTGGCCGGCGCTGCCGGTCGTCGACTGGCAGGACACCCGCGCCGCCCTCCAGCTGTGGACGCAGGTCGTGGGCAAGACCAGGCTGGCCCTCGCCGCGCCGCTCAACCACTGGTGGGGCGTCACGTTCCGTCTCGGCGCCACGGGGCTCACCACCGGGCTGATGCCGACCGAGGACACCGTCCACGCGGCGTACGACGTGCGGGCCGTCAACGCCTTCTGGCGCTCGACGGTCTCGGCCGCCACCGTGATGGAACGGTTCCGCGGGGAGTCCGCAGCAAGGCCAGCAACGTGCCCTTCTTCTGGGGCGCCTTCGACCTGGCCGTCACCCGCTTCTCCGGGCGACCGGCCCCGCAGCACCCGGGCGGCATCCCCCGCTGCCCCGACCGGGTCAGGCAGGAGGCGTACCACGCCGAGCTCTCCAGCTGCGGCTACTGGCCGGGCCGGCGTGAGGACGGGCTGTCCTACTCCTACGCCTACCCGGCGCCGGCCGGCTTCGCCGAGCACGGGCTGCAGACCCCCGGAGCGGCCTTCGACCCCGACCTGGGCGAGCTCGTCCTGCCCTACCGCACGGTGCGCGAGGCACCCGACCCCGAGGCGCTGCTGCTGGGCTTCCTGCGCGAGACCTACGAGGTCGCCGCGGAGCTCGCACGCTGGCCCGCCACGGCCTAGGTGACCCTTCCTTGATGCGTGACGTCTCGGTCGTGCTGCGCGGCCTCTGGTTCCGACGGTGGGTGTCGCTCGCCGTGCTCGTGGTCGCGGCGCTCGTCGTCGGCGCCGCCGTCACCGGTCCCCTGTTCCTGCGGGCGGCCCAGGAGTCGGTGCTCCGCGACACCCTCGCCCAGACGACGACCTCGGGCCACGGCGTGTCCGACGTCGACACCGGACCGCTGTCGGACGCCCCCGTCGACCGGGTCCTGGCCAAGGACAGCGCCAAGGTCAGCGCACGACCGGTCCTCGACCGCCTGCTCGGGCCAGCCGTCGCCGCCCTGGAGACCGGGGTCCTGGCGGGCACGCCCGGCACGACGGCGGAGAGCGTCACGCTGGCCTGGCGCGACGGGGTCTGCGCCCACGTCCGGATGGCGACCGGAACCTGCCCGGAGCAGCCGGGAGGCGTCATGGCCAGCGCATCGACCGCCGCGATCGAGGGCTGGCAGGCGGGGCAGGCCCTCGACCTGGGCGCGCAGCGGGTCCGGCTCTTAGGCACCTACGTCCCGCTCGACCCGGCCGGCGACTACTGGGCCGGGCACCCCTACTTCGTCGCGTACGCGGGTCCGGACGGTCCCGCGTACGGCGGGCCCGGCGGATCGAGCCTGGACACGGTGTTCGCGTCCCGGGAGACGGTCGAGGCCGCCGGTCCCGACGCCTCCGGCACGGCGTCGGTGGACCGCCAGCTCGACCTGGACCGGATCCGGGTGACCGACCTGCCGGCGCTGGAGCAGGAGGTGGCGAGCTGGGCCACGCTCGACGGCAGCGGGGTCCAGGGCGTCACCGCCCTCCCGGTCGTGCTCCGCTCGGCCGACGCCGCCGTCGACGCGCTCGACCTCCCCGTCGCGGTCGTGGAGACCCAGCTGCTGGTGCTGTGCTGGCTGGTGCTGTTCCTGGTGGTCGCCAACGCGGCCGAGGCTCGCGGCCCGGAGGTGGCGCTGGCCAAGCTGCGCGGCGTCGGGGTCGCGGCGACGGTGGCGTTCGGCCTCCTCGACACCCTCCTGCTGGTGCTGCTGGCCGTCCCGGTGGGTTTCCTGCTGGCCTGGGCCTGGACGACGGGTCTGGCGCGCTGGCAGCTCGCACCCGGGGTCCCCGTCGCGCTCACGGGGGGCACCGTCTGGGCTGCGGCCGGCGCCGGGGCCGGTGCCGTCGTCGCGGCCGTGCTCGCGACCGCCGGAACCCTCCGGCGCCCGGTGGTGGAGCAGTGGCGTCGCGCCACCCGACGGGTCGCGGCGCGTTCCTGGCTGGTCGACGTCGCGGTCGCCGCCCTGGCGGCCGTCGGCCTCGTCGCCCTGCTTGGCCGTCCCTCCGGTGGCGGCGCTCGCGGCCCGCTCGCCCTGGTCGCCCCCGGCCTCGTCATCCTCGTCGCCGCGCTGGTGGGGTCGCGGGTCCTCCCCGGGCTGTGCCGGGCCGCGTACGCCCCCACCCGCCGGCGGGGCTGGGTGGCGGCCCTGCTCGCCGTCCGCCAGCTCGGCCGGCGCCCGACCACGCTGCGACTGGCGCTGCTGCTGACCGTGGCCTTCGGCCTGGTGGTCTTCGGCGTCGACGCCTGGTCGGTCGCCCGGGCCAACGCGCACGACCGAGCCTGGACCGAGGTCGGTGCGGCCGAGGTCCTGACGGTCAGCGTCCCGCCCGGGGTCGACCTCGGCGACGTCGTCGACCGGATCGACCCGTCCGGCGACCAGGTCGCCGCGGTCAGCACCGCCACGGACTTCACCCGCGTGCCGTCGGTCCTGCTGATGGCGGTCCAGCCGGACCGGTTCGCCCGGGTCGCGTTCTGGCGTTCGGACCTCGGGCCGCCGCTGGCCGACCTGACCGGCCGCTTGGGCCGGCCGAGCGCACCCGCGGTGCTGCTGACCGGAGACCGGCTGCGCGTCGACGTCGACGTCCCGGCGATGACCGGGGAGGCGGCGCCGCTGCTCGTCGCCGACGTCGTGCAGCCCAGCGCGCTGGGCGGCGTCACCCCGGTCGTCCTGGGCCCGGTGGGTGTCGGCCGGCACACCCTGGACGCCGAGCTGCCCTGCCCCGCCACCACCTGCCGCCTGGCCGGCGTCGAGCTCCGACGGCCCGGGTCCACGCTCTTCGCCTACCGCGGCACGCTCGTGCTCACCGGCCTGCAGGTCCACGGCGGCGCGGGCTGGCACGACCTGCCCGGAGCCGTGCAGACGGTCGACGGCTGGCGCCCCGTCCTGATCGGCGCCGGGCCGGCAGCGTCCGGACCGGGGGGCACCACGCTGACGGTCGACGCCGCGCTCGCCGACTCCCCGACCTGGCAGGTCGCCGACCACCCCACCGCGCTGCCCGCGCTGGTCAGCGCCGACGTGTCCGACCAGGGCCGCACGTCGAGCGCGGGGCTCGGCACCCGACCGCTGGCCCTCGACCCGGTGGCGGTGACCCCCGCGCTGCCCGCCGGCGGGAGCCGCGGCACGGTCGTCGACCGCAGCGACGCCCTGCGCGCGGCCGAGGGCTCCGTCGCCCGGACGGTCGAGACCGTCTGGCTGTCCCCGACCGCCGTCGGCTGGGCGCCGTCACGCCTCGACGCCGCCGGGGTGGCCGTGCTCGACACCAGCTCCGCGGACGACCTCGCGCGCGTGTACGGACGGCAGGGTCCGTCGCTGGCGCTGCTGCTCTTCCTGGCCGGCGCGAGCCTGGCGGCGCTGCTCGCCGGCGGCGGCGCCGCCCTCACCCTGCACCTGAGCGGTCGGCGCCGGACGTACGAGCTCGCGGCGATGCTCGCGCTCGGTCTGCGCCGGCGCACGCTGCTCGCCGCCCTGCTCCTCGAGCAAGGGGTCCTCGTGCTGTTCGGGGTCGTCGTCGGGACGGCCGCCGGCCTCGTCGCGGCGACCCTGGCCCTGCCCGTGATCCCGGAGTTCTCCGACGCCCCGACCGCACCGCCGCTGCGCTACGACGTGCACGTCGGCGCGATCTCGGCCAGCCTGGCCGGCGCGCTCCTGGTGCTGCTGCTCGCCATCGTCGCCAGCTCGGTGAGCCTGGTGCGCGGTGCGCACGTCGACCAGCTGCGCGAGGCACCCGCATGACGTCGCCGGCACCCGTGGTGCGCTGCGAGCAGGTCACCCACGTCTACCGCGACGACGCCGGCCACGAGGTCACCGCGCTCTCCGACGTCGACCTGCAGGTGCGCCCGGGCGAGGCCGTGGCGCTCGTCGGGCCTTCCGGCGCCGGCAAGTCGACGCTGCTGACGCTGCTCGCCGGGCTGGTCCGCCCGTCCTCGGGACGAGTCGTCGTGGCCGGGAACGACCTCGGGTCGTTGTCGGAGCGCGCACTGCTGCGGGTCCGCGCCCGGTCGCTCGGGGTGGTGCTGCAGACGCCGGGACGCAACCTGCTGCCGTACGCGAGCGCCGCGCAGAACGTCGCCTTCGCGCAACGGTCCCGGGCCGGCTCCCCCGCGACCCGCGCCGCCGAGGTCGAGGCCCTGCTCGACGCCGTCGAGCTGCTGCGCTGGGCCCGGACGTCCGCCCGGCACCTGTCGGGCGGTCAGCAGCAGCGGCTGGCGCTCGCGGTCGCGCTGGCCGGGGACCCGCCGCTGCTGCTCGCCGACGAACCCACCAGCCAGCTGGACCGCACCACGGGCGAGACCGTGCTGACCCTGATGCTGCGGGCGCGCGACCAGCGCGGCACCGCCCTGGTCGTCGTCACCCACGACCGCGAGGTCAGCCGGCAGCTCGACGTGGAGCACACCATCCTCGACGGCCGGCTTCTCACGCGTACGGCTGGTCCCCAGAACGGCAGGACCCCGTGACGGCTGCGGAACGGCGCGGGCCGGTCGAGCTGGTCGCCGCGGGCATCAGGGTGGCGCGCGGCGGCACGGAGATCCTGCACGGCGTGGACGTGACCGTGCGTGGCGGCGAACGCCTCGCGCTCACCGGGCCCAGCGGGTCGGGCAAGACGCTCCTGCTGAGCGTCCTCGCCGGTCTCGCCCCGCCGGACGGCGGCAGCGTCCTGCTCGACGGACGGCCCCTGACCGACGTCTGGTCGCTGCGCCGCCGGCTGGGCGTCGTGTTCCAGGGCTACGGCCTCGTGGCCCTGCTCACCGCCGCCGAGAACGTCGAGCTGCCGCTGCTCGCCGCCCGCGTCCCGGCGTCGCAGGCCCGGTCCCGCGCCCGCGAGGCGCTCGAGCTGGTGGGCCTCGCCGACCGGGCCGAGCACCTGGTCGAGGAGCTCTCGGGCGGTCAGCAGCAGCGCGCCGCCGTGGCCCGGGCCCTGGTCGTCCGGCCCGACGTCCTGCTGGCCGACGAACCGACCGCGGAGCAGGACGTCGACCACCGAGCCGCGACGCTCGACGCCATCCTGGCCGCCGCGGCCACCGGCACCGCGGTGCTGCTGGCCACGCACGACCCGGTCGTCGCCGCGCGCTGCGACCGGGTCGTGCACCTCGATGCGGGCGTGCTGCACTGAGCCGCCGCGGCTTCGCTAGCCTGCCCTCATGGATCTGGTCGAACGTCCCGAGCAGCCGCAGCCCGCCGGCTGGGTGATCGCCGAGTTCACCCCCGACGGCGAGCTCGAGAGTCACCTGCACGAGAGCGGGCGGGTCTGGGACGACGAGGCCGCGGCCGCGCAGGTGGTGGAGGAGGGCGACCGGCCCGACCGGCCGCTCGTGCTCTACGCGCTGGTGCCGGCCTGGGGCCCGGTCGAGGAGCCGACGGCGAAGGTCGCAGACCCGGACCCGTCCGGGTAGCAGGTGCCGGGCCGACCCGGTGCGGCGGTCGCGCGTGCCGACGCGTCAGACGGCGCCTCCACCGGCGAAGCGTGACTCCTCGAGGTCGAGCTCGTGGACCAGCCGGTTGAGCGTGGTGTTGGACAGCGAACCCGCCTCCCTCAGCTCGAGCAGCGCGTCACGCTGGGCGCCGAGAACCTCGAGCACCGCACGCTCGTACGACTGCGACCGGTCCTCGTAGCCGTCGTCCTCCCGCTCACCGGCCTGCGCGGCCAGCCGCGCCTCACGGAACCGGTACTGCCGACGCAGCCGGTCGAGGGTGTCCTCGCCGGTCCGGTCGTCCGCGGCCAGCTGCTCCACCTGGTCGAGCGCCGCTCGGCTCGCGGCCAGCCGCGCCACGAGCTCCTCGTGCTCGTCGGCCTCGGGGTCCTTCACGCCGAGCCTCTTGATCAGGGCCGGCAGGGTCAGGCCCTGGACGACGAGGGTGATGAGGATGACGGCGAAGGTGAGGAAGACGATCAGGTCCCGGCCCGGGAACGGTGCGCCGTTCGCCAACGTGGTCGGTACGGCGAGCGCGACGGCCAGGGACACCGCACCGCGCATGCCGCTCCAGGCGACCACGACCCGCCCCTTGGCGTTGGCCCGTCGGTCCGCGGGGATCGAGGCCTCGTCGACCGCGCGGACGGCGTACGGCACGCTGAAGAACCAGACGAGCCGGACCAGGACGGCCACGCCCGCCACCGCCAGCGCCCAGCCCACGAGGGTGGCGGGGCGGTTGCCGGCCAGCGCCTCGATCGCGTTGTGGAGCTCCAGCCCGACCAGGGTGAACAGGATCGCGTTCAGCACCAGGTCGAGCAGGTTCCACACGACCGTGCCCTGCAGCCGGCTCTGGGCCGGCAGGGTGCTGGGCGCCCGCACACCCACGTACAGCCCGGCGCTGACCGTGGCCAGCACGCCGGAGGCGCCGAGCACGTCGGCGGGGATGTAGGCGACGTACGCGGTGAGCAACGACAGGATCACGCTCAGCTGCGCGTCCTCGACCCGCCGGCGTACGCGGGCCGCCACCCACCCGACCACCAGGCCGATGAGCACGCCCCCCGCGGCGCCGAGCACGAAACGCAGGCTCGACGCCCCCAGCGAGAACGTCCCGGACACGGCGGCCGCGACGGCGGCCCGGTAGGCGGTCAGGGCGGTGGCGTCGTTGAAGAGGCCCTCCCCCTCGACGATGCTGACCAGGTTCCGGGGAGCCCCGAGCTGGCGCATCACGACGCCGGGTGCGACCGAGTCGGTCGGCGACACGATCGCGCCGAGCACGAACGCCGCGCCCCAGGTCAGGTCGGGGACGAGGGCGTGGGCGACGACGGCCACCAGCACCATGGTCAGCAGGACCAGCGGCACGGTGTTGAGGACCAGCCACTTCTTGTTCTCGGCGAAGTCGCCCACGTTGGCGAAGACCGACGCGTTGTAGAGCAGCGGCGGCAGGAACACCACGAGCACCAGCTCGGGCTCGAGGTGCACGGCCGGCAGGCCCGGCACGAACCCGAGCGCCGCTCCGCCGATGACGAGCACGATCGGGTAGGGCAACGACAACCGCTGCGCCAGGGCGCTCAGCGCGACGACGACCACGACGAGGGTGATCACCCAGATCTCGACGGGGAGCACGGCCGGTCAGTCGCCGCTCGAGGAGGTCACGGTGTGTGTTCTACCCCAGCACGGCGTCGAGGACCTGGGCCGCCCAGGACCGCGGCGCCGCTACGCGCCCGGGTCGCCGGACGGGAGCGGGACGTCGGCGGCGGAGGGGGTGCCGAGCTGCGGTGTGCCGTCGGGCGCGAAGGTGATCGGAGAAGCGTAGACCTCGCGGTCGGACCCGCAGCTGCCCGCGGGGTCGGTCACGGCGTGGTAGACGATCCACGTCTGCTTGCCGTCGGGCGAGGTGAAGAAGCTGTTGTGCCCGGTGCCGTAGAGACCGCTGCCCTGCACCGGGGCGAACACCGGGGTCGGCGACTTCGTCCACGAGGCCGGGTCCAGCAGGTCGCCGGTGGCGTCCGCGGTCAGCATCCCGAGCGCGTACTGCGGCGTCCAGCAGCCCGAGCCCGAGTAGGTCAGGAACACGTGACCGCCCGACACCAGGGCCGCCGGTCCCTCGTTGACGAGCACACCCACCGAACCGGCGTGCGTCTCCCAGTCCAGCTCGGGCCGCGAGATCCGGACGGCACGACCGGTGACCGTGGTCGGGGTCTCGAGCCGGGCGATGAAGAGGTCCTGCTCGCCGTTCTTCGCGTCGGGCCAGCCCGACCAGACGACGTACGAGACGTCGGCGGCGGTGAAGACGGTGGCGTCGATGGCCCAGCGGTCGCCGGGCAGGCGGAGCTGTCCCTCGAACGTGTACGGTCCGGTGACCGAGTCGGCGGAGAGCACGTACGTGCGGTGGTGCTCGTTGTCGCCGTCGTCGGCGGCGACGTAGACGTACCAGCGCCCGCCGAGCTGGTGGACCTCCGGCGCCCACCACTCGCAGCAGGGCGACCCGTCGGTCCCGCCCGCGAAGATCGTCTGCTCGGGCGCGGTGGGCAGCGTCGCCAGCGACGTCGCGCTGCGCATCACCACCCCGTTGCCGTCGCCGGCCGAGAGCACCTGGTGGTACTGCCCGCCGGAGAAGACCACGAACGGGTCGGCGCCCTGGCCCAGCACGGGGTTCGTCAGCATCGCGTCTCCTGCCTCCTGCGCAGCGGTGGGTGTGGCCGACCTGGACGACGCACCGCCCGAGCAGCCTGCGGCGAGCAGCAGGACCGCGAGCAGCGCGACCGTCCAGGCCCGCCGGGTCATCCCTTGAGGCCGCTGCGCGCGACACCCTCGACGATGTTGCGCTGCGCGAGGATGAACAGCACGATCGCCGGGACGCTGGCGATCACCGCGCCCGCCATGACCACCGGGTAGTTGATCGTGAACGCCCCCTGCAGGATCGACAGCCCCGCCGGCAGGGTCAGGGTGGACGGGCTGAACAGCACGAACACCGGCCACAGGAAGTCGTTGTAGTTGGTCAGGAACGACAGCACCAGCAGCGTGGAGATGCCCGGCTTCGACAGCGGCAGCACGACCCGGATGAACGTCTGCCAACGGTTCGCCCCGTCGATCTCGGCCGCCTCCTCGAGCTCCATCGGCAGGCTGGAGAAGAACTGCCGCAGGAAGAACACGCCGAACGCGCCCCCCGCGCTGGGCACGATGACGGCCCACAGCGTGTCCAGCCAGCCCAGCGAGTTGACGATCAGGTAGTTCGGGATCAGGAAGACGAAGCCCGGGACGAAGAGCGTCGCGATGATCAGGCCGAACACGACCCGCTTGCCCGGGAAGTCCAGCCGGGCCAGCGCGTACGCCGCCAGCGCCGCGGTGGCCGTGACGATCACCGAGTTGACCACCCCGGCGAGCAGGCTGTTGAGGAACCAGCGGATCACCGGCGTCTGGCTGCTCGTGTCGACCAGCGGGCGGTAGCCGTCCGCGGTCGCCGGGCTCGGGAACAGCGACGGCGGGATCGACGTGGCGCCGTCCGGGGTCTTGAACGAGGTCAGGAACATCCACAGCAGCGGACCGAGGAAGACCGCGGTCAGCAGGACGAGCAGGACCACGAAGGAGACCCGGCCCAGCGGCGAGCTGCGGGGGCCGTGCCCGTGCCGGTTCGGCGAGGCGGTCTCGTCCGACGACGCGTCGGCCGTCGGTGCGCTGGACCCCGTCGAGGGGTTGGGGAGGGCGGTGGTGCTCACGACTCGTCCTGTCGGTCACGGAAGACGCGGAAGCTGATCAGGCTGATGAGCAGCAGGAAGATGGCGAGGACGTAGCTCATCGCCGACGCCGCGCCCATCCGGAAGCTGCCGAGCCCCTCGTTGGCGATGTAGCCGATGGCCGTCCGCGTCGCGGTGCCGGGCGCACCCTTGGTCAGCAGCAGCTGCTGGCCGAACATGTTCGCCGAGGCGAGGATCGTCGTGGTGACGACGAAGACCAGCACGGGCCGCAGCCCGGGCAGGGTCACGTTCCAGAACTGCTGGCTCCGGCTGGCACCGTCCATCTCGGCCGCCTCGTAGAGCTCGCGCGGGATGTCGGTGAGCCCGGCGAGGTAGATCGTCGCGTTGAAGCCGAGCGTCCACCAGACCGTCATCCCCACCAGGCTGACCCACACCCACGGCAGGTCCGTCGTCCAGGGGACGTTGCGCCCGATGAAGTAGTTCACGACGCCGACGTTGGGGTCGAGGATGTAGCGGAACAGCAGGCCGATCACCGCGACGCCCAGCACGTACGGCAGGAAGAACACGGCGCGGAAGAACGTGCGGCCCGGGAACTTCCGGTTGAGCAGCACCGCGACGCCGAGCGGGATGATCACCAGGCACGGCACGCTCAGGCCGGTGAAGATGCCGGTCGCGCCCATGCTCTGCCAGAAGTCGCCGAAGTCGCGCGAGCCGGGCGTGAACAGCGAGACGTAGTTGGCGAGCCCGACCCACGGCTTGTACGGCAGCACGAAGTCGTAGTCGTGCAGGCTGATCCAGATCCCGAACACCGCCGGCGCGATGATGAAACCCAGGAACAAGATCAGGTACGGGGCGAGGAACAGGTACGCGGTGAGCGGGCGGGTGCGTCGCCCGCCGCCCCAGGTGCCAGCCCGGGCGGGTGCGGCGGCGGGAGCC
>Ga0210040_10011067_pt1 | contig 10255 bp, 1 predicted proteins | sample CryGeyCG12114_NA_FD_185462 | JGI IMG/M metagenome (GOLD analysis project Ga0210040, IMG submission 185462) | Groundwater microbial communities from aquifer - Crystal Geyser CG19_WC_8/21/14_NA (SPAdes) (version 2) | ecosystem: Environmental > Aquatic > Deep subsurface > Groundwater | place: USA...
TTAAATACTTTAACAGCGGCACTACTAGGTAATAATAGGAATAACTTCTAGGCTCTATTCTTAGTAAGCTTTATAAGAGGTCTAGCTAGTATACTAAACCCTTTAATAAAGCGTTTATAGAAGTTAGTAAACTTAAAAAAAGCTTATATATCTTTAACGTAGCTAGGTATAGCTTACTTAACTATAGTCTTAATCTTAGCTAAGTCTATCTTAATACCTTTTATTATTAGTATAAGCTTAAGATACTTAACTTATTTTATCTTAAAATAGCACTTTATAAAGTCTAGGTATAGGCTAGCTACTTAAAGCTTACATAGGACTTTAAGAATATATTCTTTATACTTATTCTTATCTTTACTATAGATAAGCACGTTATTAAAGTATACTATATAGAAATTATTAAGATAGTCTCTTAAGGTTTTATTAATAAATATTTAGAAGGTACCTAGAGCGTTATATAAGCTAAAGAGTATAATAAGATACTTATAGAGGCTATATTTTATTAGGAAGGCTGTCTTTTCTTTATCTCTTTCCTTAATCTTAATAGTATTAAAGGTAGCTATAACATCTACTAGACTTATAATCTTAACCTTAGCTATATATACGAGAGTCTCCTTAATAGTAGGAGGTACATTTTAATTCTTTTATATAACTAAATTTAGTCCTTAATAGTTAATATAGATACAGAGTCCCCCTTTAGGTTTCTTAATAACTAGCACTAGTATAGTATATAGTAACGTACTAGGTTATATAAATCCTCTTCTTATTATATTATTAATAAAAGCCTTAACTACTTATATTTTATTATAGAATAGGCTATAGATCTTAGAGTAAGAGACGCTGTTTAACTTATCTATTAGTAAAGCATAGTTAATACCTAGTTACCTAAGTAGAAGCTTACTAGTAAGTTACAGATTAAATACGTCTAGGATATAATAAATAAACTCTAGTACTATAGCCTTAATCTTCTTAAGGTTTAGGTAAGAGCGTTCTAGTTTATCTATATACTTATTAAAATCTACTTATATTATAGTAGTAAGTTAAGCTATCCTTATAAAGGAGTCTAAATCGTAGTTACTATTCTCCTCTAGTTCTTCTAGACATCTCTAGTTATAATAGTTAAGCTAAATTACGCTACTTAGATTATAGGCTACTATTTATAATACTATATAAGGGCTAATAACGCTAATATTACCTAAGGGCGTCCTAGACTTACTATTAGTAGGTTTATTATTATATATAGTATTAGGTATACTATAAGGTAAGTAGTTAAGATAGTATTTAGTAGATCTAAAGTACATAGATCGTATATTACTAAATTTAAGTTCTAGTTAATAATAGTCTATCTAGTTTATACCTAGGATAACGTTATATTCTCTAAGATTAGTAATATAATATATTATAGTTACTATATATAAGCTGTACTTAATTAGGAAGTTAATAGCTTTATTTAGTGCGTTTACTAGGCTACTATCTATAAGGGCGAGCTTAATAGGTTAAGTCTTAATCGTTTTAAAGTAATATTACTTTACCTAGTACTAACTTATAAAGTAAGCGCTTACGCTAGTATCTACTAGCGTAGTTATCTTAACCTATCCTTAATATAGTACTATTATAAAGCTTAGGAACTTAAGTTATTTAGCTATACTAAGTTCTACTTATCTAATTACTACTATAGAGATATAATAGTAATGTAGTATTATAGTAGGTTAAGTGCCTAGTATAGCGTATAGCTTAGTAGTAGCTTCTTTAAGTTATCTATAGTACTCTATAACTTATTAAGTATACTTATAAGCTTTACGCTATTTAAGCTCCTAGGTATAATTTTCTCTAGGAGTATCTAAAAATATAGGTTAATAGAGTAGCTATCCTTATTAATAAGTACTTTATTAGAGCTTAGTTTAGGTCTCTCCTCCTCTAATACCTTATTATCCTTATTATTAGCTAGTTAGTCTTTATTATAGTCTAGGTTTATAGTATTTAGGAATAGTATATAGTTAGATAGCGTTTATATGTTATCTTTATAAAGTGCATTAGTATTACTTAAATAGTATCCTACTTTACTATACTTAAAGTATTAATTAGCTACGTAGAGCTTATTATATTAAGCTAGTATATAACCTTAAGCTACTTTATACTTATTATATTATATAGTTATTTAAGTAGTAGGAGCTACACGCGTAGTAGAGGTAGCTAGTACCTAAGTTATAGAGGTCTTCGCCTTATTATGCGTTTATCCTAAACTAATCTTAGTATTAAAGTAATCTTATACTTACGCTTACTTTAAGAAGCTTATAAAGTTCTTACCTAGTATAGTACTTTATAAGATAGTAGCTACTAGGCTAGGGTATATAAAGTAATACGTATATATAAGTATAAGCAAATCTAGGTATAATATCTCTAGTTTACTAATAAGGATATTACGCGTAGATATAAAGTAAGCTTTCTATAATAAAAAGGCTTTACTATATTTTTACTAGAAAGAGCTATTAGTTAAGTTATCCTATACTTTTAATAGCTTCTTATAAGAAGTATCTATATAGTATAGGTTAAGAGCCTTAAGTAAGTCTAAGTATAAAGTTACTTTAGTATCCTTAACTAATATCTATACCTTACCTATTATAAAGTTTTTAAGATAGGTAATATAGAATATATTCTTATAGGTCTTACACTTTATAACTACTAGTTAACGCTACTTATTATAGTCTTTATTAGCTTTCTTACCTAAGAATTTAGGTATATTAGGTATCTTTAGGACTCTACTACTACTACTACTACTACTATAGGTTAAAGGCGCTAGGGTGCTTTAAGCTAGCTGCTATTATACTATAGAGAACTCTTATTAATATATAGATATAAGGCGTTATTTAACATATAGAAGGAAGAACTAAGGGCTCTATTATAGTAAAGTGTACTATAGTAGTTATAGTTATAGTTACTTCTTATAGTTATAGAGTAACTAATATATAGGCTTTTACTAGAACTAGTATAAAGTTTATCTAGTAATACTATTATCTTATTACTACTAAGGAAGTATATAGTATATATTATTACGTATATTATATATCTTATAAGCGTGTTTTATTAAATAGTTATAGGTATAACGTAATAAACTATTACGCGTTTATAATTATAATAGAGAGCTATTTATATAGGGGTTTTAGCTAAATAGGTATCTTTATAGCTTAGGTACTATAAAGTACTACTATCTATATTCGTCCTCCTTATTAGAGACGTAAGCTTAGTACTATTAATATTATAGTAGATTTTATTCTACTTCGCGTTTACGCTTACGCTTAGTATTCTTAAAGATAGTATATAGCTAGCTACTAGGTTAATCTTACTATTAAGTCTACTTATAGAGCTTCTAAAGTTCCTAATATACCTTTATTATATTATTTTATATATTATCTAGCTTCTTACTTAGGTTATTACACTATTACTTAGCCTCCTTAAGTTATAAGACGTAGGTCTAGTAGGCTACTTTATCTTCTATAGCCTATTACTTTATCTTATCTAGCTCTTATTTTATATTATTTAGGTCTTCTTATACTTTATTAGCTTCGCGCCTTAGGTATTCTAACTTATACTAGTAGTAGTTAGTATTAGATTTCTCCTTTTAAAAGGCTTTTTAAAGTTATTTATACTCTTCTTATAAGGCACTACCTTTACTAGTAAGCTATTTAATAGTAAGCTTAAGGCTATCTTATTTCTCCTTTATAGTTAAGAGCTCTAAGGTAATCTATTAGTAGTCTAGGTAGTATAGAATAGAAGCTTTTAATAAGGTTAATACTAATAAAGGGTTTATAAGTCTATTATAATCTTAGTCTTATATAATAGTTTCCTTTATCTTATTAAACTTAAGCTATATTTAGTTAAAGCGTTATATATATAACTAATATTTAGTATTAAGTACTATTAACTTAGTAACGTTAGCTACTAAAAGTACGTAATCTCGAATAGTTATTACAAAGATAGTAAATATATTATACTAATAATCTAGTTAGTTATATACTTATTTATTAAATTTAGCTATATCTTAAATACTAGAATAGGGCTAGTCTTAAGTAAAGAGTTAACTATCTTCCTCTACTATGCGTATATCTCTAGATAGTAGTTAGTACTAAGTCTTACTATTATAGTTACCTTCTACCTTTATAAGTTATATATATATATCTAGAACGTTACTACGCATAATAGTAACGTAATAACTATAGACTTTACTATTATTAAAGACCTTAATACGTTATCTATTAATTTTAACATTAATATACTAGTTATTCTTCTTAAGTACCTAAATATTAGGGCTAGTATAGTTATCTTTAAGTTATTTAAGGTTATAAGTAGCTTAGAAGGCACTCTACTAGTGCGTTAAGTAGCGTATATAAGGGTGTAGGTTAGCTATCTAGTTAGGGCTCTATAGGCGCTCCTCTTCCTTAGTACTAACATTATTACTAATTTAGGTAGGCTTTTAAGTTAGGCAGCTAATAGTAATAGAGTCTTATTATTAGTTACTAGGTTTAGTAAAGCCTCTACTATATACGTTACTATTACGTAGCTAGCTTCTAGAGCCTATACTTACTATAGTTAATTATTACTTATATTACTATAGAGTTAAGTAATAGAGGTAAATATTAGTTATAGGAAAAGATAAGAGCTACTTTCTAAGCAGCCTTCTAGTATACTATATAGGTAGATTCCTTACGCTAAGCTAAGTTACTAAACCTTTTATACCTACTTACTTTAATTTAAGAGTAAGCTACTCTCTCTACTAGTACTACGCCTACTCTTTTATCTACTAGGTAAGTAGTCTCCTAATATACTCCTTAGCTACTAAGCTAAGTAGGTCTAGTATACGTACTTAGGTATCTAGCTAGTATAGCTTTATATTATTATTAGTACTACGTTATAGCGCTCTTATACGCCTTACGTATAGAGCTTTACTACTTATATATCTAGCTACTATAGCGTACCTTAGGTATATAGATTACTTAAATATAGTATAGTATAAAAGTACGTAATCCTAAAAAAGATAAGATAAAAGTAGTTAAATACTAATAAAGTAAGATACTATATTAGAGCTTAGCTAAGCCCTATATAGAGTCTAAGTACTAGCTAGTACTAGTATAGGGCTAGTAGCTTAGTAAGGAATATAAGATAGAGAGTTAATCTATTATAAGTAGTACTACTTTTATATATACTTAAGATAAAGCGTAGTAAAGAGAAAGAATATATATAAGTATTTTAAATAGAGCTTAAGATAGAATTAGTAGATTATACTATAAGGAGAAATAGGCTATATATACTAATAATAATAAGCGTAGGCTAGGAGTAAAGATTATTATATAAGTTATTATATATACTATATAGAAGCCCTATATCTTAGATAAAATAAATTAAATATATAGTTAACTTTACTTAACCTAACCTTTTTTAAAACTCCTAATACTAACTCTAATACTAACCCTAATACTAACTCTAATATATACTATAGTATAAATATATAGTTATTATACTTATAAACTAAATCCTACTTATATCTCTCTACTAACCTAGGTTCTACTCTCTAGATATTAATAGAACTACTAAGAAAATTAAGACTAAAATATCTACTATACCTCTAGCTAAGTAAAGTAGATTACTATATAAAGCGAACCTAAGCTTTAATTATAAAGGTAATACGTATATAGCGTTTAGTATCTAGGTAAAAGGTAAAATAGTATTAGGTATACTCTTTTAAAGGTAGGTAACTATAAAGAAAATTACGTTTAATAATAATAATAGTCTAGTAGATAAGATAATAATACCTTTATTAATAAACTAGCTAACTCTTATATCTACTTAGTTCTATATATCTCTTATATTAAAGAGCTAATAAAAAATACTACTATTTACCTAATTAAAAGCTACTACTATAACTAAGTACTAACCTATTTATATAGAAGACTTATAAATACTACTATAAGATATATATCTCTTATATAGTAAGTATAGTCTTCTTTAGTAGCTACTAAGGTTATTTAAACTTATAAATTACGTAAGATCCTTCTCTTTCTAAGATAGTATTACTACGTAGTTTAATAAATAGAGATAGTAGAATAAGCCTATAGACTACTCTAATACCCCTTACTCTATTTTACTCTAATTTACTACTAAGCTACTAACTAGAGTATAAACGTCTAGATAATAAAGATAATAAAGATAATAAAAATAGAGTACTAATAGATAGCTATAATAAGCTTAACTAATATAATTATATTAAACTATAAAGAGTATTAGGAAAGCGTAAGTACACTTTACGTATACGCATAATTAGAGAATAAAATATAACTAGTAAACTAACTAGTATTAGTTTCTAATTTACGTTAGATATAATATTATTAGATAATAGGTAGTTTAAGAGTTCTAAATAAGAGTTAGATAAGTTAAATCTATAAGATACTAAGAGGTCTAAGTCTAAATTAGATAAGAGTTAGATACTATAGCGTATAAAGGCTATTAGAAAACCTAATATAGACTCTATTAAATAGTATAATACTTTAGGTTAGATTTAAGCCTATATAGCTACTACTATTATTATCTTAAGAGCTAACTAAAGCGCTCTAATATAGAACTAAAGTTATATATAAATACTAACTCTAGTAAAATAGCCTATACTACTAGTTATTAGGCCTACTTTATAAAGTACTTTTAACGTAGTACTACTATATTATAGTACTATACCTAACTTACTAGTATATATTATAATAGGTTAATAAAAGAATAGAGTAGAATAGAGTAAAAAAGAAGAAGATACCTTTATTACTTATATAGTAGTAAGGCTAAAAGAGTATATATAAATAGAAAGAAAGGACTAGAGTAACTAAAGAATAGGCTTACTAGTAGACTATAATTAGGTAGCGTTAAAGAATAAAGCTTAGAGTATTACTATCTAACTTATTAAGTAGGTACTAGTATTAATACCTTAACCTAGTACGTCCTAATATATAGTAAAAGTAGTAAACTATATAAGTTTTCTACTTTTAAAGATATTATTAAACTTAGTAGTAAAGATAAGATAAAGTTAAGGTAGAAGAGTTATATATTATAAGTTATACTATCTAGCTAGAGTATAGTTAGGGTATAACCTAGTATATTAATAAGAGAGAATTATATAGATATATTACCTTTATATAAATAGTTAATAGGTTATAGGTAGTTAATAAATAGGCTAAGGTTAATATTACTTTCTAAAAGGGTATATACTATACTAAGATATAGCTATATATAGTACCTAGATATAGGTATATCCTTACTAAGTGTACTTTAGTAGCTTTCTAAGACTTACTTAGAGGTTAGTGTATTAAAATAGCGCGTAGACGCGTACTATAAGAACGCTAGTACTATATACTAACTAGTATATACTTTATATATTAGAATTATAACTACTATAGTACTCTAATATTATTAATATAATATCCTACTTCTTATCTTATTATCCTAACTCTATATATAGTAATATACCTTTTATATAGTACCTAACCTTATTTACTACTCTAATAAGTAATAACTAATATTACTATAACTACCTCTAGGTTATATAGGCTATAGAGAAGTAAGACTTATAAGTATCTAAGTAATATAGTAGTAATACTAAAGCTAATTACTATACTTTATACTAATAGTATCTCTTATTATAAGGTATAGCTATTAGAAACGCCTTAGTAAGTTTATATACTATAGTAATTATTATAAAGCTCTATCTATTATTTCCTAGCTATAATAACCTAAACTTAATACTTACCTATATACTATAAATACTACTTATATTCTACTATAAATATACTTCTCTTCTCTAGAATTAAGTAGTATTAGTAAGAACTATAATATATTTCTATATACTACTAGTAGCTATATTATAATATAGCTTAATAGTATAGTTAGCTCTAGACTATAATAGTAAGTCTAAGTACTATAAGCTACTATTATAGCTATTACTATAGTATAATAATAGTACTATAGATATATTAGAGTAAAATAATAGTATAACTCTACCTAGTAATAATATAATACTTTATAGACCTACTAATAATATATAGGTAAATAATAATATAGGCTAGGTAGGATAATAAGTATATTCTTAACTAGATTACATAACTTATAAAGCTAAGCACCTATAAACTAACCTTTCTAAAGTTAAGTAAGAAATAGGAATAAGTACTAGAGCTAGCTCTAATACTTTAGTACTCTTCTAGTATAGGTAATATAGTACTATAGGCGCTATTAGTACTATACTTAGTAATATAGTTAATTAATTTATAGTATAGTAGACTGCGTACTTACTTAAGTATATTATCTAGTACTTCCTTTAGTATATCTTACTTTATTCTAAGAGGGTAATATATACTAATATTTTCTTAGTTTAAGTAATAGTGCTTATACTTATAAAGCCCTATATCTATACCTTATAGAGCTTCTCTATTATACTACTTTCTTATTAGTACTATAAGATAATACTACTATAAAGCGCTACTCTACTTAGCTCTTAGTTAACTTCTTAGATAACGTTTAGTTTAGTTATATACTACTTTAGCTTTCTCTATTCTAGAAGAAGTAGTATAGACGCTAAGATCTAAGTGTAATACCTATAGTAGAGTTAGGTTAGATTTAATAACTATACTAATAGAAGAAATATTTAGTATTATATTATATAGTGTATATAGGTAGTATAAAATTAAAATATATACTATACTATAATTACTTAGGACTAGGTTAAAGAACTCTATAGTAATATACTTATTTATATATATATATATATTTCTTATAGTTATTCTATATTATTATATACTAATATAGAATATTTATAAGCTATTATATAGTAAGTTATATTTACTCTTAGTATAGGCCTCTTTTAAAATTATTAGGTTTTAAGCTTATCCTTTCTATACCTACTTCCTTAATACCTTATATAGTCTAACTCCTAATAGTAACTTAACCTTAGTACTAACTTAGTATAGCTAAGAATAACGCCTATTACTATAGCTATCTCTACTCTAATAATACTATAGATATATCTAGGATATAAATAGTTAAGTATAATAGTAGTCTAGTAAATAGCGTATAGTATTAAATCCTACTCTTATAGCCTAGTTATATAAGTAGTAAGTTTCTCTAAATATATAGATAATACGTATAGATAAGAGTAGAATAATAGTAGTATATTAAAGACTTACTAAATAACGCTAAGTATATTAAGCTGCGCCTAAGACGTCTTACTATAAAGTCTATACTTAAGAAAGACCTATCTAATAACTTATATATTATTATTATAAAAGCTATAGTACTAGTAATATAGTATATATATAATTAAGTACTAGAGAAACTACTCTATAAACTCTAAGACTACGTTTATTAGAAACTATTACTACTAGATACTAGAGCTATATATCTATATATATATACGTCTAATACCTAGATTATTAGCTTCTATATAGCCTTGCTACCTAAGACTATAACTCTCTACCTATAGTAATATTATATATCTAATTATAAACTAAAGAAGTTTAAGTTAGTATACTAAGATAACTATAATAAGTATTATTATAAACTATATCTTTAAGTAGATAGTTTATTAGTAAATAGGATAATATTTCCTATAGCTCTAGGATTAAGTAGCTATATAGATTCTCTATTTCTACCTAAAGGCTACGTATAGAACTAGGACCTACTCTTATACTAGTATTATTAGACTAATTATACTAATAGTAGTAACTTATATAATTTTATAGAATAAGAGGTTATTAGAAATATCTTTTACTAGGAGTATATAAAGCTATAGGCTTTAAAGATAGAGATCTATATCCTAGCTAGTTATAGTATTAGGCTATTTTTTAATAACTTATAGAACTATATACTACTACTTCTATTTAGAAGCCTTATATATAATATTATTATTAATATTAATATTAATACACCTCTAATAGACTCTAGCTTATAGTAAACTATAAAATATATTATACCTTTAGTATAGGCTACTTACTACTAAGCCTATATTAAGATTTAATTTAGAGTATATTACTTATATAGCTTTAGATTAGGATATAGTAACTAAAATATTATAAAGCTACTCTCTTACTTTTACTCTACTATTAACTAGATTCTATAGTATAGCCTATCTATAAGTATTAATATTAGTATTACTATATATTATCCTTCTTATACTATAGATAGGTTAACTATATACTATACTTAGCCTTATTAGTAGGATTTATTAGGT
>Ga0210040_10011068_pt1 | contig 10255 bp, 10 predicted proteins | sample CryGeyCG12114_NA_FD_185462 | JGI IMG/M metagenome (GOLD analysis project Ga0210040, IMG submission 185462) | Groundwater microbial communities from aquifer - Crystal Geyser CG19_WC_8/21/14_NA (SPAdes) (version 2) | ecosystem: Environmental > Aquatic > Deep subsurface > Groundwater | place: USA...
TCGCCCGGGTGGGCCAGCACGTGGCGGGCGATCGCCACGGCGGCGTAGCCCTCCTCAGGTGGCCGGACCCGGTCGGCGAGCGCCAGCACCGCGTCGGCCGGGTGACGGACCCGCTCGGGGTGGGTGGACGGGGTGGCCGCACCCTTGACGACCCGCAGGTCCGGCAGGTCCAGGCGCCGGGCCAGCTCGGCGGTGAGGATCGTGGCGCTCTCCACGTCGGTGTTGCCGTTGACCGTGGTGACCAGGTCCAGCGCGATGTCGGGGTCGGCGTGGGCCAGCGCCAGGGCGAAGCCGTCGTCGATGTCGGACCCGGGCGCCCCCATCGCGAGGTCGGTGTCCAAGATGATGCGCCGCACGGTTCTGCTCCCTCGTCCAGGTGCTGGTCACCGCAGTCAACACGAGGTCGCGGCTGGGAGCAGACCACGGGTGGTGGACGGACGCCACCCACCGCCCTCAGCCGTGCACCAGCCAGAGGGCGGTGACCGACCCGACCAGCAGAGCGGGACCAGCAGCAGCCCGCGCAGGGCGAACCGACCCCGAGGTAACGGGCTCACCGGCTGCGCGGCAGGGGGCGGCCCAGAGCAGGGTCGCGAGGCTGGCCCACGGGGTGACCAGCGGACCGGCGTCCACCCCGGCCAGCAGCGCGGCCAGCCGGAGCGGTGAGCCGTCGGCGGCCGGCTCGAGCGCGAGGTGGCCGGGCAGGTTGTCCACCACGTCGGCCCCCAGAGCGGCGAGGTCCACCCGGTCACCCTAGGGGCTGCGGGTGCGTCGGCCCTGGTTCTGCAGACGCAGTGCTGCTGAAGAGGGCCCGGAGGCCCCTGTCAGCCCGCCTGCGTCTGCAGATCCAGGGCGTCGCTCACTCGAAGGCCTCCGGCGGCGGGCAGGTGCAAACCAGGTTGCGGTCGCCGAAGCTGCCGTCGATGCGGCCCACGGGCGGCCAGTACTTGTCGGTGCCCGTGGCGTAGAGCGGGCCGCGGTGCAGGCCGGCCGGGAAGGCCGCCACCCGCCGGCTGTACGGGTGCGTCCACTCGTCGGCGGTCACCTCGGCCTGGGTGTGCGGCGCCCCGGACAGCGGGTTGTCCTCCGCCGGCCAGGTCCCGGCCTCCACCTCGGCGATCTCGGCCCGGATGGCGATCATCGCGTCGCAGAAGCGCTCGAGCTCGGCCAGGTCCTCGGACTCGGTCGGCTCGACCATCAGCGTCCCCGGCACCGGGAAGCTCATGGTGGGGGCGTGGAAGCCGTAGTCGACGAGCCGCTTGGCCACGTCGTCCACGCTCACCCCGCTGGACCTGGTGATCGGCCGCAGGTCGAGGATGCACTCGTGCGCCACCCGGGCGTTCCGCCCGGTGTAGAGCACCGGGTAGTGGGCCCGCAGCCGCTCGGCCACGTAGTTCGCCGCCAGCAGGGCGTGCTCGGTGGCCGAGGTCAGGCCGTCGGCGCCCATCATGGCGATGTAGGCGTAGCTGATCGGCAGGATCCCGGCCGAGCCGTACGGAGCCGCCGACACCGGTCCGGCACCGCGGGCCTCGGCCGGCTCCTCCCCGGCGGGCAGGAACGGGTGACCGGGCAGGAACGGGGCCAGGTGCTCCCCGACGCCGACCGGCCCGACGCCCGGGCCGCCGCCGCCGTGCGGGATGCAGAACGTCTTGTGCAGGTTCAGGTGGCTGACGTCGGCGCCGAAGCGACCGGGCTGGGCCAGGCCGAGCAGCGCGTTCAGGTTGGCCCCGTCCACGTACACCTGGCCACCGGCCTCGTGCACCAGCGCGCAGAGGTCGGTGATGCCCTCCTCGAAGACGCCGTGCGTCGAGGGGTAGGTGACCATGATCGCGGCGAGCGCGTCGCGGTGGGTCTCGATCTTGGCCCGCAGGTCCGCGAGGTCGACCGAGCCGTCCTCGGTCGCCTTGACCACCACCACCTTCATCCCGGCCATCACCGCCGAGGCGGCGTTGGTGCCGTGCGCCGAGGACGGGATCAGGCAGACGGTGCGGCCCTCGTCGCCGCGCGAGCGGTGGTAGCCGCGGATGGCCAGCAGCCCGGCCAGCTCGCCCTGGCTGCCCGCGTTCGGCTGGATGGAGACCCGGGCGTAGCCGGTCACCTCGGCCAGCCAGGCCTCCAGCGTCGAGATCAGGGTCGCGTAGCCCTGGGCGTCCTCGACGGGTGCGAACGGGTGCAGGTCGGCGAAGCCGGTGTAGGAGATGGGCTCCATCTCGGTGGTCGCGTTGAGCTTCATGGTGCAGGAGCCGAGCGGGATCATCCCGCGGTCCAGGGCGAAGTCCCGGTTGGCCAGCGCGGTCAGGTAGCGCAGCATCGCGGTCTCGCTGTGGTGGGTGCCGAACACCGGGTGGGTGAGGTACGCGGTCTCCCGCTCGCTGCCGGCGAGGTCGCCGACCGGCTCGGCCGGCGACGCCTCCAGGTCGACCCCGAACGCGGCCCGGACGGCGGCCAGGTCGCCGGCGGTGGCGTCCTCGCCGACGGACACCCCCACCCGGTCGGCGTCCACGAGGCGCAGGTGGACGCCCCGCTCCCGGGCCTCCGCGACCACGGCGGCCGCCCGGCCGGGCACCCGGGCCGAGACGGTGTCGAAGAAGGAGCGGTGCTCGACCTCCACGCCGGCGGCGACCAGGTCCCCGGCCAGGGCGGCCGCGCGGTCGTGCACCCCCTGCGCGATGGCCCGCAGCCCGTCCGGGCCGTGGTAGACGGCGTACATGCTGGCCGCCACCGCGAGCAGCACCTGGGCGGTGCAGATGTTCGAGGTCGCCTTCTCGCGGCGGATGTGCTGCTCACGGGTCTGCAGGGCCAGCCGGAACGCGGCGGTGCCGTGCACGTCCCTGGACACCCCGACCAGTCGGCCGGGCAGCGTCCGCTCCAGCCCGGCGCGCACCGCGAGGAACCCGGCGTGCGGGCCACCGTAGAACAGCGGGACGCCGAAGCGCTGGCTGGAGCCGACGGCCACGTCGGCCCCCCACTCCCCCGGCGGCGTGGTCAGGGTGAGCGCGAGCAGGTCGCTGGCGGCGATCACCAGCGCCCCCCGCTCGTGGGCCGCCTCGGCCACCGCCCGCAGCTCGTCGGTGCCGGCCAGCCGGCCGCTCGCACCCGGGGTCTGCACGACCACCGCGAACGGGTCGCAACCCGCGAGGGCCTCCAGCAGCGGGCCGTCGGCCACGGTGACGTCGAGGCCCAGGGCGGCCGCGCGGGTGGTGACCACACCGACCGTCTGCGGCAGCGTGTCCGCGTCCAGCAGCAGGGTGCTGCCACCCTTGACCGCGCGCCGGGCCAGCGTCATCGCCTCGGCCACCGCGGTGGCCTCGTCCAGCAGGCTCGCGCCGGCGGTGGGCAGACCGGTGAGGTCGGAGACCATGGTCTGGAAGTTGAGCAGCGCCTCCAGGCGCCCCTGGCTGATCTCGGGCTGGTACGGGGTGTACGCGGTGTACCAGGACGGGTCCTCCAGCACGTTGCGGCGAATCACCGACGGGGTGGTGGTCCCGGCGTAGCCGAGCCCGATCATGGCGCGCAGCGGCCGGTTCTGCTCCGAGAGCGACCGCAGGCTCACCAGCGTCTCCGCCTCGGTCAGCGCGGGCGGCAGGTCGAGCGGGCCCTGCATCCGGATGGAGTCGGGCATGGCCTGGTCCACGAGGTCGCCGAGGCTGCCGAGCCCGAGGGCGGCGAGCATCTTGTCGCGCTCGTCGGGCCGGGGGCCGATGTGGCGGCTGGTGAAGGGGGCGGCGTCCTGGGCGGGAGGGGCGTCGGGCATCGGTGAGGCTTCTTCCACGCGTCCGGAGGTGCGAGCCCGCTCCCCGTCGGCCGGGGCCGGGTGGAGGCGGTGCACTCCCCCTCTGTCGCCCGGAGGGCTCCAGAGTTGCCAGGCGACGCGGTCTGGGTGCCTGAGAGGTTCCGGGGATGTTGCCCCTTCGGCGCCACCGTCCTCGGCCTCGAGGTGGTGGTCTCTCCCGCGTCGTCGATGCAGCACGGGCAGTTTAGCCGCTGCCCATGGTGGCCCCACACTCCCGCCCAGTGGTCAGAACCCGGTTGACCCAGAGGTCAACGGAGTTTTGACAACTCGGGGACCAGAGGGTGGCGCCGGGGCGGGCGAGGGCAGAGCGCGGTGGCTGGGCGGGACTCAGCCGGCGGCGCGGGCCCGACGACGCTGGGACAGCTCGTCGGAGGTGGCCGCCGGCTCGGGCTCGGCCACGGCCCGCTCGACCGGGAGATCGGCGAGGGTGCCCTCGATGTCGCGCCACACGCCGCCGAGGGCGATGCCGAAGACACCCTGGCCGCCGCGCAGCAGGTCGATGACCTCGTCGTCGGAGGTGCACTCGAAGACCGAGACGCCGTCGCTCATCAGGGTGACCTGGGTGATGTCCTCGACGCCGCGCACCCGCAGGTGCTCGATGGCGGTGCGGATCTGCTGCAGCGAGATGCCGGCGTCGATCAGCCGCTTGATGACCTTGAGGATGAGGATGTCGCGGAAGCTGTAGAGCCGCTGGGTGCCCGAGCCCGTGGCGCCGCGCACCTCGGGGACGACCAGTCCGGTGCGCGCCCAGTAGTCGAGCTGGCGGTAGGTGATGCCGGCCGCGCTGCAGGCCACGGGGCCGCGGAAGCCGACGTCGCTGGGCATCGGGGAGAAGTCGCCGTCGAACAGCAGGCCCTGGGCACCCCGCTCCTGCGCCGCCACCGTGACGGCGTCGTCGAGCTCCAGCCCTGCGGGTCGTTCGGTGCTGCTCACGTTCGCCTCCGGATCGGGCTGACACCAGCGTCCGGGGAACCCGCCCGAGTTCCCCTCTCGTAATTCCACGCTCGGGACTACTCGTGGAACGCTACGGTCCGGCGCTCGGAGCGGTCAACGACACGCCGCCTGGAGTCCCGGGCGGTTCCCAACTCTCGACCCTGGCGTGAGGCTTCCCGGTGTGGTAGGGCGGACAGGGCCGCGCCGGGTCTCGACCCGAGGTCGAGGGTCAGCGCAGGGTCCGGCTCAGGACTTCGGCTCCTCGCCGGTGACGAAGTCGTCGGGGTTGACCTGGTCGAGGAACTCGCGGAACTTCTCCACCTCGTCCTCCTCGGCCTCGGGGATCTCGATCCCCGCCTCGTCCAGCACCTCGTCGGCGCAGAAGATGTCCGACCCCACCCGCAGGGCCAGGGCGATGGCGTCGGAGGGTCGCGCGCTGACCTCGATCCCGTCCACCAGCAGCACCGCGTAGAACGTGCCCCCCTCGAGCTCGGTGATGTGCACCTCGCTGAGCCGGTGCCCCAGGGTGGAGAGGGTGTCCACCATCAGGTCGTGGGTCAGCGGACGCGGGGGCACCACGCCCTCCTGGGCGTTGGCGATCGCCGAGGCCTCGCCGGCGCCGATCCAGATCGGCAGGTAGCGGGTGCCGCCGACCTCGCGGAGCAGCACCATCGGCGCGTTCGACGGCATCTCGACCCGGACACCCACCACATCGAGTTCACGCATGGGCCAACCCTACGTCGCCCGCCGCCGCCGGGGAGGCCGGGTGGCGCGCTCTCCGAGCGGCCCGGGGAGCCGTGCCGCAGGGCGCCGGGCGGTGCCGCGTCAGCGCTCCATCGCGGTGCGGACGAGCGCGGCGTGGAAGCTGATCACCAGCTGGGTGACCTCGCCCTGCACGTCCCGGTTGCCGCCCGCGCGGCGGACGTGCGGGGCGATCGCCTGCTCCACCAGGCCCACCTCGCGGTCGGCCGACATCTTGAAGGCGCGCAGGTGCCGGCCGTCGATGCCGTACTCGGCCATCCGTCGGGCAGCCACGGCCAGGGTGAGCGCGTCGCGGCCGTAGTAGACCGTGCCCCGACGGGGCTGGACGATCTGGGTGCGCTCCAGCTCGGTCAGCGCGGCGTCGCTCAGCCCGCTGGCCTCCAGCAGGTCGGCGCGGGTCATCCGCACCGGGGCTCGCGGCGCCACCGGGGCCGCAGCCGGTGGACGCGGCTCGGCGGCCCCACCCGGCGCGCCCGAGCCGGTACCGCTGCCGCCGGTCCCGCTGCTGCTGCCACTGCCACTGCCTCCGCCACCGCGCGGCAGGCTGGGGACGTCCGGAGCCGGCTCCCCGCGGTCCACCAGCGCCAGGTGCTCCTTGATGACCCGGAGCGGGAGGTAGTGGTCGCGCTGCACCGAGAGCACGTAGCGCAGCCGGTCCAGGTCGGCCTGGCTGTAGCGCCGGTAGCCCGAGGCGGCCCGCTCGGGGGTGATCAGCCCCTCGGACTCGAGGAAGCGGATCTTGGAGATGGAGATGTCGGGGAAGTCACCCTTCAGCGTGGCCAGCACCTGGCCGATGCTGCGGGTGATCGAGGAGGACGACTCGGAGGCGTGGGACATGGGCGACGGCCTCAGGCCTGGGCGCTCCCGTAGTAGACCAGCCGGAACTTCCCGACCTGGACCTCGTCCCCGTGCTGCAGCAGCGTCTCGTCCACCAGGTCGCGGTTGACGTAGGTGCCGTTCAGGCTGCCCGCGTCCCGGACCACCGTGCCGCCCGGGGTGCGCAGGAAGGTCGCGTGCCGGCGCGAGACGGAGATGTCGTCGAGGAAGATGTCGCAGTCGGGGTGGCGGCCCACCGTCGAGGTCTCGGTGTTCAGCAGGTAGCGGCTGCCCGCGTTCTGCCCGCGCTGCACGATCAGCAGGGCCGAGCCGGACGGGAGGGCGCCGACGGCGGCCTCCTCGTCGGCGGAGAGGCTCTCGGCGTCCCCGCCGTCGACCACGGCCGGCATCGTCCGGGTGGTGTCCGCGCCGGGCAGCCGGTCCGCCGTCTCGTCGAGGGCGGTCGCCCCGGCCGGGGCGGCGGTCGGCACGTTCAGCGCAGACCCGCACTGGCCGCAGAAGTTGCTGCCGTCCGGGTTGTCATGACCACACCGGGTGCAGAAGGGCATGAGGCTCGACTTTCGGTCAAGACCTGGGGGCGGGGGCCGCTCCAGGTCCGGGGGTGCGCGCAGGAGGAGGGCAGTCTAAGCCGGTTACGGGCAGGGGCGCCTCCTCCCCCGCGCGCGGGTCAGCCGGCGGCCTGCTCGGCGTAGGTGTCGGCGTCCATCAGGCCCTCGAGGTCGGCGTCCTCGTCCAGCTCGAGCTCGAAGAGCCAGCCGTCGCCGTAGGGGTCGGTGTTGACCGTCTCCGGGCTGGCGTCCAGCAGCGCATTCACCGCCGACACCGTGCCCGGCACCGGGCAGAAGAGGTCGGAGACGCTCTTGGTCGACTCGAGCTCACCGCACGCGTCGCCGGCGCCGATCGACTCCCCCACCGTGGGCAGGGAGACGAAGACGATGTCGCCGAGCTGGTCGGCGGCGTACTCGGTGATGCCGACCCGGACGATCTCGCTGTTGCCCCCCCGGACCCACTCGTGCTCGGCGGTGTACTTCAGGTCTTCGGGGTAGTCCGGCACGGTGGTGCTCCTACGGGACGAGGGCGACGGGGTCGCGGGCGGGTCGGGCTCAGGCTGGTCAGGATCGTGCTGGTTCGTGTCGTGCTGGTCGGGATCAGGCTGGTCAGGATCGGTGCGGTCGGGCCGCGGCTGGGGTCGCTGGGCGGTCGCGCGGTCGCGCCCGACCCGAGCCTCTCACCGTGGCGTCGCTGGCGGCGAGGAGGGCCGAGCGTAGTCAGGGTCGGTGACCGTGTGCAAGGACTGCACGACGATGCGGTCCTCCTGCTCGATCTGGACCGAGCCGCCGATGGTGGGACCGGTGATCTCGCTGACGATGCCGCCGCGGAACCGGGCCGCCTCCTCCAGGCTGTGCGGGTCGCCGATCACCTCCAGCGTGAGAGGGCGGTCGACCTGCTCACCGTCGACCAGCAGCCCGGCGGCGTCGCTGCCGAACCAGGTGCTGGCCACCACCCGGACGGAGTCGTCGATCTCGATCACCTCCGCCCCGGCGTCGCGCATCTCCTCCACCGCGTCCAGCAGCACGTCGGCGTCCACCTTGCCGGCGGGGTCGGTGATCCGCAGCCGGATGCCCGGACCCTGCGCGGGGGCGGTGCCGGCCAGGATGCCGAGCTCGGCGACCCGCTGCTCGGCCTCCTCGCGGGCCACCTTCTCGGTGTCCGCGCCAGACTGCAGCTCCCCGCGCGTCCGCTCCAGGTCGCCGATCTCGCCCTCCAGCCGACGCGACTCCGACCCCAGACCGTCGAGCAGCTGGACCAGGTCCTCCCGGCGCGCGGTGCTGTAGGTGTCGTCGGCGCCGTTGACCCTGATCTGCACCACCCCGGCCATGCCCAGCACGAACAGCAGGACCGCGGCGATCAGCTGCCCCCGTCCCGGGTTGCTGACCGAGCGGCGGACGCGGCGCCAGACCGCGGCCCGGCTCGGGCGTCCGCCCGCCGGCTCGGTCCCAGCGCTCCCGCCCGGGCGGACGGGGGACGCCGGGGACGCCGGGTCGACCGGACCGGCCGAGGAGCTCGTCCGCTGCTGGGCCCGGCGCAGGGCGCTCAGCCGACGGCTGGGCGCAGCCGCCGTCGTCGCGGGACGGCCGGGACGACGGGGAGGGCGGCGGGCGGCGCGCTCAGGCATGGAACAGCACCCGTCGGATGGCGGCGACGTTGGTGAAGATCCGGATGGCCAGCACGACCACCACCCCGGTGGAGAGCTGGGAGCCGACCCCGATCTGGTCGCCGACGTAGACGATGGCGGCCGCGATCAGCACGTTGGAGATGAAGGAGACCACGAAGACCCGGTCGCTGAAGTTCCCCTCGAGGTAGGCCCGGAAGGCGCCGAACATCGCGTCCATGGCCGCGACGATGGCGATGGGCAGGTAGGGCTGCAGGGCCAGCGGGATGCCGGGCTCCAGCACCAGGCCCACCACGATGCCGGCGAGCAGCCCGAGCAGCGGGATCACGAGGTGGCCCTGGCCCAGCGCAGCGTCAGGCCCGGGTCGGCAGGGAGCTCGAGCTCGGAGGCGTCGGTGACCTCGAACCGCATCCCGCGGGACTGGGCCAGGTCGTGCCACCAGGCACCCGCCGCGGACTCGGCGAAGACCGCCGGCATCGTCCGCCGGTCACCGATCGCCTCGACGCGGTACGGCCGGTTCAGCGACCGGTAGTCCACGGTGATCGCGTCCCCGGCGCTGCGGATGGCGGTGAGGGTGGACAGCCGGTGCCCGTTGATCGCGACCGCCTCCGCCCCGGCCTGCCAGAGCCCGTTGACCAGGATCTGCAGGTCGAGGTCGAGCACCTGGTCGCGCTCGTCCCCGCTCGTGCCCGCGTCGTCCACCACCACCTCCACCCCCGGGCCGGAGACGGCCACGTTTCCGGTCACCGCGTCCAGCCGCTCGACCCGGCGCTGCAGGTCGCGGGAGCCGGCGTCGCCGCTCAGCGCCGCACTGCGCAGCGCCGTGATGTCGGCGGACAGCCCGGTCGCCCGGGTCCGCAGGTCGTCCTGCTCGGTCTCGGCCGTCCGCACCCTGCTGATCAGCTCGCTCCGCTCGGACTGCTGCACCGGGGCCGCCCGGGAGGTCTGCAGCGCCGCCACGGCGAACAGGACGCCGATGACCACGGTGACCAGGCCCAGCCGCCAGTGCCCGCGCGAGGAGGACCCGCCGCGGGCCGCCACCGCGGCGTAGTCGGGGTCGACCGGGTGGCGGACCACCTGCAGCAGCAGGTCCATGCTGGCGTCGACCCGCGGGGCCGGCCGGACCGGACCCGGGGTGGTGCCGCCCGGGCGCCCTGGTGCGGCCGCGCGGGTCGGCACGGCCGACGAGCCGGCTCGCCCTGCCCGACCGGGGCGGGAGAGCGTGCGCGTCCGGGAGCGCAGCGGGGACGTGGTCGGAGCGGTCATCAGCGGCTCAGCGGGCGCCGGCGTGGACCGGGGGTGCGCTGCGGAGCAGCTGCACGGTCTGGACGACGTAGAGCAGCCCGGCCCACCAGTAGAGGCCGACCCCCCAGAGCGCGAAGGCCCAGCCGAGCACCCGGGCGACGGCGACGTCGGTGCCCTCCGGTGCCCCCAGCAGGATCAGCGGGAAGGCGTAGAGCAGGTTGAAGGTCGCGGCCTTGCCCAGGAAGTGGACGGGCAGCGAGGAGAAGCCGCGGGTGCGCAGCGCCGGGACCAGGGCGGCGATGACCACGTCCCGGGCCACCAGGCCGACCACCAGCCACCACGGCACCAGGTCGCGCAGGGCCAGGCAGACCACCACGGCGAGGATGTAGAGCCGGTCGGCGACCGGGTCGAGCATCTGCCCGACCCGCGAGGTCTGGTGCCAGCGCCGGGCCAGGTGTCCGTCGAGCCAGTCGGTGAAGCCGGCAGCGGCCAGGACCAGCACGGCGAGGACGTCG
>Ga0210040_10011069_pt1 | contig 10255 bp, 8 predicted proteins | sample CryGeyCG12114_NA_FD_185462 | JGI IMG/M metagenome (GOLD analysis project Ga0210040, IMG submission 185462) | Groundwater microbial communities from aquifer - Crystal Geyser CG19_WC_8/21/14_NA (SPAdes) (version 2) | ecosystem: Environmental > Aquatic > Deep subsurface > Groundwater | place: USA...
GTCGGCCCCTAAAAAATTCCACCCGTGAATGTCGCCGGCATAGCCGTTCTTGTCGGGGTCTGATGCGCCGCCCGCGGCTTCGAGGCGGTTTTTCCACAGGACAGGTGCCAGGTCTTCGTGCCGGGTATCAAGGCCGGAATCAATGATGGCCACTACCACGGTATCGGGCTGTTTGTTCTGCAGCAGCTCCTGGTAGGCCTTCTCAACGCTAATGCCATATACCCCGTCCGACTGGGGGTCAAGCAAGTGCCAGTTCTGGGGCAGCGTCTGGGTACTCTGGCTAAAGGCGGCTCCTGCAGAAAGGAGGAATGCAACGGCGGCAATTATTTTCTTCATGCAATACATGTGTGTGATAACAAATTTCGGCTTTGCTTATAGCTATTTCTGTGCCAACTCCAGCTCATCCACCTTCCCGGACGATACCGCCATGAGGCCGGCAAAGGTCAGGAAACCGTTCAGGATGAGCACTTCGAAGCCGAACTCATAGCCCCAGAACCAATCAACGGAGTTATAGCTGATGATATACGTAAGAAGCGGGGCCACGACGCATATAACGGGCACAAACCTGTCACGCACGGCGCGTGTTGTATATAAGCCGAAACTATATAAACCCAGTAGCGGCCCGTAGGTATAGCCGGCCACCTTAAATACCGCCGTCACCACGTTTTCGCTGTTCAGCACGTCAAAAGCCAGGATCACCAGCACCATCAGCACCGAAAAGCCAATGTGTACCATATACCGCAGGCGCACCCGCTCATGCTCACTTCTTTCCTTAAAGTTGAGGAAGTCTACGCAGAAGGAGGTGGTGAGGGCGGTGAGGGCAGAGTCGGCGGAGGCATACGTGATTGCGATGATCCCCAGGATAAAGACGATGCCCACCACGTGCGGGAAGTAACCGAGAGCCAGGAACGGGAACACGTCGTCGCCTTTGGCGGGCAGCTCAATCCCTTTCGTGTTCGCGTAAATATACAGCAGCGCGCCCAGCGACAGGAACAGCACGTTCACGAACACAAGAACCACGCTAAACCAGAACATGTTTTTCTGGGCTTCGCCGATGTTCTTGCAGCTGAGGTTCTTCTGCATCATGTCCTGGTCCAGGCCCGTCATCACAATGGCGATAAAGGCGCCGGAGAAGAACTGCTTCAGGAAATACCGGCTGTCTTTCACGTCCCAGAAAAACACCTGCGAGTAGTCGCTGGCCTCTATGGTGTCTACCATGCCCTGGAAGCCCAGGTTCAGCTCGTCCGAGATCAGCCAGATGCTGATGCCGACGGCCAGCAGCATGGCAGCGGTCTGGAAGGTGTCGGTCCAGATAATGGTTTTCATGCCGCCCCGGAACGTATATACCCATATCAGGGCTATGGTGATGACAACTGAAACCGCGAAAGGCACACCCAGGCTGTCGAAGACCGCCAGTTGCAGCACTCCCGCCACCAGGAACAGCCGGATAGCCGCCCCCAGCGTGCGCGAAAGCAGGAAAAAGCCCGCCCCTGTTTTGTACGACCAGTACCCGAAGCGCTGCTCCAGGTACGTATAGATTGACACCAGATTAAGGCGGTAGTACAGCGGCATCAGCACGGTGGCAATAACCAGGTAGCCGAGCAGGTAACCCAGCACCAGCTGCAGGTACGAGAACTGCGCCTTCTGCACCATCCCCGGAATCGACACAAAGGTAACGCCGGAGAGGGAGGTCCCGATCATGCCAAACGCCACCACATACCACGGCGAGGCACGGTTGGCCAGGAAAAAGGTCTCGGAGTCGGTGTTCTTGCTGGTGAGGTAAGAAATAAAGATGAGAATACAAAAGTAGGCTACAATCAGGCCTATGATAAGGGTTGGAGACATAGCGTTGGCTGTTGTTCGTTAACTTGCGGTTGAGGTCAAGTATACAAATATAGCAAAAGTATGCTCCGCGCCCCTGTCTTTATTGCAGCTCCTGCAGCAGCACCGGCTCCCCGATGGCAGGTATCCGCAGGCCCTGCAGCATGCCCCCGGCCGCGATCTGCCGCAGCAGGCGCACTGGCTCCCCCGGCGGCTCATCCGACAGGTCGAAGGTGCCGTAATGCATCGGGATGAAGGTGCCGCCATGCAGGAGGTTGTACGCTTTCACGGCCTCGTGCGGGTTCATATGGCTTTTGGCCATCAGGAAGGCAGGTTTGTACGCGCCCACCGGCATCAGGCACACATCCATCGGCCCCAGCAGTTCCTCTATCTCCTCAAAGTGCGGCCCCAGGGCAGAGTCGCCGGCGAAGTAGAGCGTGGTGGTGGGCGTTTTCAGCACAAAGCTTCCCCACAGCACCTTGTTCATGTCCAGCACGCCGCGGCGGTACCAGTGGGAGGCGGGCATCATGTACACCTCCACTTCGCCGGGCACCAGGTCAAACTTCTGGTACCAGCCGGCCTCCTGGTACGGCAGGTGCGGGTTTATGCCGCGCAGGATATCCCCGGCACGCAAAGGCGCCATGGCCTTCAGCTGCGGGTTGTGCTCAAAAACGGTACGTATTGATTTCTTGTCGAGGTGGTCGCGGTGCCCGTGGGAGAGCAGCAGGAAGCTGATGTTGCGCAGGTGGCCCGGCGGGCAGGGCAACCCTGCCCTGCGGGGCAGCATCGGCAAGTCGTAAAACACAGGGTCTGTCAGGAACGTGATGCCTCCGAGCCTGATAAAGAAACTCGCATGCCCCAGCCACACCACCATGTCTTTGTCAGAGGCAATGAACTCAGCCCCTTCCTGCACCGGCGGCATAAAACTATCCTGCTTTTTCTCTTCGCGCTGCGGGTTGCGGCTCAGTTGCCAGCGCATCACGTTGCTGAAGTCAGGGGTATATAGCTCGTCGCCGTTGGCAAAGCGGCCGTCGATGATCCTGTTGCCCCGGTAGTCTTTTTTGATGGTTTCGAGGCGCTCGTTTTTGATGTGGCGAATAGCGTTCTTGTTCTGCAAAGTCAGTTTTCGTTTGTGCTTCTGTTATATAACCTCGCAACGGCCCCGAAGGTTGAGCCAATCTTGCTTTCCGGTGGCCATTCATCGCATGGTTCCAGAACTGAAGCGCTGTTCAGAAAGGAAAGCAGCTGAAACCATGTATGCCAACACGCTGCGGCATATAGGCTACCGGGTGCTTGCCTCCGGCAGATTTGCTGGTGAAAGTTTTTCTTATACCCTTTCAGGCGAGCAGATGCCTGTTTCCTGCTGCCATGAAAAAAGTTTTTATAGAAAATCAGCACATCATGCCTGTTAAAACAAAGAGCGCTCCTCTATCAGATAAAGGAGCGCTCTTTGTTATAGATTTAATGATTAGTAGCCAAAGCTGCCGGGGCCGTAGTAGCCAAAGCCCGGATTAGCATATGGACTAGCGTAGGGCGAGGCGCCGTTGGTGTAACGCACACCGCCGGTCACGGAGAAGTTGTTCGTGATCTTATAGGTTGCCCGCAAGTCGGCGCCCATACGGCCCGGACTGTACAGGCCGCCATAGTTCAGGTTTTGCGCAGGCAGGTTCGAGAAATCTTTCCAGATGTTGCCGCTCAGGATCAGCCTGTCGCTGGCCAGGTAATCCACGCCCACACTGGCTATATACTGGCTGCCGCCGCTGTTGCGGTACATCACCGTAGTGCCTTCCGGTGAAACAGCCGGTACGTCGTAAGAGGACACGTTCATATACGTCAGACCGGCGTTTACCCGGAAACGGCTGCTCACCTGGTAGCGCACCGACGGCGTGATGAATTGCGTATTGCCAAAGCCGTTGCTGAAGCTCATGCCCGTCGATAGGGTGTAGCTGAGGCGCGGGCCCGTCCAGGCTGGTTTCTCCTCTTTAGCGGCGGCTTCAGGGGCAGTCGCTGCTGCTGCGGGAGCAGGCATGTCGGTGAGGGCAGGTGCCGGCGCTGCATCCAGGCTGGGCTTTACCTCCTGCGCCATCGCCTGGCTCGTCCAGAGCAGGCAACCGGCTATAATTGTTTTAACTATGTTTTTCACGTGGAATGGCTGAGTGTACTTCTATATACTAAGTTACGGGAAAAGTAGTTCACATCAAAGCGTCCCGTCTTTTGCTGCAGAACGTGCCTTGCCCATGTTTGTTGTAGCCTGCTACTTCGCTTTGGAACCCAGCCAGGCCTGGCGGTACTGCACCATTTCGGGCGTCAGCTGCTTTCCGGTGTTTTCGTAGAGCACCACCTCCAGTGTAGGCACCTCGTCCAGCACCAGCGCCGTGCTGCGGGTTTGGCCCAGGCGGCGGAAGGTAACCGGAATGCTGTCGCCGGGTTTATGCTTGCCCAGTACTTTCTGCAAATCTTTCTCTTTGGTGATTTTCTGGCCGTCCAGCGTCTGGATGATGTCTGTTCTGTCGAGGCCAGCCTCATAGGCACCTGAGGTAACCACCGTGCCGTTTGAGAGGGTAGCGCCTGCATCAGAATACTCTAAGGTGACCATGGCGAGTGCGGCCTCACCGGGTTTGGCCTTGCGCAACTCAAAACCAGCCTTGGCCAGCAGCGGGGCGTAATCCGGGAGCTGGTTGCCGTTAATGGTGTTGCGGAAAAACTGGTTTGCCCAGGCCTTGTCGCCCGAAACCTCAGCCAGCGTCTCTTCCAGGTCAGCCAGGGTATAGGGCTTCTCCGGCTGCCCGTACTTCCGCCACAGTGCCTGCATAAAATTGTCCAGGGTCTTGTTGTGGTGCTGGCGCAGGGTCATGTCCAGGGCCAGGCCCGTCATGCTGCCGTAAATGTAGTAAGAGATGAAGGTGTTGTGGCGGTTAACGGGGTCTACGGAACGGGCGGCATCCACAAAGGGTGCCTGCTTACTCATCTCCACGAGGCTGTGGTATTGGCGGCCCGGCGACAGCAGCACGTAATTGAGGTCGCCGGCCAGGTCAGAGGCATATTTCTGGACATCGAAAATACCCGTGCGTGCCATCACCATATCCCCGTAATAGTTCGTGAAGCCCTCGGCCAGCCACAGCGCCTCCGACATGTTCGCCTCCTGGAAGTTGAACGGCTCCAAACTTTTCGGGCGGATGCGCTCCACATTCCACGAGTGGAAGTACTCATGCGACACTGTGTTCAGCAGGCTCCCCATCGCTGCAGCCAGCGGACGGGAGCTGGTCAGAATCGTGGAGTTGCGGTGCTCCATGCCGTCGCCCACCGCCTGCGGCATATAGCACCCGATAAAGGTATAGCGGCCAAAATCATAATCCGGCAACTGCCCATATACCGCGCGCTGCTCTGCTACGATTTTCTTCGTTTTTGCCACATACTCCCGGAACTGTTCGGGTGTGCCCGGGTGGTGCAGCGCCACCTGTATGGTTTTGGCCTTGCCGTTTTCATTCACTGTCCATTCGGCCATATCAAAGTTACTGAGCTCAGTCGGGCTGTCCATCAGGTACTGAAAGTCAGGTGCATAGTAAGTGTTTCCCTGCTCCTGCTTCAGTTGGGTAGCCACTTTCCAGTTTTTGCCCTCCGGTATGTTGAAGGTGACGTATGCCGGGGCCTGCTCAAAGGCCTCAGCGTACATCAGCGTGGCGGGCATGTTCAGGTGCGCGTGCGTTTCGTCTACGCCGGCATATGTGCCATCGGCATGGTCGGCAAACAAAGTGTAGCTCACGGTCACGGTGCCGTGGTGGCCGGGCACGTCCCACTCGTTTGTAGCGGTGCGAAGCACCTGCAGCGGCTTGCCCTGGGCATCGGTGGCACGCACGTTATATACATTTTTGGCAAATTCATGAATGGCATAGCGGCCGGGCGAGGTACGCGGCATCAGCACCTTTAGCGTATCAGACACTATCTCCGAAAACGTTGCCTGCACCTCCGCCTCGTGGTGCACCGCATTCGGAAACGACAGGCTGTAACTTACCTTTTGCTGCGCCAGTGCCGGTTGTGTGAGGATTACCACTGCCAGTCCCAGCAGCGCATATAGTTTATGATTCATGGATTCTGCTTCTGAAGTTTATTTATCAAACTATAAAGATAGCGGCTATGCGCGTAGGGCAAAATTATTACCTGTTCCAGGCTATAGGCAGCAGCAGAAGAAGAGGGAGCATTGAATCAAATACAGCCCTCTCGCCTTGTTAACGAAGTAAATAAATCCTGTGTATTGGCTGGAAAGGTAAATCAGGGGCGCAACTGATACATGAGGATTCAACTGAAGGCTTAAGATTCACTTGATCTGCGGAACACTTTCGCCTGCACCATTCCCCTGAAAAAGCTGCGGCTATATAGCTCCTCAAAATTTAAGGCGTTGAAACGGGAGGCATAGTCTGGAAGCCGGCTTGCTTTTACGCCGCTGACAAACCCAAAGAACGCGTACATGCTCCGGATGAGCAGCCTTTGCCAGAGTGGGGGAGGCTGCTGCAGCGGCCAGAAATCAGCGAACAGCCAGCTGCCATGCGGGGCAAGGGCAGCGGCCAGTGTATCCATCAGGCGCTGCAGGCGCTTAGGCGGGAAAAGGTCCAGGAGGAAAGGCGTGATGACTACCTCAAACTGCTCCTGCAGCTGCAGCGCCTGCTCCGTGCCCAACCGGAAAGTGACCCTGCAGGCATGCGGGCGCTGAAGATGTGTATAGCGTCGCTCGGCCAGTCGCAGCATGGCCGGGGCGGCGTCTATATACACAATGTCCAGCTGCCTGCCTGTGGAGACGAGCTGCTCCAGGAGCCAGCCGCTGCCCCCGCCGATCAGCAGCACACGCCCCTGCGGTGGCAGGTACGGCAACAGGGCCGCCTGTGCCTGTTCCAGGGCATCGCCATATATAAGGCGGGCCAGCCGGTCGTAGAAAGAGGCTACGCGGTGAAAGCCGCTGTCAGGGAGGTTGGGCAAAGGACAGTTTAAGGTTTGGCAGCAAAGATACGCGTCAACGGCCGTAATGCTCGTCCAGCACGCCGCGCAGTTTCTGGAAGATGTACTCCACCAGCTGCTTCCGGATACTTTCTGTGTCTCCTTTAAACACTTCCCGAAACTCCTCAGCCTTGCCGTCATATAAAAAGGAGACGAACACGGTGCCAACAGGCTTCTCGAGCGTCTCGGAGCCTCCCTCGCCGGCCAGCCCGGTGGTGGCAATGCAGATGTCGGCGTCCAGCTGCTTCTTCAGGCCCATCACCATCTCGTTGGTTACCTGCTGCGACTCCGCAGTATAGAGTTCCAGGGTTTGGGTGCTCACGCCCAGCAGCTTGTGCTTTACTTCAGGCTGGTACACTACCAGGCTCCCAAGGAGCACATCGCTGCTGCCCTTGGCTTTCACAAATTCGGAGGCAAGCATGCCTGCCGTACAACTCTCCGCAAACGCTACTGTCAGGCCCTTATCCTTCAGGTCCATCGTCAGCTTAGTCAGGTCTGTCTGGTTCATAAGTATATAGTTCGGTTCAGGGCGCAGAGCTTACATACTCATTTTAGGGTCGGCGGGTTTAGCCCAGCCCGAATGTTTCTACCACCGTGTAGACCGGGTGCGGCGACGCCAGCTGCGATTGCCAGAGGGCGATTTCCTGCACCGTTAGCTCGATCGGCGCATCCGAGGAAACAGTAGGCAACCCCTCTGGCGCGGGCTTGTCCTTGCGGAACCGGGCCAGCGTGACGTGCGGGATTGCTTTCTGCTGTTTGGGCAGTGTCTCCGCCAGCGCCGCCGTCAGCTCATGGCTTAAGGCCGCGAAAGCGGCGTGCTCCGCAAACCTGGCCCATACCAGCCGCGGGTGACGCGGCTTCGGGCCTGGTTCAGTGCAGGCAAAGGCAAGGGTAAAAGGCTGATGCCGCTGCGCCACCTGCGCCAGGGTCTTTTCGATTTCTTCAAGCTGCTGCCGGGGCACATTGCCGATAAAGTAAAGCGTAAGGTGCAGGTTTGCCTCCGGCACAAACCGGATCGCCGGGTGCCGGAAGCGCTCAAGTTGTTCCTGCAATCGCTGTTTCAGGGCGCCGGGCAGGGCAGCGGCCACAAATAATCGGATGTCTTCTTTCATATAGGAGTTGGGGCTGGGGTAGGGCAATTCGACCTTTCCTTCTCCTGATTACGTACGAAGGGAGGTGCTTTGGCACACGCTCCGACGCAATTTGGGACGAAAAAATAAAAAATGATCAAACAAGTATATAAACGGATAGTGGCGGGCGCCGCCTTGTTTACCGTAGAGCTGCTGTTTGTGTGGCTGCTTTTTATGGTTTGCATCATCGGCTTTCTGTATATCGGCGCCGAGATCCTGCATGGCGATGTCATGGGGATTGATGATACCGCCTTCGACTTCGCCGGCGACATTGCCAGCCCAGGCTTAGACCGGTTTTATAAAGTAGTTACCTTCTTTGCCTCCAGGCAGTTCCTGACGCCGGCGGCGCTGCTGCTGGTGGCCTATTTCGTGTTTGTGCGCAAGCACCGCTGGTATTCCCTGAAAGTTCCGGTTATTGCGCTGGGCAGTATCTCCCTTAACATCGTGCTCAAGTTCTTCTTTGACCGGCCGCGGCCGCTGATGCCCCTGGTCGAGGCCTCGGGCCTGAGCTTCCCGAGCGGGCACTCCATGGTGGCGGCTTCTTTTTATGGGCTGATCATCTACCTCGTCTGGAAACACGTGCAACCAAAGGTGTGGCGCAACATTTTAGTGGCTTTCCTGATCATTTTTGTGCTGCTGATCGGCTTTAGCCGCATTTACCTGCGGGTGCATTACGCCACCGATGTGCTGGCTGGTTTTTCTGCTGGTTTCCTGTGGGTTATCATCGGGATATGGGCGCTGCGACGGGTGGAGCGCGTGTCAAAAAAAGAGCTTAACCCGGTGGTGGAGGAGGAAACGCCGGCCTGAGCAAGAATTTTTTTCTGGACAGGCATTGCATATGTAAATCTACCTGCTACCTTTGCAATCCCAATCAACAACAAGGGTTAAGGGTTTTTGGGACGTTAAATTAACACATTGAGTTTCGCGCACGTGGCGGAATTGGTAGACGTGCAGGTCTCAGAAGCCTGTGCCTGTTAGGGCGTGGGAGTTCGACTCTCCCCGTGCGCACCACAACTCTAATCAAAGCCAGTCTTCGGACTGGCTTTTGTGTTTTCAGGCCTTTCTGTTTTGATGATATAGATCGCGGAAGAGGCTTATCAGAAGGATTTTAGTGACCTCGCAGCGTGCGCAGCTCCTGCGAGCGTCTGACGCTTTATATACAAGCAGCAGTATATAAATTTTAAACCTGTAAGGGTTCCGGTGATTTTTCAAAGGCCAGAAGGCTATATCAGACCTGGAGCCTGAGTCCCAATCCACATCTCCTGGTGCAGACGCTCGCAGGAACTGCGCACGCTGCGAGGTCTTTTATCAGCTATATAGGCTTGTAGTGAAGGCGCAGGATATCATGGCGCTATACATGTATAATGTGCCATGAGCATCAGTAATAGATTGTACATTTCCCTGCTTGCTGCTGCTGCTTAAAATAGCGGAGCATCCAGCTGCGCCTTCTGGGTAACTCGTCTTGCACCACCAGCACCGGCTGCTGCTGCAGAAGTTGCTGCAGGCGCTCCAGGTCTTTTGGCTGGCTGAGTTCCAGCAGTTGGTTGCGCCACGCCTCGTCCCGCTCAAACTGAATTTCGCGCTCCAGGCTCTTGTTTCCATCGTGCAGCGAGATCGTCTGCTTGTCCAGCTCAAAGGCAAGAGACGGCAGCAGCTTATCATATACCAGGATATTCCGCGTCTGCAACTGCTTCGCGACAATGGCTTGCGCAATCGGACGGCTACCGTTCGTCATGCCGGGGTTATTGCCGAGCAGGTGTGTGGAGTAGGGCAGCAGGAGCAGCATGAAGGTAAGGCTGCTCAGCAGGAGCTTGTGCAGCGGTGACATATTAGAGCGCCAGAGCAACAGGAGCCCCCCTAGGGTCAGCAGCGGAAAGAGCAGGGCTGCCCAGGGCAAAGCAACACCCACCGGCAGGATCGGGGCCAGCAGCAAAGCGCCCGCAAGCACCGCAAAGAAAATGATGCTGCCCCGGGCTGCCCCGGCCAATCTTTCAGGTGAGAGGCTGCCCAGGAGCCAGGCAACCAGCAGGGCCAGGCCGGCAAACAGCGGCAGGATATATAAAATGAGTTTGGAGCCGGAGAAGGAGAAGAACACCAGCGGCACGAGCAACCAAAGGAGGAACAAGCGCTTCTCAGCCGGCAGCAGCGCCTTCAGCTTCTTATAGTTGAAAGCAAGAATGGCGGCCCAGGGCAGGCTTAGCGCAGGTGCCAGCACAATATAAAACCACCAGGGCTTCGACCGACCGAAGGTTTCAGGGTTGGTGTAGCGCTGCACCGTGTGCTTCAGGAAAAAGTAGTCGAAAAACCGGGCATCT
>Ga0210040_10011070_pt1 | contig 10254 bp, 5 predicted proteins | sample CryGeyCG12114_NA_FD_185462 | JGI IMG/M metagenome (GOLD analysis project Ga0210040, IMG submission 185462) | Groundwater microbial communities from aquifer - Crystal Geyser CG19_WC_8/21/14_NA (SPAdes) (version 2) | ecosystem: Environmental > Aquatic > Deep subsurface > Groundwater | place: USA...
TCTGTTAGTAAATAAATTTGATGTACAAATAGCCCCTTTTTTGATTTTCTTGTTCAAAAATTTTCCAAACATGGGATACTGCCAGACCTTATAAAAAGCTGTTTGGTTAGTAACTATAGGGACCTTGGGTGATTCATTAGATAGCTGAGATGTGCTGTCTACGGTCGCATCGGTATGCGCCCGTTTTCTATTTAGGCCAGAATCTCTATCTAAGGGATCTGTATTTTCATTGCAATCTGAGAAAATTAGAAGGCTTCTGTCCGACATGAGAAGCGATTGAGTTATAACAATTTTTCAAATAGTAGTACAAAGGTTTGCCAGCAACGTGCGGATGTACTTAAGTGATTTTCTCGATAGATATAACTGGATAACAGTTACCAAATGGTAACTGTTATAAACAATTATATACCAATAAGGGCAAACCATTGGAATCATACATTCATCATTTGTCCCATTTTATTTGTCATAATAATTTTCTAAACTTACATATTCTGTCAGATGGGAAATGGTAGCCGAAGTAAGTTGAGTCAAAGTATGCAAAGCGTTGGTCACAAATTCTTCGGAGAACTGATTTTTCAATATCTGTTGACGCAATTTTCAAACCTAGACCAAAAAAAAAGATTTATCAAATTTTACGGCACAAAGAAGTTTTTATATATTTATATTATAGATGAAATATGTATTTTTCTTATGCAGCACACTAACACTATATGTGAATAGCTTGTGGGAAATTTTTACTTTTACTTCCACCATGGGGTTTTATAGTTGCGCAGCTAGTGCTAGTCAGTCAGTTAGTAATGTAAAATTATGATGTGCTATTATTCATATAGAAGTGTCATCTGAAGAGTAAAATAATGCCACCCAGTGTAAGTGAACTGGAAAAATAGTGGAGACAACGAAATGAGCACCTTTTTCATCATCCACTCAACTCTGTCACTTGCATTTCATTTGAACACTTGTGGTGTCATATCAACTTTTGGAAAAATGATATTATCATCCCTTTAAATACGGACAGGCCGTAAAATTTACTATTTTTCAAGCATGGGTTATAGGGGCAATAATGGGCAATAACACATGGTCAGTTGACACTCGAATTCATTTTTTAAGCCCATTTAAGTTTTGACTAACTAACTACTACCTGTTACGTGCAACTTGATACACATAGTAAGTTAGTTAGTATGTAAGTTTGAATCTTTCCATTCCAGTTAGTCTACTTGAGTGATCAAAGACGACTCTTTTTGATCCCAGGTCACAACATGGATGTTATATGCATATGAATGACAATATTATTGTGAAGCAGACCAAAAACAATGAAATAAATGGCTTGTTTGGTCAGTTAGGATGCTTAGTTAGCTAAATATATGTGTTTTGCAGTGCAAATAATGCTCCCAGTCAATAATACTGTTAGTTAATGATAGGTAGGATCTAGTTAGTTAAATAGTTATATGTCTGATTATATTTGCCATGGCTTTCCCTATCTAATTTCTTTAAATATGAGACACATTAGAGTCAAAACTCTAATTTTCGCTATACTTTCCGTTATTTACGACTCTTCCTTTTTGAAAAAAGTACCCTCTAAACTAACTAACTAAACTATCTTAAAAAGTGCATAGTCATCATTTTGTCTGCACTGTCTGTGCAATTAGAGCCAAGTTAGAAAAGGATGGGTTCAGAAAGATTCTCTAGTTAGACTGTCAATAATACATGTAACAGTGGATTTCTTGGAACTCAAACTCAAACTAACTAATAATCAATTTGATTGTATGAAAAAACTTGCACCAATGTTCCCTTGTTTTGCTGTTTACTATTTACTATTTGGCCTTTGCTATTTTGGATCTGCCCTATGTTATTTCCCATAATGAATTCCCCAACTTACATGTGCCGTGAGATGGGAGATTGTAGCCGAGAGTATGCAAAGTGTTGGTGACAAATTGCTCGGATATACGCAATGTTTGACCCTGGAACCAACAATAATATCAAAAATATTACCCCAAATACTGAAATCGCTCCATATTTACTTGTTAGACTGTATTATGTATGGAAAGGTAAACTTACAACTTACCGGACAGAAAAATGGAGGACAATCAAAGCTGGATGGATGAGGAAGTCCAGACAATTAGGGTGCAGACCCAAATTAGGTTGGATAACTGAGAAGAATAGGTTAATAGGTAAATAAGTATTAACAATAAATCAATTTAGTGATGCACAATTATGAAATTGAAGTGAAATTATACCTTAAAAAACAACGAACGTAATTTTTTTTTGCTGTTTTGAAGAGCAAATTTTGAGCGTACAGGTTGTTTCGATTTCCAATTCGCAAATGAGGAAAACTGAAAATTGTTTGTTTACTTTGGCAAAGATTAGTGGCTTTAAGACTGCGAGTGTTTGGTGTTATTACCTAGGCAACTATCGGGCAAGCGAAACCCTTATAAACACCTTATTTTAGAAAGCATGAAGCTACATAATACTGAGCGCGCTATTTTAGTTAACTGGACGTTTTGTTAGCACGGTAACCGGCAAAAATAACGTATGCCAAATAACATTCATCTAAAATTACTCTATTTTAATTTCGAAATTTCGTACAGACGGACGGACGGAATAGCGTCGATTATGTTATGATATTCATCAACTTATGTCTTGAGTCCAACTCTTCAGCTTTAATTTGATCACAAGGTGTGAAAAACTGTAAATCAATATATTTATGCCTACGAAAAATATCGTGGAAACAGAAAAAGACAGCATCGGGTGCATAAGCCCTGTGTTTGGCTGAAAATGAAAAAACCTTGTAATTTTGTAAAAATTTTCTCTTGAATTTGTGCAAAGTTTATATCTTTGAACTTTTTACCCTGCGTGCAAGTTTTTTTCAATTTTTTTACCGTGTGAACCCTTAAACTTATTTGACGATCTTTTGATCGTTTACCATTGTAAAGGGTTAAATCATTAGTTACATTACGACTACCAGACCAGAATGATTGTTTTTTGTATATAATGTATAGGCTGTAAATAAATTGCACGTGCTGATTGTTAAATTGTACGAATTATTTTCCGCACAATATCCTATTTTATAATGATCATTCCTTGTGGTAGCTATGGGAAAAATTGCAATGCATAAACAATTTAACCATAGCCTAATGGATACCTGCAATTTGCTGTTTAAATGGCCCAATTATTGGGCTTATCCAATAGGGTCTTTTGTACAGAATTTTTTATGACGCTATAGAAAACATTTTACAACACGTGTACATTTAGCTATGATGGATACAGATTCTTAGTTTAGCATGAGCATTGAATCTGATAACTTGAATGAAGAGTTAAAATCTATCAGATTGGATGAAAAACTTGAATTTGACTTTAGTAATCATGACAAGTCTCATTCTTACTATTCTGAAAAGTATGAAGGTGTGCTGGGCATGTGAGAGAATTGTAGAACGATATGGTTGTATGGGAAATAACACGGTTAGGTGTAATGTAATGAAACTTGAGTTTATTGATGTAATGTACAGACTTTGAATAAGATAGACAAAATTATTAAGTTAACCAAACTAGACGACATGGAAAAACGAACTCACTTCTTGAGGGCCCTGGGAAGGGCTTATAAAGGCACTAAGACGCCACTTACTAGCTTGCTTACTCATGCACAGAAATAGTTACTACATATGACTAATGCATGCATGAACAAAGTTCAAAGTGCTCGTAAGGGACGCACTGATAAGTCTATTTATAAGAGAACACTATGACAAAACATAACTTGTGACAATTAGTCATCCTGAAAATACAAGAAAAATGCTACACAACTACTGAATAAAATAATGCATATGGTTAGGTCTATTATTCTTACAGCATGATTAGCTGTGAGCTAGCGGGTGAGACTGAATTGCGTTGCGAATTGCTTGCGTTGAGTCAAAAAATTTACGCTGTGAAAATGTGGTCTGGTGAAGAGAAAAAAGAAGCAAAGGTGTTCCTAAACGATCCATGAAAAAATTTCTATATAAGAAACAAATTCTAAAGATTAAATTCCAAAGTTTGCGTAGCCATCGCCAGCAATTGTATCAAATTGTTCAGAAAAAAATTGCACTAACAGCTCTGTGCACATATTTTTTTCCTCGATATGGCGTGAAATTATTACCTTTTGGTCATGTTATTGTATTAGATATTATCATCTATAGATATATATTATTTATATTTTGTATAGATATTGTTTATGCTAGGGATGCTAAATAGAGCCGTGAGAGGATGATGTCGTGCCGCAGTTAATCATTACCGTGAACATTTTTTTATGAAAAGAGCCAGCAAAGTTACCAAAAAAAAAACGCCAAGGAAACTAGCCAGATGTCAGAGATTATTCAATGATTGAGCTTATTTTCAGTCTTATTCATTTTCAGTATAACATATCGTTTTCAATGTTAAATTTCATTTTCAATTCTTAACATTATAAATTCAATGTAATTCATGATACATAATATATTATTTTTAAATCAAATAGTACTAAACACTTCATAGTAAAGGAACACAGTTCATTATACATTATCACAATTCATTACAGAGTATCACAGTTCATTCACTTCAATTGCACTATTAACAGTTGGGACAGTCCCTTTGCACTGCAGAAACAGAACCTCTTTGTTGGTTCCCAGCAATCCTTTCTGACCGTCGAGGGGATGGTCTACGGAAATCAACATGATGAAGAGGGGTTCCAGATTTTTCCTCCCGTTCGTGACGAGAAATATTTTGAGTGACTCGTTCCAGTTTCCCAGCCATTCTTTCTCGGAAATCTTTCGCTCCATTCAAAAGTCCATGCAAAACTCCACACCTAACCACCCCATGCATTTCACCTATTCTCATCACGTATCACACTCTCGCTCACTCTTTCATGCATTACAATCCATGCCATCTCTGCATACAATATGAATAAAAAAAGTAGGAAAACTCACCAATAGCAGTGATGGCTGTACTTGATACAGAATGGTCCGGTACACCAGGCTGTGGGATTGATTTGCATCGTGGGATTTCATCTGGGTAAATTAAGGCATCAACCTGGTATATATTAATCGCTTGTAGGTAAGCCGAGCAGGGTTTTTCCCAAAATTTGTATGCAGCAAAAGAATATTAGTACGAGATCACAATGTAAAACAAAACTTAAAATCAACAAAGGATAATATTAGTACTAGATCAGTATTTAATAATCAAGCATTGAGATCAAGCTCCACTTTGCTCTTGTATTACCTTGTGTTTGACAGGAATAGTAGTTTTCTTTAAGATGTTGTCTCTTTAAAGTCTCAACAAAGTATGATTTCTCTCTGTGACTTTCTCAAGAAAGAAAACTTTCTTAATTGTGGCACCCAGTATCTCACCTTGTGGTTATTATCCACCTTTCACCACCTTATCCATGTACTGGCATGTATCACGCATCAATCACATGTCGATCACATGCACACAGCCATCAATTGCATGTAAGCATAGTGTATTCCTGCTATATCAATTACACCTAAAAACACGTAAACCACAGAAAATTGACCGACTACTTTAGTCGACTGGAGTTCCAAATGCGTGGTTCACCTCATTCACATGGTTTGTATTGGGTTGAAAATACTCCAGAATTTATCGAGGATGATGAACCTTCTGAGTTTAAGTGTTGTGAATTTATTGACGACTATGCTACATGTAAACGTGTGGATGACGGATTATTAGGAAAATATGTGGCTTACCAAATTCACAAACACTCCCATACTTGTCGAAAAAACCAAAACGAAGACAACTGCCGTTTCCAATTTGAGAGGAAATCTAAGTGCGACGGAGAGTCTTTATATAAACCAAAAATTAATAGCGTATTACATGTGAGGAGGCCAGTAAAAGACAAATCATTACATTATTCGTCAAACCCAATTATTCCTGTCCCTTGAGTGAAACTATAGAGACCAATAAATAAAAACAGCAATGCAGCAATATAAATTCAAAGTTCTGCTTGCAAATTATTCTTCCAAACTCTTTATGTCAAATTCATTCCCGAGTTTTTTTTATTAATTCCCAAACAAATCGCCTCTGCTACCGCCACAATACCATAAAAAATTTAAACAAAATGGGACACCTGTGATTAAATTTCAATCGAGAACAACAAACAAAACTTTAGAAACAAAGGGAACGCGAAGAAACTCGCATTAAAGTCCTTAATGACATTCTATGAACTTGCCATTGATTAGAAAATTTCTGGCTTATTGACAGTTTTTCAGGTTTCAAATTTTGCTCCTAAAAGTGATTCTAGCCAACAACCCGTAACCAATGATTCGCCTATATTACAGCATGAATTTTTCAATTCGGAATTCAAACACAACAATATATTATTGTCACAGCTTCAGAAAATTTATACGATTAAAATTTATAACAAGCTAAATTCCTTAACTTGGAGAAAAAAATCAATATTGAAGCATAGCTTAAAACACCAAAGCTGAGCTATTTCCAATAATAAGTTGCAGTCATCACTTTCCCCCCTCTAAAAACTAACAACGACCTCTTGCTACATTTGCTTACTGCGGTTTATTTCATATTCAAGTCGAATTTTTGAAGTACGAGATACTCGTATAATAATCTTATTTTCTGTATCTTTTTCAGGTATTAAAAGATTTTCGCATATCTGGTGGAAGTGTGCATCCTGAATGCATACAGAGCAAATTTTTTTGGATTTCCGCCTCAACCTTGTCAATCAGTTGATTGACTGTTTCACTCCTGATGAGCCAATTTCAGGACGACCATCTCCAGGCCTCAGGAAGCTCCACTGCCTTTCTTTCAAACCCCAACCACCAAAAGGATCATGGCGTCAGAAGATGTGTTATTTGCGCCAAAAATAACAAAGTTGTTAAGTCAACTTACTGCTGCATGGACTGCGGGGGCGTGCTTTTGTGCGTTGTCCCGGGTAACGAGATTTGGCATATTGAGCAGCGCAATAAAGGCCATTTGTAAATATTATATCGTGTTGTAAATAAATTGTACATTTTAGTCACTCAAACATTGCATTTTTCCGTATCTGGGGTTTCCAAATGGAAAAAACACAATAGGTTTCAAATTACCTAGAAAATAAAAAAAGGAGTTGGTTGCTAGCCAATTTTTGTGAATTTTTTCATTCAGTCAGAACTAAATTTTTTATCCTAACCTAGACCAAATTTTTTGCTGATTGTATCATTTTGTGCACAATTTTATGCTGTATTTTTTAAAATTAATCCTGACTATCCTTATGCATCTAATATTCTTTATATTTTTACTTTAAACTTCTGAAGAAAACGCTGCATTGTTCCCACGGTTTGATTTTTTGAAATGTTTTGCTAAAATTTTGCTTGTATAATTCTTAACCTACTGTAAAAGTTGCTACTTGTCCCGGGCATAATTACTTAGCTAAACATCTCTGCCAAGTTAAGATTCTTTGGCATTTTTCACATATTGAGCTCTGGCGTACTCGAAAATAATCTCGCTATTAATATTTTTATGTTACCTGTTAGAACTCAACACAACACACATTTTATGTTTTACTAAATCTATTTATATACATTTTTTCATATCGTAGCAAAGTTGTAAACGTACTACAACAGGGTAATTTCAGTAGTAAGTTGAGTTGGAATTGAAATTCTAAAGGCTATTAGTTATTTAGTTCACTCAACTCGTCACTATGGTTAATTCTTACGCGGATGTCATATTCAGAAATATGACACGATATTAAATTTGAAATATATAAATTTTTTCGAATTCAAGTGAATATCGTTTCTCTACACGTAGTACCAAATTCAAAATAAAGCGTTGTTTCAGTTTTCAGCGATCAGAAAATTTTATATTCATATTAGAACCTAGAAATTCGTGTTTTCAATTGTATTCTGACTGAACGCTATTTTCACACAAAGAAAGTACCCGAATCGGAAATCGGATAATAATACATTTTTGCTGTTTTGACTTTCACAATTGTTTTTTTATCTATTTAACTTACATACAATAAAGTTTGTATTTTATTCTAAGTAAAGGTGATTTGAACACAAAAAAAAACCAAAAAAAAGCGATTTTTCCAGTTTGGACATCTAGAATTACGTCATTTTCACAGTTTTATTCCGAGAAATCTCGTTGTTTTAATGATTTTTTGAAAATCTTAGTGACCAGTAGTGAGTGTGCAAAAACGAGTTTGCGTGGCTCCAGTTTAAAATTCAGAATAGAAAAGTTTGAAATAAAAACGGAGTCAGTAAAAACCAGCAAGTCCGTATCTGGAACAAATTCTGATGACCTGCCTGAAAAGTCTGAAACAAGTGTATTTGTTGATGGTGTAAGGGATATTTTGGTGCTGGGGCATATTTTCTATGTAAACCCTAAAGCGACCTCTGCCCCAGCACATTCCCTATCATAAACATCAGATTAGGGGATAGTCGTGGATATTGGCTCTGTTACTAACTAACTAACAATTATCTGACTGCGTATAAACCCTAACTAACTAACTATAAAATGGACAAATCCTAAAATGGACGATTGGCTAACTAACTAACTAAACTAACCCTAAAGTATGAATGTGAGAGTGAATGCTAACTAACTATATGAGCGAGTGAGTGATTGTGTAAATGAGTGGCTTACCGGTGCGGGTAAAATCCCGAAGAACACAAAACACCGAACAGTTCTCCTTTGCACATTATCAGTTTCGTACTTTTATTAATTAAGTACGAAACACAAACACAATCTTCACAATAAGAAGCAACAGGCTTCGAAATAATAATAAAATTTGCCATTAGGGCACAAGACAATACATAAATTGGACACACAATTCAATACATGAAATCAAATACAAAAAAAATGGCCAGACTGGCGCTTATAATGCGTACAAAAAGAATCCTCAGGAACAACTGAAGGATGAGCGTCAGTCTGGCCAAAAAGAAAAAGTTAGAAGTAGTGGCCAAAAGGACGCTATCTTTCCCGAACTGACTGGAATTGGTCAGTTCAAGGTCCATGCAAAGCAGGGCATTTGTCTCGTTTCCCTGCTTTGCATGGATTAAAACCAAATCCAGTCAGTTCGGGAAACTGAGACTAAAATTAGTGAGAGACTTTTGACCTCATTTGCATGAGGACAAAAATCTACCCTCACAATGGGAACATAAGTTTTGCATTCTTTTATTCATCTAACGTAATAAATTTTTACAACATTGGAACAAATTATAAACCGCACAGCCCACACTAAAAAATGCGCTTTTGTGTTTAACAGTATAGGAATATAAAAATAAAAATCTGGCTTCATTTTGTAAAGATAGAGGTATCAGCGTTCTGGTTGCATGTCTGAAATCAAAATTGACCTAATTATTGTAGTGAGCCTGCTATTTTTTATTATATTGTCACTTTTTCTAAATTTCATAAACAAGGTCAACTGACTTGATGAATAAATCGATTGATGATTAGGACATAATGTTACAAATGTTGATAACTTGAGTTAATACATCAGACACCCGTAATTATAAATAAAAAATTAACTCGGAAAAACCGACAAGATCTATGGATGGGGTCCTTATAGTGGCCGGAAAAGTATTAAACAAGAGTATTTATTAACAACGATAGTTACTTAATATTTTCAGCAATGTCAAGCCCATGCATGGCCCGCATTGAAGATTAATGAAAGAGTATGAAGTATCCAAATAACTTAACGTCCACAGTACAGCAAAAATAGTACATCAAATTTCAAATATTAAACTTTTTTAAATCTAAATCTTAAACAAAGAAACAATAGCCTGCTCTGCATTTCCGAACCCTACATATTTTAGCCAGAGCCTGCATAGAATATATTTATATTTGCATAGAAATGTTAATGAAAATTTGTTTGGACTACATAGTAATTAACATTTTAAAACATAAAACATGAAACTCATAGTTAACTGTAACTTCTGAAACATGTGGTCTTTCATGATTTAGTGGTAGTTGAAACTTAAATGTTAAATAATATAGGTAAATAAAATGATAAACGACATAAAATGATATTTCTACGTTTTGTATAAATTCGTACATGAGCTTTGGTGGAACAAAAATTTAATACTGCGGGCCATGTATGGGCTTGACATTGCTGAAAATATTAAGTAACTACCGTTGTTAATAAATACTCTTGTTTAATACTTTTCCGGCCACTATAAGGACCCCATCCATAGATCTTGTCGGTTTTTCCGAGTTAATTTTTTATTTCAAGCTTTTAAAATCCAATAATTGTAAATGTAAATGAAAACTGGTAATACCTTGTTCTAATATGACTTTTACAAT